>OLAJ01000257.1_pt1 | contig 10435 bp, 6 predicted proteins | sample 1607341 | NCBI WGS metagenome assembly OLAJ01 (sample SAMN02674597, study PRJEB24791) | human gut metagenome, SKBSTL013 | isolation source: stool | host: Homo sapiens | place: USA | reverse complement strand
GTTTTTTCCGGCTCCGCCGATTTGAAGCCCCTCAGTCGCTGCGCGACAGCTCCCCAAGGGGAGCGTTCCCACCCGCAAGCTTTGTGCTTTAGTCGGAAACTTTCTCGCCATGCCAAAGGCTCCCTCCCGGAGGGAGCTGTCAAAGCCGTCAGGCTTTGACTGAGGGAGTTCAGCCCGCTGAAAGTCTGCAAAAATCTTTCCCCCGCCGCGCCGCGCTTTCGCAGAAAGCGGCGCGGCAGCTGCCGCTTTCCGTTACGACCCCACCTGTGAAAATGGGGTTCAGAAACGCCCGCAGGCGTTTCTGAACCCCGAAATTTAAAATAATTTTTCCGCTATTTATGCGCAGAGCAACGCGGAGCGCATTAAAATCGTTCACGCCCCGGCAGGCGCACTGTCAGGAAAGCACGGCGCTTTCCTCCACCTTGTCCAGCACCGCCAGCTGCAAAGCGTTCAGCATACTGCGCTGTGCGCCGTAGGTGTCGGCGTAGGAGCTGTTGGCGCTGTCGATCTGCTCCTGTGTGGGGGTGATGTCCAGCTGCTCCGCAATGGCCTGAAAGACCAGATCCTGCTTAGCCAGATGCTCAAAGTAATCGTCGGAATCCGCCAGCATCGCGTCGGCATCGGCGTAGCCCTTGGCCTGTGCGTAGGCGTTCAGCTCCATGCCGTACTGGGTAGCCAGCTGAGAGTGGTAGTTCAGGAACATCCGGATGTAGTAGCTGGTGATCTGGGTGGGGACTTCTTTAAAGGTGGAGTTCGTGAGCAGATAGTCCATCACGGCGTTGTCCAGATTGTTGGCGTACAGGGCGCTGTCAAAGTACTGGCGCAGGGCGTCTGCGGTGTGCAGGTCGTCGCTGGCGGCAAAATTGGTCTCCACCCACTCGTCGGTCAGGGTGGGCACAACGCTCTGGGTGATGGCGTTCAGGGTCACGCTGAACACGGCCTCCTTGCCGCTGAGGGGGATGGTGTTGCCCTCGGCGTCGGTGGAGTCGCCATAGCCCTCCGGGAAGGTGACGGTCACATCAAAGGTGTCACCGATGTTGTGGCCGATGATCTGATCCTCGAAGCCGTCAATGAAGGTGTGGCTGCCCAGCGTCAGGTCGTAGCCGGTGGCGGTGCCGCCGGTAAAGGCTACGCCGTCCACCGCGCCGGAATAGTCGATGTTCACGGTGTCGCCGCTCTGGGCTGCCCGGTCGGTGATGTTCTGGGTGGTGGCGTACTGGTTCAGCAAAGTGTCGATCTGGGTCTGGATCTCGGCCTCGGTGGGCTCGATATCGGCCTTGGAAAGCGGCAGCGCGGATACATCCTCCGGCAGGGTCACATAGTCCAGTGCGCGGATGCCGGTCCAGTGGCCGTTATCGTCCAGCCCCTCAGAATAATCGAAGTTGGCATAGTCGAAATCCGACACCTTGCCGTAGGTGGACACGCTTGCGCCGGATGCGGCAGAGTTTGCCGTGGTGCCGCTCTGCTTTTTGAGCAGCATAAAGCAGGCCGCAGCTACGCACAGCACAGCAGCCACCGCGCACAGCACACACAACAGGATCTTGGTAATGCGTTTCAAAAGAGATACCTCCTAAAAATAGCAGACCGTTTTCACGGAGAATGCAAATATCATACCATCCTATTATAACGGAAAAATGCGAAAAGAAAAGATTTTTGCGAAAATTCCACAAATGCCGCCCGGCACAGGTATCACTTTTGCCCGCTTTGGGGCGGGAAATGCCGCAAAACCGGTGGAAATACCCGGACGGTTCTGTTACAATAAAACTGTATGAGCCTTTCCCTGCGGGGGAAAGCCTTTTGCTGAAATTGGAGGATAAAACCATGGATTACAATAAAGCAGCTCTGGAAATGCACGAGACCCACAAGGGAAAGGTGGGCATCGTGAGTAAGGTGGAGGTCGCCACCCGTGACGACCTGTCCACCGCCTACACCCCCGGTGTGGCCGAGCCCTGCCGCAAGATCAAGGAAAACCCGGAGGATGTATATAAGTACACCTTCAAGGGCAACATGGTAGCCGTTGTCTCCAACGGCACCGCCGTGCTGGGTCTGGGCGATATCGGCCCGGAGGCCGGTCTGCCGGTCATGGAGGGCAAGGCCGTGCTGTTCAAGGAGTTTGGCGGCGTGGACGCCTTCCCCATCTGCATCGACGCCCACGATGCTGCCAGTGTCATCGCCGCCTGCAAGGCCATTGCGCCCACCTTTGGCGGCATCAATCTGGAGGACATCAAGAGCCCGGAGTGCTTCGAGATCGAGGAGACCTTGGAGCGGGAGCTGGACATCCCTGTGTTCCACGACGACCAGCACGGCACCGCCATCGTAGTCACCGCTGCCCTCATCAACGCCCTGCGGGTGGTGAATAAAAAGATGGAGGACGTGCACATCGTCCTGAACGGCCCCGGCGCTGCCGGTACCGCCATCATCAAGATGCTCATGACCGCAGGCGCAAAGGACATCATTGCAGTGGATCAGTTCGGCACCCTGTACAAGGGCTGCAACAGCGCCGAGGCCCACAAGAACTGGCTGGGTGAGGTGACAAACCCCCGCCAGATCAAGGGCGGCCTGAAGGAGGCGCTGGAAGGTGCCGATGTGTTCATCGGCGTGTCCAAGCCCGGCATCCTGACCACCGAGCTGTGCAGGACCATGAACAAGGACGCCATCGTCTTTGCCATGGCCAACCCCACCCCGGAGATCATGCCGGACGAGGCCAAGGCCGGCGGCGTGCGGGTGATGGCCACCGGCCGCAGCGACTTCCCCAATCAGGTCAACAACGTGTTGTGCTTCCCCGGCCTGTTCAAGGGTGCGCTCAGCGTCCGCGCCCGGGATATCAACAATGAGATGAAGCTGGCCGCTGCCTACGCCATTGCAGACCTCATCACCGATGCCGACCGCAGCGAGGAGAACATCATCCCCGGTGCCTTCGACCCCCGTGTGGCCGAGGCTGTGGCGAATGCTGTGGCAAAGGCTGCCCGCGAGACCGGCGTGGCACGGCTGTAAGCGGAGGACACAGGCATGAGAACGATCTCCGCACAGAGCATTACGGATACGGTGGCGCGGCTCTGCATTAAAGCCAACACCCAGCTGCCGCAGGACGTGCAGGCCGCGCTGGAAAAGGCGCGGGAAGAAGAGCCGTGGCCGCTGGCAAAGAACACATTAGACCTGCTGTGGTCGAACCTTGGCGCTGCAAAGGAGAAAGACCTGCCCATCTGTCAGGATACCGGCATGGCCTGCGTGTTCGTGGAGCTGGGCACCGATGTGCACATTGACGGCAGCTTTGAAGCCGCCATCCACGAGGGCGTGCGCCGGGGCTACACCGATGGCTACCTGCGCAAGAGCATCGTGGCCGACCCGCTGCGCCGGGGCAACACCGGCGATAACACCCCGGCGGCCATCACGGTGCATCTGGTGGACGGCGAGGGCTGCCGTATCACGGTAGCACCCAAGGGCTTTGGCAGCGAGAACATGAGCCGCATCCAGATGCTCAAGCCCGCCGACGGCGTGGAGGGCTTTAAAAAGTTCGTGGTGGATACCGTAAAGCTGGCGGGCTCCAACCCCTGCCCGCCCATCGTGCTGGGCATCGGCGTGGGCGGCAGCTTTGACAAGGTGGCGTATCTTGCCAAAAAGGCGCTGCTGCGCCCGCTGGATATCCCCAACCCCGACCCCTACTACGCCCAGTTGGAGCAGGAGCTGCTTGCCGCCATCAATGCACTGGGCATCGGCCCGCAGGGCTTTGGCGGCAAGACCACCTGCCTTGGCCTTGCCATTGAGCAGATGCCCACCCATGTGGCGGGTCTGCCGGTGGCTGTGAACGTTTCCTGTCATGTGACCCGCCGCGCCAGCGCGGAGCTGTAAGGAGGGGAGAACGATGGAATACAGACTGACTACCCCCTGCACCGCGCAGGATCTTGCCCCGCTGAAAGCGGGGGATACCGTACTGCTTTCCGGCGTGGTGTACACCGCCCGGGATCAGGCACACAAGCGGATGATGGAAGCACTGGACAAGGGCGAGACCCTGCCTTTTGATCTGGAAGGCAGCGCCATCTATTATGTGGGTCCCACCCCGGAACGCCCGGGCGAAGTCATCGGCTCGGCAGGGCCTACCACAAGCGGGCGCATGGACGCCATGAGCCCCCGGCTGCTGGATCTTGGCAACAAGATCATGATCGGCAAGGGCAAGCGGGATGCCGCCGTCAAGGCAGCTGTGGTGCGCAACGGCGCGGTGTATCTGGCTGCGCTGGGCGGTGCCGGTGCGCTGATGGCAAAAAGCGTGCAGACGCTGGAAGTGATCGCATGGCCGGACTTGGGCTGTGAGGCGGTGCGCCGCCTGACCGTGCAGGATATGCCCCTGACCGTTGTGCTGGATGCCCACGGCGGCGACCTGTACGAGGAAGGCCCTGCGGCCTATCTGGCTGCGCTCTAAATTGCACCCTTTGCACAAAACAGGCGCGGCACAAAACCGGCAAAACAGCAGTTCTGTGCAGAAAAATATGGTTAGTTTAACAAAACTTGCTGCGAATTACTTGCATCAACCGCAAAAGTGTGATATCCTTTAACATACGACAGAGGGTACACATCCCCTGTCGGAAAAATCCCCCAGAGGGAATGAGGCAGGAGGCCGGACAAACCATGCAGATCCACCAATCCGCAGAAGATTATCTTGAAACGATCCTGATGCTGAGCCAGCGTATGGGTAAAGTGCGCTCCATTGACGTAGTCAATGAGCTGGGCTTTACCAAAGCCAGCGTGAGCATCGCCATGAAAAAGCTGCGGGAGAACGGCTATATCGCGGTGGACGGCGAAGGCAACCTGACCCTGCTGGAGCCCGGGCTGGAGATCGCTCAGCGCATTTACAGCCGCCACCAGCTGCTGACCCACTTCTTTGTGCAGCTGGGCGTGGACGAGCAGACCGCCGCCGAGGACGCCTGCAAGGCAGAGCACATCCTCAGCGAGCAGACGCTGGAAAAGATCCGCGAAAGCGCCCTGCGCAACGACGCCGCCCATCCGCAGGCAAAGTGATATGATTCCAAGAGACACCGGAACGCCGAAAGACGTTCCGGTGTCTTTTTTTGTATGAATTTTTCGGCTTGTGTTGCATATCTGTTACGGATTTGGTACAATAAATCTGTGCGGAAAAGGAACGTTGGAAGAGCGAAAAAGGTGCGGGACGGCGCAAAGCCGCCCTAGGGTAAAGGAGAGCGTTGCGGCATGGATGCGATTGCCCATACTCAGGTCAGTGTGGTCTGTCTGGTCACGCTGGCGGTCTTGCTGCGGGCGCAGCAGAAAATGCGGGATAAAAGTCTGCCCGGGCGGCTGTTCACGGCGCTGCTGTGGTCTGCCGGGGCGCTGACGATCGTAGATCATGGCAGTGCGCTGGCGCAGCTGGGCGCGTGGCAGGATCTGGGCATCCCCCTGACCTACCGGCTGAACGCCGGGGGCAGTATTCTGTTTTATCTGCTGGCGGCGTGCTGCTGCCAGCTGGTGTTTTTGTATGTGGAGGCAGAGCTGGGGCGTACATGGATGGAGGACGGCCGCAGGCTGGCGCTCAGCGCCGCACCGGTGGCGCTGCTTTTGCTGGCGCTGCTGACAGCGCGGGACGAAAACGGCTTCTGCTATCTGGATGCAGAGGGGCTGCGGGGCAGCACCCTGTTCTGGGGGGCGAAGCTGGTGGGGCTTGCCTATCTGGCGGCGGCCTTTCTCCGCTGCAGCTGGACGCTGAGCTACTGGAAGCAGGAAACACCCAAGGAGGAACTGAAGACCCTGCTGCTGCTCGCGCTTGCACCGGCGGCAGGCTTTTTGCTGCAAGGCTGGCTGCCCGGGCGCGGGCTGCTGTGCTGCGGCATTACGCTGGGGCTGGTGTGCGTGTATGTGCTGGTGTTGCAGACCAAGTTCACGGTGGACACCCTGACCGGCGTCAGCAATCGCATCGTGGCGCTGCGGTATCTGGAAAGCGAACTGCCCTATTACCGCCGCCACCCCAACCGCTCGCTGCACTTCCTCATGATGGACATGGACCACTTCAAGCACATCAACGATGAATACGGCCACCTGGAGGGGGACGCTGCGCTGGTGCTGCTGGCAGGCATTTTGAAAAAGGTGTGCGCCAACTACAACGGCGTGCTGGCGCGCTACGGCGGCGATGAATTCTGCATCGCCTGCGGCTGCAACAGCGTGGAGGTGCGCACCCTGATCGCCTCCATCCAGCGGGAGCTGGACGCAGCCAACGCCGCCTCCGGCAAGCCCTACCAGATCGAGATCAGCATCGGCTGCGCCCGCCTTGAGCCGGACATCGCCACCGTGCACGACCTGATCGATAAAGCCGATCAGGAGATGTACCACCTCAAGACCCGCAAGCGCGGAGTTTCCTAAAATAAAGAAGGCACCTGCAACCCTTCCTGTCTGTGCGTTGGCACCCGAAGGCGTTTGCGGGTGCTTTTTCTTTGACCTGTTGAGAGCCAAGAAGCAACCCCGCAGTGCGGATGTTTCCGCAGGAAACAGGCACTGCAAATGCCGTTTCCCTCTACGACCCCTCCTGTGAAAAAGCAATTTCGAAACGCCCGCAGGCGTTTCGAAATTGTAAATCAAAATAATTCTTCCGCTGAAGATGACCAAAGCAAAGCGGAGGCCATTCAAAATCGTCCCGCCCCGCGCTTTCTAAACGTTTTTTACCCTTCTGCCCTTGCATCCCGGGGTGGAACGCGGTATTCTTATAGAATAGACCGGAACCGCGACAGCACAGGGGAGGGAGACCACATGGACGCACAGGAGATCCGCGCATTGCTGGGCAAAAGCATCTTTGAGCGGGCACAGAAGTACCGCAAGCGCATCCTGCAAAGCAGCTGCACCACCAACGAGGACGGGGTGCGGCACCTGACAGCGCTGGTGCAGGGCAGCGGGCCGGACTGCTATTATACGCAGGTCTGGCTGCGGGAAAACGGCAGCTTTGTCAGCGCCTCCTGCGACTGCCCCTATAATCAAAACGGCGACGGCACCTACTGTAAGCACATCGGCGCGCTGCTGCTGCAGGACGCGGAAAAGAACCCGCCTGCCCCGGAAAAAAAGCCGGAGAGCATCCCCGGGGTGCAGCGGGGCGTTGCCGGGCTGAACCCGGAGCCCCGCAAGGACAGTTACAGCGCCGGGCTGGATATGCTGTTCGGCCGCAAGTGGCGGGGCGAGGAGCCGGAAACCGACTATGAGGCCCAGCTGCTGCTGAAGCGCTACCAGCGGGAGGATGCGCAGCCCCAGCCCCAGAACGCTGCCCAGCGCACCGGCTTTGCTCTGCTGGAACCGGAGCTTACGCCGCACAATGGCCGTATCTGGCTGCGGCTGCGGGTCTCGGATGGCATCGGCGGGCGGCAGTATCTGATAAAAAGCATTCCGCAGTTTCTGGATGCAATCGAGCGGGGCGAAAGCGTCAGCTACGGCAAATCGCTGGCTTTTGTGCACCGGTGGGACGCCTTTGCCCCGGATGCGCAGCAGCTGCTGCGGCTGCTGCGCCGTCAGGTGAGCGCCCGGCAGGCGTTTGAAGCTGAGGGTACCATGCGCTCCGGCTGGGAGAAAGGCCCGGCGGGCGGTCTGCCGTTGACCGGCGAGGGGCTGGATGCTCTTGTGGAGCTTTACGCTGCCGAGGGCGTTGTGGGCGGCTATACCCTTAAAGAGGGTCTGCCGGTCATCAGCCTGAAGGTGGAGCGCCGCAAGGGCGGCGTGCAGCTGAGCTGTACCCCGGCGCTCAGCGGGGTGCAGGGGCTGGACTATGCCTATCTGCTGGGCGAAACTACCCTCTGGCGGATGCAGCGGGAGGAATGCCGCCGGGTGCTGCCGGTGCTGGAGACCTTTGGCGGGCGCAGTTTGTTCTTTACCAGCGCGGATGCCGCTGCCTTTTGCAGCTATGTGCTGCCGGAACTGGGCAACCGGGTCAACATCGTGGACCCCGACCGGCTGCTGCTGAACCAGATCCCGCTGGAGCCGGTGGTGCAGTTTTATCTGGATGCCGACCGGGGGCTTACCGTCACGGCGTACCCGGTCTTTCTGTACGGAGAGGACAGGGTAGCCCCCGGCGAGCCGGTGCCGCCCGACCTTTTGCGGGATGCCCGCACCGAGAACCGGGCAAAGCGGCTGCTGGAGACCTATCTGGAACCCGAGACCGGTAAGCCGGGGCATTACAGCCTTTCCGGGGAAGAAGCTCTTTTCCAGCTGCTGGAAGAGGGCATTCCCGCCCTGCTGGCCATGGGCGAGGTGTACCAGACCGACGCCTTCCGCAACCTGCAGGCCGCCCCGCCTAAAATTTCGGTAGGGGTTTCGGTGCACGGCAGTGTGCTGGATCTGGAAGTGGACACCGGCGCCTTCCCGGTGGAGGAACTGCGGGAGCTTTTGCAGTCCCTGCACCAAAAAAAGCGCTATCACCGCCTGCGGGACGGCAGTCTGCTGCGGCTGGACGACAGTCTGGAAGGGCTGGACGAGCTGAACGACACGCTGGAGCTTTCCGGCGCAAAGCTGAAGGACGGCCACGCCGCCCTGCCGCTCTACCGTGCCCCTACGCTGGACTGGGCGCTTTCGGGGCAGAACGGTCTGCGGTTCGACCGGGACGATGCTTTTCGGCGCATCAGCCGCAGCTTCCACGCCGTGCGGGACAGCGAGTATACCCCGCCGCTCTCCCTGCAAAAGACCCTGCGCAAATACCAGCGGGACGGCTACCGCTGGCTGCGCACACTGGATGGCTACGGCATGGGCGGCATTCTGGCCGATGATATGGGTCTGGGCAAGACCGTGCAGGTGCTCAGCTATCTGCTGGCCATGAAGGAGGGCGGGCAGCGGCTGCCCAGCCTTATCGTCTGCCCGGCGTCGCTGGTGCTGAACTGGCAGGAGGAATGCCAGAAGTTCACCCCGCAGCTGCAAAGTGTTGCCATGGACGGCGATGCCGCCCACCGCGCCGCGCTGGTCGATGGGTGGGCGCAGGCGGATATCGTCATCACCAGCTACGATCTGCTGCGCCGGGACGAAAAGCTGTATGCCGGGCAAAGCTTTTACGCCTGCATTCTGGACGAAGCGCAGGCCATCAAAAACCACACCACCCAGAAATACAAGGCGGTGTGCCGGGTGAACAGCCGGGTGCGCTTTGCCCTGACCGGCACCCCGGTGGAGAACCGCCTGGGCGAACTGTGGAGCATCTTCTCCTTTTTGATGCCCGGGTATCTGCCCCCCTACAAGACCTTCTGCGCCCGGTTTGAAAAGCCCATCGTGCAGGACGAGGATGCCAACGCCGTGCGGCGGCTGAACCAGTTCACCGGCCCCTTCATCCTGCGGCGCATGAAGTCCGAGGTGCTGCGGGAGCTGCCGCCCAAAACCGAGAATGTGCGCCGCGTTGAGCTGGAGACCGAGCAGCGCAAGCTGTATCTGGCAGCGGTGGTGGACGCCCGCGAAAAGCTGCGGGCGGCAAAGCCGGAGGACAAGATGACCGTGTTTGCCGTGCTGATGCGGCTGCGGGAGATCTGCTGCGACCCGCGTCTTGTGGCAGACAACTGGACCGGCAGCAGCGCCAAGCTGGAAGCCTGTCTGGAGCTTGTCACCGAGGCAGTGGCAGGCGGGCACCGCATTCTGCTGTTCAGCCAGTTCACCTCCATGCTGGAACTGCTGGCAAAGCGGCTGGACGAGGCCGGGGTGAGCCACTTCACCCTGCAAGGCTCTACCCCGAAGCCGGTGCGTGCCGAGCAGGTGCGCAGGTTCAATCAGGGCGAGGCGGACGTCTTTCTGATCTCGCTGCGGGCGGGCGGCACGGGCCTCAACCTGACCGCCGCTGATATCGTCATCCACTACGACCCGTGGTGGAACCTTGCCGCGCAGAATCAGGCCACCGATCGCGCCTACCGTATCGGTCAGCGCAACCCGGTGCAGGTGTACCGGCTGATCGCGCAGGACACTATTGAGGAAAAGATCGTGGAGCTGCAACAGGCCAAGCAGTCGCTGGCCGACACCGTGACCGGCACCGCCGATGGTGCCATCCTCTCGATGCGGCCGGATGAGCTGCTGCAGCTGCTGGAAGGGAGCGAACCATGAAATACGCATTGTTTTCGGTGCCGGTAGGCACCATTTACGACCTGCCCCAGACCACCAAACAGAGCGAGGCGGGCCTTGTTTCCACCATCGGGGACGAGGGCCTGTACGGTCAGGCCTGTCAGGTGCGCACCGCCCCCGGCGGTGTGACCGCCGAGGGAGTGCCCCTCTCCCCGGAGGTGGCCGAGGTGGTCACTTTTTACGGCTACCACGGCTTTGTCCGGCGGGATGCGCTGAAATTTGTCAGCGAGGATGCGCTGCGGGCCTACCTGCCCCAGCCGCTGGTGCTGGTGGGCCGTGCCACCGATGTGCTCAGCCTGCCCAAGGTGCAGGGGGTGCGGATGCTGGAGCTGGAGCGGGGCTGCCTGCTCTGCTGCCTGCCCGAACCGCC
>OLAJ01000251.1_pt1 | contig 10577 bp, 9 predicted proteins | sample 1607341 | NCBI WGS metagenome assembly OLAJ01 (sample SAMN02674597, study PRJEB24791) | human gut metagenome, SKBSTL013 | isolation source: stool | host: Homo sapiens | place: USA | reverse complement strand
TGCGCAAAAACTAAAGAAAAAGGAATACAGATATGCAGTTTATTCAAAATATCTTATCAGCCAATCAGATCTTGACCGCATCGCTTCTTAGCTGGTTCATTGCACAGGTGCTAAAGACCATCATCAACTTTATTCTGCTGGGTAAGTTCCAGTTAGAGCGGATGTGGGGCGATGGTGGTATGCCCAGCGCACACAGCGCGACCGTCTGCGCCATGGCTATTGTTACCGGACGCAGCGCCGGGGTTTCCTCGCCGATTTTTGCGGTGGCCTGTGTGGTGGCTATCATCACCATGCACGATGCCATGGGCGTCCGGCACGAGACCGGTGAACAGGCAAAGGTGCTGAACCAGATGATTGCCCAGTGGATCGATGTAAGCGAGAAAAACGCTCCCTTTTTGCAGAATATGCACCTGAAGGAAATGGTCGGCCACACGCCGCTGCAAGTCGTGGCGGGCGTACTGCTCGGCTCCCTGGTAGGCTTTCTGTTCCCGGTCGTGTAAAAGGCGGCAGAGATGCCCAAAGTACAAACGCATAAAGGACGTGTGAATATGGAATCGTTGTTGCTGGACAAGATCGATCAGCCCAGCGATCTTAAAAAGCTGAATGCGCAGCAGGTGGAAAAACTTTGCGCAGAGATACGGCATTTTTTGCTGGAAAATATCTCCAAGACAGGTGGCCATCTGGCCTCTAATCTTGGCACCGTAGAGCTGACCGTGGCGCTGCACCGTGTGCTGGAAACGCCTAAGGATAAGATCGTTTTTGATGTGGGGCATCAGTGCTACACCCACAAACTGCTTACCGGACGCCGGAAACAGTTTGACCATTTGCGGCAGCTGGATGGCATTTCCGGCTTTCCCAATCCTCACGAAAGTGTGCACGATGCCTTTATTGCCGGACACGGCAATACGGCGCTTTCACTCGCTATTGGTATGGCTTGGGCCAAAAAGATCAAGCATGAGCCCGGGCTTGTGGTGGCGGTGATCGGCGATGGCGCTTTTACCGGCGGCATGGTGTATGAGGGGATGAACAATATCGGCGGGCTGGACAACCTGCTTGTGATCTTGAACGATAACAAGATGTCCATCTCTAAAAATGTCGGTGCACTGGCACGATATCTGACCCATCTGCGCACAACTACGGCGTATTATGATGCCAAGGATAATGTACGCAGTTTTCTGGACGGTGTGCCATTGATTGGTACGCCGATGAAAAAGTCTCTGATCGGCGCAAAAACGCTGGTACGCCGCGCTATGTACCACTCCACCATGTTTGAGGATATGGGCTTTGAATACATCGGCCCGGTGGATGGCCACAACGTGGAGGAGCTGGAACGCACCCTGCGCTCGATCTATCAGCGGCCGGGTCCCCATTTTTTGCATATTGTGACCAAAAAGGGTAAAGGTTATCAGCCGGCAGAGATGAACCCAGGAAACTATCACGGTGTATCTGCTTTTGACCCGGACGGAATGCCGGACCCGGAGGTTGCGCCGAAGGAATCCTTCTCCACTGTTTTCGGCAAACTGCTGGTGCAGGAGGGAACACAAAACCCGAAGCTCTGCGCGATCACCGCTGCCATGAAGTACGGTACCGGACTGCAATTCTTTGCCCATCGTCACCCGCAGCGCTTTTTTGATGTGGGCATGGCGGAGCAGCATGCTGTCACCTTTGCGGCCGGTCTTGCCAGTCAGGGAATGCTGCCGGTGGTGTGCATCTACTCCACCTTCCTGCAGCGCTCCTATGACCAGATCATCCACGATGTCAACCTGTTGAAGGAGAATGTGGTCTTTGCCATCGACCGCGCCGGCTTTGTCCCTGCAGACGGCGAGACCCATCAGGGCATCTATGATGCAGCCTTCCTCAGCCAGATCGGCATCCCGGTCTATGCACCCTCCAATTACGAGGAGCTGCAATACTGGCTGCACTATTTGCTGCAGGACACGGTCTCCGGCCCTCGGGCCATCCGCTACCCCCGCGGCGGCGAGAGTGCAAAGCTGGCGCAGTATCCCTGCACAAAGCGGGAATACGACTTTTTGTATGAAACGCCCGGGGCAGAGGTCCTTCTGGTCAGCTATGCGGACGAACTGGAGGATCTGTTGGAAGCTGCCGTTCAATTGAACGCTGCATCGCAGAATGCAGACGTTCTGAGGCTTGTAAAGCTATACCCCTTTACAGATAAACTTATCGATACTGTGTCGAAATATAAAATCGTACTGTTTGCAGAAGAATGTGTTGCAGCTGGTGGTATTGGTGAACATCTGGCATATGCTTTGCAGCAAAAAGGCTGGAACGGCCGCTTTTTACACTGCGCTGTCCACACGGCCTGCCTGCCGCACGCGACTGTTCCGCAGATCAAGCAGTGCACCGGTCTGGACGCTGCGGATCTTGTGCAGGCAGTCCGGTCTGCCCTCACGAAAGGAGAAAACGAGCTGTGAAAATTCGGTTGGATCAATATCTTGTGCAGAACGGTCTTGTGCAGAGCCGGGAGCGCGCCAAGGCTCTGATCATGGCCGGTGTGGTTTTTGTCAACCAACAAAAGGTGGACAAGGCCGGCGAGATGATCAAGGAGGATGCTGTGGTCGAGGTTCGCGGCCACGACATCGGTTACGTCAGCCGTGGCGGTCTGAAGCTGGAAAAGGCCATGAAGTGCTTCCCGCTTACCCCTAACGGCAAGGTTTGCATGGACATCGGTGCGTCCACCGGTGGCTTTACCGACTGTATGCTGCAAAATGGTGCAGTGAAGGTGTATGCCGTAGACGTTGGCTATGGTCAGCTGGCATGGAGCCTGCGGACGGATGAGCGTGTGGTGAACATGGAACGCACGAACATCCGCTATGTCACGCCGGAGGATCTTGCAGAGCCCATCGAGTTTTTCAGTGTGGATGTTTCCTTTATTTCTCTGCATCACATCTTCCCGGTGGCACAGCGCATCACCACCCCGGACGCCATGGGCGTCTGTCTGGTGAAGCCGCAGTTCGAGGCAGGCCGCGAGAAGGTAGGCAAAAACGGCGTGGTGCGTGACCCTGCCGTGCATCGTGAGGTGCTGCACAATGCCATGTCTTACGCTGCGGAAAACGGCTTTGTGGTGCGCGGGTTGGATTATAGCCCGGTCAAAGGGCCGGAAGGCAATATTGAGTACCTGATGTTTGTGCAGAAGAGCGACCAGCCCGCAGTGCTGGACGACGAAGCCGCCGCACAGGTGGTGGCAGCAAGCCACACCACGCTGGATCGCTGAGACTCAACTGTCAGCAAAGGAGAAACCGGTATGACGATCTACATTTCGCCCAATCCGGGCAAGACCTCTGCCAGCGAAATCGCGCTTCGTGCGGCGCAGATCCTGTTGACCCACGGCGCAGCTGTACTGATGAGCGATGCCCTGCGGGAAGGTTGCAGCACGGCAGGGGTCATTTATCTGCCGCTGGAGCAGTGTCTGGAGCGTGCTGACGTGATCCTGACCATTGGCGGGGACGGTACCATCTTGCACGAAGCGAATCTTTCGCTCCGGTACGCAAAGCCCATCCTCGGCATCAATCTGGGACGCTGCGGCTTTCTGGCTACCTGTGAGATCGGCGAAATGGAAACAAAGCTGGCCGCTGTGGCGCGGGGCGATTTCCAGCTGGACAACCGGATGCTTTTATACGCCCGGGTGCTTGGTCAGGACGGCTGGGAGGGGCACGCCCTCAATGATGTGGTCGTGACCAAGGGACGCCTGCAACAGGCCATCGACTTCAGCATTTACTGCGATGATATTCTGGTAGAGCACTACCGGGGCGATGGCGTTATCGTGGCGACCCCCACCGGCTCTACGGCCTACTCGCTGGCAGCCGGCGGCCCGATTCTGGATTCTCAGACCAAGGGCGTCGTGGTGACCCCCATCTGTCCCCACAGTCTGGCCAGTCCGGCCATGGTATTTGCGCAGGAGCGCAAGCTGAACGTCTGTGTAGGGCAGGTGGCAGACGATGAAGTGTTTATCAGCTGTGACGGCGGTATCGGTTACCCCCTCAAGGCGGGTGCCACCGCAGAGATCCGTCTGTCCGATCAGAACGTCAAGCTTATTACCTTTGGGCGGGCAGACCAGTTTCAGGCCATTGACCAGAAACTGCGCAAAAGACAATAACACGGGAGGCGATTTTTAAGATGGCACGCAGCCGCAAAGAAGATACAAAAACAAAAGCGGAACGTTTGCAGACGATCCTGCGTCTTGTGCAGGAGCATCCCATCAGCCGACAGGAGGTGCTGCTGGAGCACCTGCGGAACGAAGGCTTTGAGGTAACGCAGGCCACCGTTTCCCGCGATATCCGGGAGTTGTGTCTTGTAAAGGCAGCCACTACCGAGGGCTACCGCTACGTTTCCAGCCGGAATGAAAGCTTCAACCCCAAGACGCAAGGACGCTTTGAGACCATCTTCCACGAGTCCGTTCTGGGGGTAGATTACGCCGGGCACGTTGTGCTGGTAAAATGCTATTCCGGCATGGCAAATGCCGCCTGTGAGGTTTTTGACGCATTGCAGTGGAAAAATGTCGTTGGCACCCTTTCCGGTGATGATACCTTTTTAATTGTTGCGCGCTCGGAGCGCGATGCCAAGACCATTTGTTCGGAGCTGACCCGCTATGTGGGGTAGAGATGACGGTAGGAGAACGAAGCCATGCTGAGCAGCCTGCAAATTGAAAATGTTGCCGTGATCCAAAAGGCAGAGGTGCACTTTGAACCGGGGCTGAATGTGCTGACCGGCGAGACCGGTGCGGGCAAATCCATCTTGATCGACTCCATCAATGCGATCCTTGGCAACCGCACCTCTAAGGACTTGGTGCGTACCGGGGCTGCAAAGGCGGTGATCCGCGCCGCCTTTGAGCAGGTGCCGCCTGCTGTGCTGGATAAGCTGGAGCAGTCCGGCTACGAGCGCTCCGAAGCACTGCTGCTCAGCCGTGAGATCACCGCCGAGGGCAAGAGCAGCTGCCGCATCAACGGAATGCCGGCTACGGCAGCCGTTCTGCGGGAGCTGTGCGGTGGTCTGATCAACATCAACGGCCAGCACGATTCGGTGGGTCTGCTCAACCCGGCGCATCATCTGGGCATTTTGGACGATTATGCGCAGAACCGCACTGTTTTTCAGGAGTACTATGCCCTGTACCGGGAGCTGGTGCGGGTCAAGCGGGAGCTGGATGCCCTGATCACCGACGAGGCCGAAAAGCAGCGCAAGATCGACTTGTTGCAGTATCAGGTGCAGGAGATCGAGGATGCCGGGCTGACTGCCGGTGAGGAGCAGACGCTGGAAAACCGCCGGAAGGTGCTGTCCAATGCGTCTGCCATCCGGGACCGGCTGGCGCAAAGCTATGCGCTGCTTTCCGGCAGTGATGATGCCGCAGGCGCTGTGGATCTTCTGGGGGAAGCCTCCAACGCGGTGGATGCCGCTGCGCAGTTAGACCCTGCGCTTACAGCCGCCGCCGGGCAGCTGCTGGACTTATACTATAACGCCAAGGATGTGGCCGCAGATCTGATCGGACGGCTGGACACCTACGACACCAACGATGCAGAACTGGACGAGGTGGAGCAGCGACTGGATCTTTTGTACCGGCTGAAGCGCAAATACGGCAGCACAGTGGAGGATGTGATCGCTTTCGGGCAAAAGGCCCGGGAAGAGCTTGATAACATCCAGCATTCCCAGCAGCGCCACGATGCATTGCAGGCAGAAAAGCTGCGTCTTTACACAAAAGCGCGGGAAAAAGCTGAGGTTCTGACCCAGACCCGACTGAAGGCCTTTGAGGAACTGAACACCCGCATTTCCGGCACGCTGGACTTTTTGAATATGCCGGGTGTGCGTATGACCTTGCGGCATACCCGCGGTCCGCTGGCCAGCCATGGACAGGACAGCGTTGAATTCTACATCTCAACAAACCCCGGTGAAGCACCCAAGCCGCTGGCTAAGATCGCATCCGGCGGCGAACTGAGTCGCATCACCCTTGCAATCAAGAATGCAATGGCCGATAAGGACGCTGTGCCTACCGTGATCTATGATGAGATTGACAGCGGTGTGTCCGGCAAGGCAGCCGGACGCATTGGCGAGGTGCTGCGTCAGAGTGCGCAAGGGCATCAGATCCTGTGCATCACCCATACGGCGCAGATTGCAGCACTGGCTGATTGTCATCTGCTCATCCAGAAAAATGTGTCCAACGAGCGCACCTATACCGAGATCCATCCGTTGGATGAAAATGGCCGTGTAGAGGCCTTGGCGCGCCTCATCTCCGGCGACCACGTTACCGAGCTTTCCCGCGCCAATGCACGAGAGATGCTGCAGGAGCGCAAGCACGGCGGATGATGCAGCGGAATGCATTTTTGCAGAAAGGACAGCTCTTGACAAGGCGGCGGTCTTGTGATAGAGTAGACAATGTTAATGGCGATGAAGGGAACAAGTACCCTGAAGTGTTCTGTCCAGAGAAGTCCCGGTTGGTGCAAGGGATCACAGAACAGCAGGGGAAATACCTCCCGGAGCTGCAGGCTGAATGCGTAAGGCTAGTAGGCTGTGCCGCGTGCGAGCGTTAAAGACGCAGGAGTGTCACTCTACTCTGGGGTGCGCACTCGTAAGGCCGCTTCCGTGAGGAAACGGCAAACAGAGGTGGTACCGCGAAGTTATCTCGCCCTCTGCCAAATTCATTTTTGGCAGAGGGCGTTTTTGTTTCCTCTGCCCCAAAAACAGGAGGTTTTTTCCATGACGCTGTACGAAGAACTGAAAGCCCGTGGTCTGGTAGCCCAGATCACCGATAAGGAGATCATTGACCTGATCAACAACGGCAAGGCTACTTTTTATATCGGCTTTGACTGCACTGCCGACAGCCTGACTGCCGGCCATTTTCTGGCGCTGACCCTGATGAAGCGCCTGCAGCTGGCTGGCAACAAGCCCATCGCCCTGATTGGCGGCGGCACTACCATGATCGGCGATCCCTCCGGCCGCACCGATATGCGCAAAATGCTGACCAAGGACGATATCGCTCACAATGCCGCCTGCTTTAAAAAGCAGATGGAGAAGTTTATCGATTTCTCCGAGGGCAAGGCGCTGATGCTGAACAACGCCGACTGGCTGTTGGACCTGAACTATGTTGAGCTGCTGCGCGAGGTAGGCGCCTGCTTCTCCGTGAACAACATGCTGCGCGCCGAGTGCTACAAGCAGCGCATGGAGAAGGGCCTGTCCTTCCTGGAGTTCAACTACATGATCATGCAGAGCTACGACTTCTACTACATGTTCCAGCACTACGGCTGCAATATGCAGTTCGGCGGCGACGACCAGTGGAGCAATATGCTGGGCGGTACCGAGCTGATCCGCCGCAAGCTGGGCAAGGATGCCTACGCTATGACCGTGACCCTGCTGACCGACTCTCAGGGCAAGAAGATGGGCAAGACCGCCGGCAACGCTGTCTGGCTGGACCCCAACAAGACCAGCCCCTTCGAGTTCTACCAGTACTGGCGCAACGTGGGCGATGCCGATGTGATGAAGTGCATCCGTATGCTCACCTTCCTGCCGCTGGAGCAGATCGACGAGATGAGCACATGGAAGGATCAGCGTCTGAACGAGGCCAAGGAGATCCTGGCCTACGAGCTGACCAGCATGGTCCACGGCAAGGAAGAAGCTGAAAAGGCACAGGCAGCAGCCCGTGCACTGTTTGGCGGTGCTGCAATGGACACGGAGCACATGCCCAGCACCCAGCTGACCGAGGCGGATCTGACCGATGGCTCCATCGGCATCCTGACCCTCATGGTCAAGGCCGGTCTGGCCGCTTCCAACGGCGAGGCCCGCCGCCTGGTTGTGCAGGGCGGTGTCCTGGTGGATGGTGAAAAGGTGGCTGCTCCCACTGTCAGCTTTACCGCAGAACAGTTGGCCAAGGGCATCGTCATTAAGAAGGGCAAAAAGATCTACCACAAGGTAACGCTGTAAAAAAGCATTATAAAATTTATGGGCCAGAAACGTCCGTAGGCGTTTCTGGCCCATTTTTTACATTTTAGCGCGCAACAGCTGCTGTCCGGCAGTCACCCGGCCGGAGAGCAAAGGCTCTATCCGTGCAAACCGGCTGCTGTTGGTCACGATTACCGGGGTGGTCAGCGTGTAGCCTGCCGCTGCAATGGCCTGCATATCGAATCGGAAGAGCAGCTGGCCCTTCTGCACATGGTCTCCAGTCTGTACAAATAGCTCATAGCCCTTACCCTTCAGCTCCACGGTGTCCATGCCAACATGAATGAGTACCTCCATGCCGTTGTCGCACAGCAAACTGATGGCATGATGGGTCTTGGCGATCTTTTCCACAATGCCGTCTGCGGGTGCTACTACCTCGCCGCAGCTGGGCTCGATGGCGCACCCTTTGCCCAGCACCTCGCTGGAGAACACAGGGTCCTTGATCCGGGTCAGTGCGCGGATGCGTCCTGAGACCGGTGCATAGAGCAACTGCCCGCTGTCCGCAGGCGCAGCTTCCATTGCTGGGTCATCAGGGGCAAATAGCGCACTTTTCTCAAAATGTGCCAGCAGCCGCTGCCGGATGCTGTGCATAAGAGTAGCAGGTTCTTTCATTCCGGTTTCCTTCTTTCGGCAGGGGAACTGCCGTGGCGGTGTTTTTCTTGTCTCTACGCATTCCGCAAAAACAGGGCCGAGAGGGAAGCTGTCCCCTCGGCCCCGACTTATGCTTTTACAGCTCGTATGCCTTTTTCAGTGCCTCATAGGCGGCGTCCTCGTTTTCCGCGTGGACGAGCAGAGAGATATCCAGATCGCTGGTGGTGATCAGCAGCACCTCAATACCGGCCATAGCCAGCGCATTCAGTGCCCGCGCAGCCACACCACAGCTGGTGACCATATCCTCACCGAACAGATTCAGCTTGGAGTAACCCACACTGATCAGAGGAGAAGCCTTGGCGTCCTTATCCAGATTTGCTGCCGAGATCGCCTTCATCACCAGCGGCAAATCGCTGCTGGATGCGGTAAAGCTAAAATCAATGGTGGTGCCGTGGGGAGCGCTCTGGCTGATCATATCCACTACTACGCCGGTCTCTGCAAAAATATCTAGATACCGGGACAGACTGTTGCCCCGGAACACTACGTCCTGCACGCTGATCATCATCAGGTCGGTCTCGATATTGATCTTCGATACTCCGTACATAAAAAGTCCTCCGTTCTGCCCGGGTTGCCGGACAACGCTCAATCATTTCACATTTTTATGTAAGTGCTAAAAAGGATGCACTGATATTATTTTGCGCGATTTTTTGTATCCTGTCAAGGCTGAAATCAGAATAATTTGCCCGCACACCATGCGCTGCCGCCAATTCCTGCGTGTAATCGCGCAAAAGGTAGGTGCGCACATTGGTTTTTCCGGTATCATAATGGGTCACGGTGGGGTGCAGCTGCGGTGCAAGCACTTCACACTGCACCGAGCCGTTCGGCTGGGTGGTCTTTTGCAGCTGCAAGGTCAGGATCGCACCCACCAACTGATCCGGGTGGCTCTGGGTGCTGAGGAAATTGCCCAGCGAGAAGGCGACAAAGCTTCTCCGCCCGTCCGCTGCGGTCAGCCACTGGGCATCCTGCAGCACATGCGGATGGGTGCCCACGATGACATCTGCGCCCCAGTCTGCCAGATTCTGCGCCAGTGTGCGCTGACTGTCCACGACGGCGTGGCTGTTCTCTACGCCCCAGTGCACTCCCACCACCACAAAATCTGCCTGCTGACGCGCCAAGCGCACCTGATGCTCGATCACATTGGTCTGGCTGGTGTAGATGACATTGGCTGTCATATTCTTATTCTGGCGGATACCGTTGGTGTGTTCAGTATAGGAGAGATAGGCGATGGTCACACCGTTGACGGTTTGCAGTGGGATGCGGTCGTAGTCCTCTTCGCCGCACCACAGACCGGTGGTGACTACATCCTCCGGCATGGACTCCCAGAATTGCAGAGTAGCCGCAATGCCGGACGCGCCCTTATCATAGGTGTGGTTATTTGACAGGCTGAACACCCGGATGCCGGCCCGGTAAAGTGCCCGGGCACAGTCTCCCGGGGTAGAAAAGCAGGGATAGGAGGAGGGCTCCAGCTCATCGCTGCAGAGCGTTTCCTGATTGATCCAGTTGATGTCCTGCTGCGCATAGAAGGGTGCGACCTGTGCATAGCAGTAATCAAAGTCGTACTGCTGCCCATTGGCGGCCCGCCGGGCGGCCTGCTTGTAGATGGGGGAATGGATCAGGTCATCGCCCGTAGCCGAAAAGCGGAGCGTTTCCACCACCGGTTCCGGTTCGGGCTCCGGGACCGAGGACGCCGCAGGCTCCGTGCTGCTCACCGCACTGTCCGACGGTTCGTCTCCGCCGGTCGGGATGGTGCCCACCGGGAGAAAGCGGAGCAGAAGCCCCATGCACGCCACGACGGCACCCGCTGTGAGCAGCGTGCCGACCCAGTGCTTCCCGGAGCGCCGCCGGGGTGTCGAATGCTTTGCCATGTTGAACCTCCTGCAGCACAGGGGCTATCCAAAAACCGCTGTGCCGCATCTGCGGGGCAAAATCAGATCGAAGCGATCAGGTCGCCCATATTGTACAGCCCCGGCTCCTTCTTTGCCAGATAC
>OLAJ01000240.1_pt1 | contig 10784 bp, 11 predicted proteins | sample 1607341 | NCBI WGS metagenome assembly OLAJ01 (sample SAMN02674597, study PRJEB24791) | human gut metagenome, SKBSTL013 | isolation source: stool | host: Homo sapiens | place: USA | reverse complement strand
CGATCTGAAGCAAAGACAGGCACAAAGAAACCTGAATGAGAAGAACAGCAGGAAGGAATGTGAAAGGACGATCAATGCGAACTTCACGGACAATGACATCTGGGGAACACTGACATATACAGACGACAACATGCCGAACAGCATGAAGGAAGCAAAGCACGACATGACACTGTACATAGGACGCTTGAACTATGAGCGAAGGAAGAAGGGGCTTGCAAAGCTGCGTTATGTGTATGTGACAGAGTGTTCGGACAAAGGACGCTGGCATCATCATTTTGTATGTGACGGCGACATGGGGCTGGAAGCGGTTGAAGAAAAGTGGAAGAAGGGGCGCAGGAATCAGGTGCGCAGACTTCAGAAGGACGAAAACGGACTGTCAGGAATGGCGAACTACATCACGAAGCAGAAGCATCCTGACAAGAAGGGAAAAGAGCCGAAGCCAGTCGGGAAGTATCAAAAGGCATGGAAAGCCAGCAAAGGATTGAAAAAGCCTGAAGTACATAAAAACCACTATAAGTTCAAGCAGAAGGACATTGACGAAGTTGTGACAGGACGATGCGATCTTGAAGACAAGCTGAAGAAATGGTATGCAGCAGACGGCTACAAGCTGACATCGTATGAAGTCAGATACAACAACATGAATGGCAGATTTTATATATACGCAAGGATGTATAAACAGCCACAGGAAGGAGAAAAGATTGACAAAGCGACAAGTAAGGTTAAGCAGAAAACAGCGAAGAAGAAGACAAAGAAGAAGACAGTTGCGCGATGCGGCACATAACTTCATCAGGACAGCAAAGAACTTCCTTCAGCACAAACCGAAGACGGCAGCAGCATTCCTGATCACATTCATCACAATATATGTGGCGGTAATGCTGGGATTTGCGATCGGCGGCATGATCAGCACAAAGGGAAAGACATCAACAGAACAGGAAAGCGAAGCAGAAGAACAGACAGAAAGTGACTTGAATGCAGATGAAGAATATCCATTCAATACAATGTCACAGGATTGGAGTGGCGAAGACATGGAAGGATTCTGCTATCACGAAATATCAGACGAATGCAAGGCAGCAGGCGGCAAGTTTCCAGTAATGGCGCAAATATACACATACATTGTTTGTCAGAATTATGGCGTTGATTATGAAATGGTGTTCGCACTGATCGAAAGGGAAAGCGAATGCAACTGGAACGCTTCAGGCGATGGCGGCACATCATGGGGATATATGCAGATAGCACAGAAATGGCACAAAGAAAGAATGCAACGCCTGAACTGTACTGATCTGACAAATCCATATCAGAATGTGACAGTCGGCATTGATTACCTGAAGGAGATTCAGGACAGTTTGCAGGAAGTTCCAGAAGATGTGCGTCCATATTACGTTCTTGCAGTCTACAACTACGGAACAAAAGGAGCAAAGGAAAACTTGTGGAATCATGGTGTGTATAAATACAGCTACAACACAGCGATCATGGAAAGAGCAGCGCAGCTGAAGGCAGAGAAAGAAAGACAGGAAACGAAGGAGGAATAAAAGTGGACAACGAAAAAAGATTGTGTCTGGAACAGGCAGTCACAGCAGCAGAAATCTACGCAGTGAAAGTGATTGAAGAAGAACTGAACCGAAAAGGCATCGCGCCAGAAAGCATTGAAAGAAAAATCATAATCACACGAACAGCGGACGTGCTGGCGGCGCACAGGGAAGAAGTCAGGGACATGTATAAAAAGTCAAGACAGCTTCTTGCAGGCTGGATCGTGAAAATGTCAGGCATTGAAGACCTGATTGCATTCAAGAGAATGAAGCAGCTGGGATTCACTGGCGATGTCATGCAGGATATGAAGAAGATGGAGGAAATGCGATGAACATGAAGTATGCGTTGCGTTCGGAAGATACCGAACAGATAAATGTCATCAGCTGGGCTTCTTGGCAGATGCAGAAATATCCTGAACTGAAATGGCTGCATCACATCCCGAACGGCGGCAGCAGGAACAGAGCCGAAGCAGTAAAGCTGAAGCAGATGGGCGTGAAGTCAGGTGTGTCCGACTTATGTCTTCCGTACCCGAAAGGAATATATTGCGGCTTATACATCGAAATGAAGTATGACAAGGGCAGACACCAGCCGTCACAGAAAGAGTTCTTGACCGATATGGCAGCAGCAGGACACTATGTCGCAACATGTTACACGGCAAGGGACGCGGTTGAAGTTCTTGAAAAATACTTGAATTTGAAGTGCTTACAGACACACATTCATGTGTCAGATTCAGACACCGCAGTCACGGAAACAGCAGAACGCATGAAAGAGCAGAACAACAGCGTATGGAAAGACGGCGAAGTGAAACCGCTGAAGGTGTAGGACATGAACGGATATGCGGCAGCAGTCAGACAGTTTTATGACATATACAGACCGATCGCAAGGAAGTACGGACTGCGAATGTCAAGCCACACTTCAATATACGATGATGGCTGGATAAAGATATATAAAGGCGAAGGAGCAGACAGACAACAGATCATCAAGATTGAAGAAGCAAACGACACAGACCTATACGACAGGGCAAGGGAAGCAGTGATCAGCTGGGAGAACAGCAAGAAGGAAAGAAATGCAAGACGATAGAAAAGCACATCAAATCACATTGCAGGAACTTGGGATCATACCGAAAGAGCCGAAGCGAAAAGAAGAAGTCAGAAAACAATATGCTTTTCCTTGCGGCGGCTGCGTGTGTAGCCACTGCGCAAACAATGTGGAAACGCCAGACACATGCACAGGAGAAATGAAAGAACCTTGCTTCACATGTGACTATTGCAAGCATTATGACGGAAAAGGAACAGACAGGAGACTTCAAGATTGTGACAAATACATTGTGACGGACGAACACGCGAGAAGGTTAAGAAGACACATAAAAATAATAAACAGGAGGAATGCACATCAATGAAAATAATAGCAGTAATGAATCAAAAAGGCGGCATCGGAAAGACAATGACCGCAGCAGCTATCGCCTACATAATGGGCGAAGAAAAAGGAAAGAAAGTGCTGATCTGTGACGCGGATCAGCAGGGCAACATATCACTTCTTTACGACAGATTTGATCCTGAAGGACAGGGAATGTCAGAATTGCTTGAAAATCATCAGGCAGCAGGCGGCGCATATTCGACAACAGACCTGATCCAAACAACACCATATGGAAACATTGACATCATACCAGCGAACGGATATTTGATGCGAACAAACATGACACTGCTTCAGGAAGAAGCAGAACTGGAAGAGATCGTTAAGATGGTAGGTATGGACGCACTTTCACCGTCCGACCGTCTGAAGATGGAAGCTGCAAGATCGATTCGTGAGGACTTCCTGCATCAGAACTCTTTCCATGAAGTAGATACGTATACGTCATTGAAGAAACAGCACATGATGATGGTTCTCGTTAACGAATTCTTTGACAGAGCAACCGATGCATTAAAAGATGGTGCATCACTTCAGAAGCTGATCTCAATGCCGGTCAGAGAGCAGATCGGACGTTTTAAATATGTGACAGAAGATAAGCTTGACGAAGAATTTAAACAGGTTGATGAGACATTAAGCGCTCAGATCGCAGCAGCATTTGTAAAGGAGGAAGGTTAAATGCCAAAAGAATATAGAACCATTCAGGAAGTGGCCGGACCTCTGATGCTGGTGCATGGAGTAGAAGGCGTGACATATGATGAGCTTGGAGAAATCGAGCTGGCGAGCGGAGAGACTAGAAGATGTAAAGTTCTGGAAGTGAACGGAAGCGATGTCCTTGTACAGCTGTTTGAAAGTTCAACAGGTATTAACCTCTCCAACAGCAAAGTCCGATTTCTTGGACGAAGCATGGAACTTGGCGTATCAGAAGATATGCTTGGACGCGTCTTTGACGGACTTGGTAATCCGATTGATGAAGGTCCGCAGATCCTTCCGGATGCCAGAATGGACATCAATGGTCTGCCGATGAATCCGGCAGCCAGGTGTTATCCAGAGGAGTTTATCCAGACAGGAGTGTCTGCGATCGACGGACTGAATACACTGGTTCGTGGACAGAAGCTTCCAATCTTCTCAGCATCCGGTCTGCCGCATGCACAGCTGGCAGCACAGATTGCCCGCCAGGCAAAAGTACTTGGAACAAATGAAAACTTTGCGGTTGTATTTGCTGCTATGGGTATTACTTTCGAGGAGTCTAACTTCTTTATCGAAAGTTTCCGCGAGACAGGAGCCCTCGACAGAACAGTATTGTTCGTCAACCTTGCAAACGACCCGGCGATTGAGCGTATCGCAACACCACGTATGGCGCTGACAGCAGCGGAGTATCTTGCATTTGAAAAAGATATGCATGTCCTTGTTATTCTGACAGATATCACAAACTACGCAGATGCATTGCGTGAGGTATCCGCAGCTAGAAAGGAAGTTCCTGGACGTCGTGGATATCCGGGATATCTGTACACAGACCTTGCAACACTGTATGAAAGAGCAGGACGTCAGAATGGCAAGAAGGGAAGTATCACAATGATCCCAATCCTGACAATGCCTGAGGATGATAAAACTCATCCAATCCCTGACCTGACAGGATATATCACGGAAGGACAGATCATCTTAAGTCGTGAGCTTTACAGAAAAGGAGTAACACCTCCAATTGATGTTCTTCCATCTCTGTCCCGTCTGAAAGATAAAGGAATCGGAGCAGGTAAGACAAGAGCAGATCATTCCAATACGATGAATCAGTTGTTTGCCGCTTATGCGCGTGGTAAAGATGCAAAAGAGCTGATGGTTATCCTGGGAGAGGCCGCACTGACAGAAATTGACCTGAAATATGCACGTTTCGCAGATGCATTTGAGAAAGAATATGTATCTCAGGGATACCAGACAGATCGAAGCATTGAAGAAACATTGAATATCGGCTGGAAGCTGCTTCGCATGCTGCCGCGTACCGAACTCAAACGAATTGACGATAAATATCTGGATGAATATTACGACAAAGAGTAAGAACAGACAGAGTGATCGAAGATAGAAAGAGGAGGTGGCGGTATTGGCTGCGAAACAAGTGAATCCAACCCGTATGGAACTAACCCGTTTGAAGAAAAAGCGGATTACAGCCATTCGTGGTCACAAGCTTTTGAAAGATAAGCGTGATGAGTTGATGCGCCAGTATCTGGATCTTGTCCGAGAAAATATGGAAGTGAGACTTCGTGTAGAAGAAGGAATTCTCTCTGCGAACCGTAATTTTGTTATTGCCCGGGCCGGAATGTCAGAGGCAGCACTGAATACTGCATTGATGGCTCCGAAGCAGGAAGTTGGACTTATAGTTGATGAGAAGAATGTTATGAGCGTTGAGATTCCGACCTTCACATCCAAAACAAGAACAGCGGATGAAAATGATATCTATTCTTATGGATTTGCATTTACTTCCAGTGATCTTGATGGAGCAGTGAAGTCTTTATCAGATATCCTCCCAGACATGATCCGACTTGCAGAATGTGAGAAAGCATGTCAGCTGATGGCGGCAGAGATTGAGAAGACAAGACGTCGTGTAAATGCACTGGAGCATGTTATCATTCCAGAGACAGAGGAAAGTATCAAATACATTACGATGAAACTGGATGAGAATGAGCGTAGTACACAGATCCGACTGATGAAAGTGAAAGATATGATGCTCGAAGAGGCGCATCATTACAAAGAAAAAGAGGCGTAACTATTAAAAATAAAAAAGAACATGACCAGAGAATAAAAGCTTCTGTTTAAGAAGTCTTGAAACTGTGGGGCATGTTCTTTTTCATGTTTAAATCTAAAAATGCAAGCATTTTACATCTTTTTTGAAATTTTGCTTGGCTATGAACAGTTACAAATGCAAAACATTATACAAGAATTTTGGATTGCAGAAGATCTGTTAAAAGTTGTCTTGCTCCGGCCTGAACCTGTTCTAACGGCACTTTTGATGTATAAGACTCACTGATAAATCCGAACAGACCAAAGCAGATAAATCCGGCAATCTGTCTTGCAGAATATTTTAAAGAATAAGAAGCTTTCAGCTTATCTGTATGAGATTCTACCGTGTCTAAGAGAATCCGATAAAATCGAAAAGCCAGGTAAGGATTTGTTTCCGGTACGACATGCTGGAAAAAATCATAACGTTCATAGTAAAGAGACAAAATACTGTCCAAAACGTTCAGATATCCCTGTGTGAGATTGTTTTCAGGATTGTTTTCCTCTTGTCTGCGATGGTATCCTTCTTTTCCAATAATCAACATATCATTGAAAATGTCGTCAAGGAGAGCAAATTTATCTTTATAATGTGTGTAGAAAGTGATCCGGCTGACATTGGCAATCTTACATAATTCCGTGATTGAAATCACATCAAAAGCCTGTGTGGTCAAAAGCTTTAAAAGAGCAGACTTTAAAGCACGTTTTGTTTTGGTGATACGCTTATCTTCCATTGCGGATATTCTCCTTTCTGTGTTCTGTGGCAGATCATACGAATGCGGTGATTGCTTATCTGTAAAGTTATTTTAACACCTGTAAAGAAAATGGTCAAATACGGATGGATGGGGATGCATTGCTGGTCTCATGTAGTGTGAACAGTAGTACAGGATAGTAAGTAACAGAAATGTAATATTTTTCGAATAATTCTTAATGAATCATTACTACATATTTAAGAAGTATGGTTTATAATAAATATAATCATATGGATATTGTATGCTAAAGATGATGGAAATGGTGATGTCAGCAATATTCGTAAGAAAAAGAGGATTCTTTACAGTAATGCAGAGGGAATGGGAGAAAGAATGCAGCAAAAGATAAAGGAAATGTTGATAAAGATAAAAGATGTACTGGTGAGTGTCTGGCATAGTTATAAAAGAATGCGTCAGGAGAACAATATTTATTTCAACATACTGGTAGGTCTTGTGTTTTTTGCGATTGTCGGAACAGGTGTATGTATGGTGGCAAATGCGCGGGAAGCAGCAGCTTTACGTCAGGTAGAAATACAGAAAGAGAAAGAAGCACAAGAGAAGAAAAAAGCCGAAGAAGAGGCGAAAAAAGCAGAAGAGGCAGCAAAGGCAGAAAGAGATAAGTCCATGTCTCTTCAGCCGGGAGTTGCAGTTGGAACCATGGATCCGCAGGATGATGAGAAAGTCGTTTATCTGACATTTGATGATGGACCGTCTGCAAATACGCAGCGTGTGCTTGATATTCTGGATCAGTATGATGCGAAAGCTACCTTTTTCATTACTGCCCAGCAGCCGGATTATTTTCCTATGATCAAGAAGGTTTATGATGAGGGACATACAATTGGACTTCACAGCTATACGCATGAATATGATCAGGTCTATGCATCTGTGGATGCTTATTTTGATGATCTTGAGAAAATAGGAGAGGTGGCAAAGGAACAGCTTGGATTTGTTCCATGCTTTATCCGTTTTCCGGGAGGTGCATCAAATTCCATTTCGAAAAAATATACGGCGGGAATTATGACACAACTGACGCAGCAGGTGCTGGATAAGGGATACCAGTATTATGACTGGAATGTGAGCAGTGGAGACGGAGGAACGGTTACGGCAGATCAGATCATCGCACAGTCAGAGACGGATGAGTATACCAAAGTAATGCTCCTGTTCCATGACACAGAGGCGAAGGAATCTACCATCCAGGCACTTCCAACGGTAATGGAGTACTATAAAAATCTGGGGTATTCTTTTAAGGCAATCGATCGGGAAAGCCTGGTTGTGCATCATGAAGTGAATAATTAGAAGATAACAGAGAAAGAAAAGCAGGAGTTGACTGTAAAGAAGAGCAGTCGACTCCTTTTCTTTCCTATGGTATAATTGAAAAACGAGAAAACAATGAAAGGGGCAGATTTTATGGGGAATAACTCAGAAAATAAGCCGGACAGATATATAAATATAGGTATTGTAGCGCATGTGGATGCCGGAAAGACGACATTGTCAGAAAGCATGCTCTATCATGCTGGAGCAATCAGGAAGCTTGGCAGAGTGGATCATAAAGATGCGTTTCTAGATACAGATCAGATGGAAAGAGAACGTGGGATCACTATTTTTTCCAAGCAGGCAGTATTCCGGTGGAAGGATCGCACGATCACACTTCTTGATACACCGGGACATGTGGACTTTTCTGCGGAGATGGAACGCGTTCTGCAGGTTCTGGATTGCGCGGTGCTTGTTGTCAGTGGAGCAGATGGTGTGCAAGGACATACACAGACATTATGGAAGTTATTAAAAAGATATCACATTCCAACATTTCTTTTTGTGAATAAAATGGATCAGGAAGGAACGGATGGTGAAAAACTTCTGAAAGAACTCCGCAAGCGTTTGGGGGAAAATGTCGTTCCATTTGTGGATATCATGACAGAATCTGACTGCCCGGGTGGAAAAGTATATTTACATACGAAAGAGAGCGCAGTGGAAGAGGTGCTGGAAGAGCTGGCTGTCTGTGAAGATGATATGATGGAAGAATATCTGGAAGAGGGAAGAATCACTCTGGATAAAGTGCAAAAAGCAGTTGCAGACCGTCAGGTGTTTCCATGTTATTTTGGTTCGGCACTACATTCTCAAGGCGTGGAAGAACTTTTGGATGGACTTGATCTGTATATAAAAGATAAGACTTATCCGGCAGAGTTTGGGGCAAAGGTTTATAAGATTGCAAGGGATAATCAGGGAAACCGTCTGACCTATCTGAAAGTGACAGGTGGAAGACTGAAAGTAAAAGATGTAGTGGAAGGACTGAATGAAAAGATCAATCAGATCCGGATCTACTCCGGTGAGAAATTTGAGGCTGTCCAGGAAGTAGAAGCCGGAAGAGTATGTGCAGTGACAGGATTGGAAAATACAAGACCCGGGCAGGGAATCGGAGCAGAAGAAGAGTCGGATTTACCGGTATTAGAGCCGGTGTTGACATACCAGATCCTTCTTCCGGATGACTGTGATGTACATAAGATGCTTTTGAACCTAAAGATTTTAGAGGAAGAAGAACCAGAACTTCATATTGTATGGGAAGAACAGACTTCTGAGATTCATGTACAGCTGATGGGAGATGTGCAGATTGAGATTTTACAGCGGATGATAAAGGAACGTTTTGGTGTGCTGGTAGAATTCGGTGAAGGGAGTATTGTTTACAAAGAGACAATCACAGCACCGGTAGAAGGTGTGGGACACTTTGAACCATTACGTCATTATGCAGAAGTGCATCTGCGTCTGGAACCGGGAGAACGTGGATCCGGAATGCAGTTTGCAGCGGAGTGCAGTGAAGATATTCTAGACAGAAACTGGCAAAGGCTTGTTCTGACACATTTGGAAGAGAAAGAACACAAGGGAGTGCTGACAGGTTCTCCAATCACGGATATGAAGATTACGTTGACTTCCGGACGTGCACATCAGAAACATACGGAAGGCGGAGATTTTCGTCAGGCAACTTATCGTGCAGTGCGTCAGGGATTAAAGAAAGCAGACAGTATTCTTCTGGAGCCATATTATGAATTCCGAATGGAACTTCCATCAGAAAATGTAGGACGAGCTATGACAGATATCCAAAATATGTCCGGAAAATTCGGAACACCGATGATAGAAGAAGAGACAACAGTGCTGACAGGAAGTGCACCGGTGTCCCTGATGCGTGGATATCAGAAAGAATTCACTGCCTATACAGGTGGACGTGGAAGAATGGCAGTTTCGTTGAAAGGTTATGATGTCTGTCATAATCAGGAAGAAGTTCTGGCAGCGTCAACCTATGATTCAGAGGCAGATCTGGCGAATCCGACAGGTTCTGTATTCTGTGCACATGGAGCAGGATTTGTTGTAGATTGGGATGAAGTTGAAGAATATATGCATATGGAACATACATTGGAATCAGGAAATGATGATGAAATGGATGTAATGGAGGTGACACTTCCAAAACGCAGACACTCCAGTATTGAACTGACACAGGAAGAGTTGGATGCAATCTATGTCCGCACACCGGATCCGAAGAAGAATCGTTCTACAGGTCCTGTAACTGTCCGAGCAAAGGAAAAGACAAGAGAGCCGGGAAGCGCTTATCAGGATCCGAAGTGGGAAGCGCGCCGGAGAGCGAAAGCCGGAACAGAAGAATACCTTCTGGTAGATGGTTATAATATAATTTTTTCATGGGAGGAACTGAAAGAACTTTCAGAAAGAGATATTGGTGCAGCAAGAGGAAAGCTTGCAGATATTCTAAGTAACTATCAGGGATTCCGCAAATGTACCCTGATCCTTGTGTATGATGCTTATAAAGTAGAGGGGAATCCGGGTGAAGTGATGAAATATCATAACATTTATATCGTCTATACGAAAGAAGCAGAAACAGCAGATCAATATATTGAGAAGACAGTCCGCAGGATTGCGAAGAATGCAGATGTAACAGTAGCCACATCAGATGGACTTGAGCAGGTGATCATCATGGGGCAGGGGGCTCACAGAATGTCTGCGCCAGGTCTGAAAGAAGAGGTTGAGTTGGCATTAAAAGAACTCAGAGGAGAGCATCTGGGCAGGCAGGTAAATCTGAAAAATTATCTTCTGGATTATCTTGATGAGGAAACTGCAAAACAGATGGAAGAAATCCGTTTGGGAAAAGAAAAGTGTTAATTTTTAATGAAGATACAAGTTTTTTGGTGATATTAATGTTATGATATAAGAAATAAAGTCGCAAAACGAACAAGTGAGCAAATTGGTCAGTGCTCTGGGAAAGTGAGAATTGTGACTTATGAAAGCGAGGTAGAGATGATGAGATGTATGAACTGTTATCAAGAGATACCGGAT
>OLAJ01000224.1_pt1 | contig 11147 bp, 8 predicted proteins | sample 1607341 | NCBI WGS metagenome assembly OLAJ01 (sample SAMN02674597, study PRJEB24791) | human gut metagenome, SKBSTL013 | isolation source: stool | host: Homo sapiens | place: USA | reverse complement strand
GTGCTTCCGATCTACTATTTTAGATGAAAACAGAGAGAAAGAGGTTTATTTCAATGAGCGGAACGAATGGATGGGAACAAGCTGGGATGTACAGGTGGCAAATTTACCGGAAGCGGTAAAAAAATCGGTTATGGAAAAATATTCAGATTATGTGATAGATGATGCTGATTATGTGGTGACACCTGATAATGAATGGTATATACTTGATTTGGAAAACAAACAGATCGATAAAGAGCTTAAAGTAAAGGTAGATAAGGACGGCGTTTGGTTGTAATTTTATTATCCCCTAGGCTATGCTAGGTAAACAGGCGGATGTTTCATAGGGCCGGACAGCTTTGGGGTTTTTAAACATTATGATTTTTGTGGCAGGCAGTTGAAGTGTGAATTTGTATTTCTGTTATACATTTTTTGTGATTTTGATGAGAGAGTAAAAGATGAATGTGGAAAAATAGATTTGTATGATATACGATATTCAGTTACATTTGCATTTAGAATAAAAAATAGCATGATGGAAACAGGATTAACTTATACTTCGACTGTTGTCGTTTCAAAAGAAAATGTAGCTGCCACCATGGGTAGCGGCGATTTGAATGTGTTTGCCACTCCCGCTATGGTGGCGTTGATGGAGAATGCTGCCATGAGTGCCGTGGCAGATGAGTTGCCTGAAGGTTCCACTACAGTAGGGGCCATGATGAACACTACTCATATCAAGCCCTCGGCTGTGGGAGACACGGTTTCGGCTACTGCCGTATTAAAAGAGGTGGAAGGCAGAAAACTTACTTTTGAAGTGCGGGCGCAAGATAGCAAGGGCGTGATTGGAGAAGGTACACATGTACGTTATATTGTGGACAAAGAGAAGTTTATGAGTAAATTGTCTTAATAATTATTTGAAATTATGCCACAACTGAGAGCTTCCCTTCTTTTGTGATTCTGAATATTATTTGTTCCGATAACGGGAAATCAAGTAGAGGAATGAAGAACGTGCTTTAATAAAAAATATTTAAGGAGAGCAAAATGAATGACAATCTGAAAAAGAGTGTCATGGAGTTCTGCCCTCCTTCTTTTATTCTTGCAGCGCCAAGATATATTCGTATAACTTCTTATAAAACGGATGTTTCGTCAGCGTAGAGGCATCTCCTAATATAATAAGTTTCATGCGTGCACGTGTAATTGCTACATTCATTCGTCGCAAGTCATTTAGAAAACCAATTTGTCCCTCTTCATTTGCACGTACTAAACTGATGAGAATAACGTCTCGTTCCTGTCCCTGAAAACCATCTACCGTATTGATGGTGATAAGGTGTCGGTAAGGCTTGAAGAAAGCATCTCGTTTTATCAGTTGACGGAGATATTGTACTTGTGCTTTATAAGGAGAAATCAGTCCCACATCAATCCGTTCTTCCAGAAAACGGTCTTTACCTATTTTATTGATATAGTTGGTAAGTTGGGAAATGGAGAGTGCCGCCTCCTCTTTATTGATACGGCCGAAGCTTTCACCCACAAACTCTTCGTTGCATTCCATTCCTTCCGTATTTATCCATTCTATCGGTGTGTCATAGTCCAATATACTCCGATATTTTACTTCGGGAGCTGATTTCAGTTCACCCTGATAGAACCATTCTGAAGAGAAACGCATAATTTCGTCATTCATTCTATATTGTACCTTTAACAAGGATACAGTGTCGGGTTTGTTGTCTGCAATCTCCTGCATCAGTGTCCGGTCTAATCCTCCACGAGCTGCTTCCATGCATTTAATGGTAGGAGGAAGCTGGCAATAATCACCGGCCAGAATGACACGGTCTGCTTTGCGTATGGCAATCCAGCAGGCAGGCTCTAGAGCTTGTGCGGCTTCGTCTATGAATAAGGTACTGAATTTGCGTCCTGTCAATATTCTGTTGGCGGAACTTACCAGTGTGCAGGCTATCACACGTGCTTCGCCGAACAATGCTTCGTTGATGCGAATTTCCAGTTCGGTGGCACGGTCTTTCAGTGAGTTTATTTTCTGTCGGATATTCTCACGCTCCGCTCCTTTGCGCGAACGTCCGTAGAGCTCGCGTATTGCTTTTCGGATACTCCATAATTGCGGATAATCGGGATGGCTTTCAAAACGGCGTTCATAGGTAAAAGCAAGCATTTTGTCATTAACGCGGGTGGGATTACCAATACGGAGAACGGGAACGCCCCGGTCCACCAGTTTCTCGCTAATCCAGTCTACAGCCATATTGCTTTGTGCGCAAACCATCACTTGATTTTCCCGGTGAAGGGTTTCGTAAATGGCTTCTACCAATGTGGTAGTTTTACCGGTTCCGGGCGGACCGTGGACTATAGCAACATCTTTGGCATGCATCACTTTATTTACTGCTTCCTCCTGCGTATTGTTTAACCAGGGGAAACGGGTGAAGCCGAAACTGAAAGTTTCCGCCTTTTGGTTGCCATGAAAAATCTCACGTAACTCTGCCAGACGATTCCCTTTTGCCTTGAGGACTTGTCCCAACGCTTCGAACATCAACCGGTAACTGGTTTCATCAAAATAAAGCTGTACTCCCAATTGTAGCTCGGTTGCCTGTATGCTGAGCAATGCATCTGCCGAGGGGAGAACGATTACCATTCGGTCTTCGTCCACGTAGTTGACAGTTGCCGTAAAATTGAAATAATGTAATTGGCCTGATGCATTTTGCGTAAAAAAGCATACCGGACGGCCGAATTCAAATACATGTTCTATGTCTTTGTCTTCTTGCCTTTCAACTTCTACAACCAATTGATTCAATGAGTTATAATAGCTTCTGCCTGCCGATATAGGATACCAGCACATACCCCGTTTCACTTTGCGCCCGATGCCCATAGCTTCAGTCTGTTGCCTGAAAGTCTCTTTTTCGTAATCATATTCTAATTTTAGTAACAACTCTTTGCGTTGTAGTTTGTTAATTATATTAGAAAGGGGTATATGTTGGTTCATAATGATGCTTTTTTCTATAAGAATTGCAAAGATAATAATAATCCTTTAGGTAGGACTTTATGTTTTATTTTGTTAAACGTATTATAGATTACACAAGAATTCAAATATTATTCCTATATTGCCAAAAATAAAATAGATTTAAAACTGTAATAATTATAAATAGTAAAAGGTATGGTATATGACTTGGACATGTTAAGGGGCTTTTATGCTTCTTTCGAAAAGAAGATAGGTCGGGTAAGAGCCGTGTTGCAGCGTCCGCTGACATTGGCTGAGAAAATTCTGTATACACATCTTTATGATGATGCTCAACTGAAGAATTATGAACGTGGCGAGGACTATGTGAATTTCCGTCCCGACCGCGTGGCTATGCAAGACGCGACGGCGCAAATGGCATTGTTGCAATTTATCAATGCAGGAAAGGATTCCGCTGCCGTACCTTCTACTGTGCATTGTGACCATTTGATTCAGGCATATAAAGGAGCGGGCCCGGATATTGCAACGGCTACGGAAACCAACCGTGAGGTATACGATTTCTTACGAGATGTTTCTTCGCGTTTCGGTATCGGGTTTTGGAAACCGGGAGCAGGAATCATTCATCAGGTGGTACTCGAAAACTATGCTTTTCCCGGGGGAATGATGGTGGGGACGGATTCTCATACCCCCAATGCCGGAGGATTGGGAATGGTGGCAATCGGAGTCGGTGGTGCCGATGCTGTGGATGTAATGACCGGTATGGAATGGGAGTTAAAGATGCCGAAACTGATTGGAGTTCATTTGACCGGAAGCTTGAACGGATGGGCTTCGCCAAAGGATGTGATTCTGAAATTGGCCGGTATTCTGACCGTGAAAGGTGGAACGAATGCCATTATAGAATATTTTGGAGAAGGGACAGCTTCACTTTCGGCAACCGGTAAGGCTACTATCTGCAATATGGGTGCAGAGGTGGGGGCTACTACATCCTTGTTCCCCTATGACGATCGGATGGCTGTGTATCTGAAAGCTACCGGAAGAGAGTCTGTAGCAGAGATGGCCGGAAAAGTGGCAAATGATTTACGTGCCGATGCTGAGGTTGTTGCCAATCCTTCTGCTTTTTACGACCGTGTGATTGAAATTAATTTGTCCGAGTTGGAACCTTATATCAACGGGCCGTTTACACCGGATGCCGCAACACCTATTTCAGAGTTTGCCGAAAAGGTATTGGTTAATGGTTATCCGCGTAAGATGGAAGTCGGGCTGATAGGTTCATGTACCAATTCATCTTATCAGGATTTAAGTCGGGCTGCTTCCATTGCCCGTCAGGTAGCTGAAAAACATTTGGCTGTGGCTGCTCCTTTGATTGTCAATCCGGGTTCTGAACAGATTCGAGCCACTGCCGAGCGTGACGGGATGATTGATGCTTTCCAACAGATTGGGGCTACTATTATGGCGAATGCTTGCGGTCCGTGCATCGGACAGTGGAAACGCCATACCGATGATCCTGTCCGCAAAAACTCGATTGTCACTTCTTTTAACCGTAATTTTGCCAAACGTGCCGATGGTAATCCGAATACACATGCATTTGTGGCTTCTCCTGAATTGGTATTGGCTCTGACTATTGCCGGTGATTTATGTTTCAATCCGTTGAAGGATGCTTTGATTAATCAGGACGGTGAGAAGGTGAAACTGAGAGTTCCGGAAGGGGATGAATTGCCGTCGTCAGGTTTCACTCAAGGTAATCCCGGTTATTTGGCTCCTGCCGGTGCACAGGTAGAAATTAAGGTGAATCCTGACTCACAGCGTTTGCAGTTATTGGCTCCGTTTCCGGCATGGGATGGAAAGGATTTTACGGATATGCCTTTACTGATTAAGGCTCAAGGTAAATGTACCACAGACCATATTTCGATGGCAGGCCCGTGGCTGCGTTTCCGTGGTCATCTGGAAAATATTTCGGATAATATGCTGATGGGGGCGGTGAACGCTTTCAATGGTGAAACGAACAAGGTGTGGAACCGATTGACAAATACCTATGAGAGTGTATCGGGCGCGGCTAAGCAGTATAAAGCGCAAGGCATCGGGTCTATGGTAGTTGCGGAGGAAAATTATGGAGAAGGTTCCAGTCGTGAACATGCTGCTATGGAGCCTCGTTTCCTGAATGTAAAGGTTATTCTGGCGAAGAGTTTTGCCCGCATCCATGAAACGAATCTGAAGAAGCAGGGAATGTTGGCGGTGACTTTTATAGACAAAGCGGACTATGACAAGATTCAAGAACATGATTTGATTACCGTCAGCGGATTGGCGGACTTTGCTCCCGGAAGAAATCTGACTGTGACTTTACACCATGAAGATGGCACTCAGGATCGTTTTGAAGTACAGCATACTTATAATGAACAGCAGATAGGTTGGTTCCGTGCCGGCTCTGCTCTAAATGCAAGATAAAAGATGAAAAAGACAGTACCTTATATTACAGGAGACGGAGTGGGAGTAGAAATCACTCCCTCCATGCAAGCCATAGTGAATGCAGCCGTGAAAAAGGCATACGGCAGCGAACACGAAATAGAATGGATAGAAGTGCTGGCAGGTGAACGTGCTTTCAACGAAACAGGTTCCTGGTTGCCGGATGAGACGATGGAGGCTTTCAAGAAATATGGTGTGGGCATAAAAGGTCCGTTGACTACTCCGGTAGGAGGTGGTATCAGTTCCTTGAATGTGGCTTTGCGCCAGACACTGGATTTGTATGTGTGTCTGCGCCCCGTACGTTGGTTCAGCGGAGTGGTATCCCCGGTAAAAGAACCTCAGAAGGTGGATATGCATATTTTCCGCGAAAATACGGAAGATATTTATGCAGGTATAGAATGGGAAGCAGGTACGCCGGAAGCTGAGAAGTTTTATCGTTTTCTGCATGATGAAATGGGAGTGGCTAAAGTGCGCTTTCCCGAAAGTTCTTCGTTTGGCGTGAAACCGGTGTCCAAAGAAGGAACGGAACGTCTGGTACGTGCGGCATGTAAATATGCTTTGGAGCATGGCTTGCCGTCAGTGACGTTGGTGCATAAAGGAAATATCATGAAGTTTACTGAAGGCGGCTTCAAGAAATGGGGATATGAACTGGCGGAACGTGAATTCGGAGATGCCATTGCGTCAGGCAAGTTGGTGATAAAAGACTGCATAGCCGATGCATTCTTGCAGAATACGTTATTGATTCCCGAAGAATATTCGGTGGTGGCTACCTTGAATTTGAACGGAGATTACATCTCGGATCAGTTGGCTGCCATGGTAGGCGGCATCGGAATTGCTCCCGGAGCGAACATCAATTACAATACCGGTCATGCCATTTTTGAAGCAACTCACGGTACGGCTCCCAATATTGCCGGAAAGGATGTGGTGAATCCTTGTTCATTAATCCTCTCGGCTGTCATGATGTTGGAACATTTTGGCTGGAATAAGGCGGCAGAGCTGATAGTGAATGCCTTGGAATCCAGTTTTGGCGAGGAACGTGCCACACATGACCTTGCCCGTTTTATGCCCGGAGGTGTCTCGCTTGGCACGTCGGCATTTACAAAAGAAATAATAGAAAGAATAAACTCCTAAAAACTCACGGATATGAAGAAAGAATATATCATTTACAAACTCTCCGAGGAAATGAAGAATGCGACCCGGATTGAGAACGAATTGTTCAAGAAGTTTGATGTAAAGCGCGGATTGCGTAACGAAGATGGCACCGGTGTTTTGGTAGGGTTGACCAAGATAGGCAATGTAGTAGGGTATGAACGTATTCCCGGCGGAGGATTGAAGCCGATTCCCGGCAAACTTTTCTATCGTGGGTATGATTTGGAAGATTTGGCACATAGCATCATTAAGGAGAAACGTTTTGGTTTTGAGGAAGTGGCTTATCTGTTATTGTCCGGTCATTTGCCTGACAAGGAAGAGCTGGCGTCTTTCTGTGAGTTGATTAATGACAATACTCCGTTGGAACAGAAGACCAAAATGAATATCATTGAGCTGGAGGGAAATAACATTATGAACATTCTGGCCCGTAGCGTGCTTGAAATGTACCGTTTTGACCCGCAGGCGGATGATACTTCGCGTGATAACCTGATGCGTCAGAGTATTGACTTGATATCCAAGTTCCCGACCATTATTGCATACGCTTATAACATGTTGCGCCATGCCACGTATGGTCGTTCGTTGCATATCCGTCATCCGCGTGAAAAACTGTCTATCGCAGAAAACTTCCTGTATATGTTGAAAAAGGATTATACGGAACTTGATGCGCGCACGCTTGATTTGCTGTTGGTACTTCAGGCTGAACACGGAGGTGGTAATAACTCTACTTTTACCGTCCGTGTAGTTTCGTCCAGCCGTACGGATACTTATTCGGCCATAGCCGCAGGTATCGGCTCGTTGAAAGGTCCGCTTCATGGAGGGGCAAATATCCAGGTGGCGGATATGTTCCATCATTTGCAGGAAAATATCAAGGATTGGACCAATGTGGACGAAATTGATACTTACTTTACCCGTATGTTGAATAAGGAAGCGTATGATAAGTCCGGTCTGATTTATGGTATCGGCCATGCGGTCTATACGATATCCGATCCTCGTGCTATTTTGTTGAAAGAATTGGCTCGTGACTTGGCAAAAGAAAAAGGCAAGGAAGAAGAGTTTGCTTTCCTGGAATTGTTGGAAGAACGTGCCATCGCTATGTTCGGAAAGATTAAGAATAACGGCAAGACTGTTTCCAGCAATATCGATTTCTATTCAGGTTTCGTATATGAAATGATTGGTCTGCCACAGGAAATATTTACACCTTTGTTTGCGATGGCTCGTATCGTGGGGTGGTGCGCACACCGTAATGAGGAGCTGAATTTTGAAGGAAAACGTATTATTCGTCCGGCATACAAGAATGTGTTGGAAGAACTGGAATATGTGCCTTTGAAGCAGAGGTAATTGGCAAGCACGGATAACATGGGTTCACACGGATTTTTCTGTGAAATTCATGTTATCCGTGTCTGAAGAATAATATCATCGATGGTTTTACTGTCACTTTCTCGCATTTTATAGTCTTTTTCCACAAAAACTATCTAAAATATTTCTCCTCTCTCGAATTTTCTTTAAATTTGTTAGTGACTAACTAAATCTAATAAAAGGAGGACCGAGTATGGAACAACAGACTTTTGACTTATTACTTCTGACAATGTCTGCATTAGCGGTTGTTGTTTTTGCAGCCCTTTATTATGTACGTGCCGGCTATGGTATGTTCCAAACTTCCAAATGGGGAATTTCGTTAAACAATAAACTAGGTTGGATATTGATGGAAGCGCCGGTGTTTTTCGTCATGCTCTATTTATGGTGGAATAGCAGTGTGCGTTGTAGCGCTGTGCCTCTTGTCTTTTTCCTACTCTTTGAACTGCATTATTTCCAGCGTGCCTTTATATTCCCTTTCTTGATGAAAGGAAAGAGCCGGATGCCTATTGCCATTATGTTGATGGGAGTGGTATTCAATGTGTTGAATGGTTTTATGCAGGGCGAGTGGCTTTTCTATCTTGCTCCCGAAGGACTTTATTCGGATGCATGGCTTAATACTTCTTCTTTTTGGGCAGGACTGGTTCTGTTTTTTGCAGGTATGGGAATTAATATTCATTCGGACAGTGTGATCCGTCATTTACGTAAACCGGGCGATACTCGTCATTATTTGCCACAGAAAGGAATGTATCGGTATGTCACGTCAGGTAATTATTTCGGAGAATTATTGGAATGGGTAGGTTTTGCCGTACTGACTTGCTCACCGGCTGCTTGGGTATTTGTTCTGTGGACATTTGCTAATTTGGCTCCGCGTGCCAATTCGATTCGCAATCGTTATCGAGAAGAGTTTGGAGCACAGGCTGTGGGTGGCAGAAAACGAATGATTCCTTTTGTTTATTAACCGATTAGACTATAAAATTATAAAAGTCATGATAGATTCTAAACTATTTACTCCGGCATCCATCGGGCCGCTTACTTTGAGAAATCGTACGATTCGTTCGGCGGCTTTTGAAAGCATGTGTCCGGGCAATGTACCTTCACAACAGTTATTGGACTATCATCGTTCGGTAGCGGCCGGGGGAGTAGGAATGACTACAATCGCTTATGCTGCTGTAGCTCAAAGCGGTTTGTCTTTTGACCGACAGCTGTGGATGCGCCCTGAGATAGTGCCGGGGTTGAAAGACATAACCGATGCCATCCATAAGGAGGGTGCGGCAGCCGGTATTCAGTTGGGACATTGTGGAAATATGTCGCACAAAAGTATTTGTGGGGTAACACCCGTAGGAGCTTCTTCCGGTTTCAATCTTTATTCTCCTACATTTGTACGCGGTTTGCGTAAGGACGAACTTCCTGCGATGGCAAAAGCTTATGGTCGTTCTGTCAATTTAGCACGTGAGGCCGGCTTTGATGCAGTGGAAATTCATGCCGGACATGGATATCTCATCAGTCAGTTTCTCTCTCCTTATACCAATCACCGTAAAGACGAGTATGGCGGTTCGTTGGAGAATCGTATGCGCTTTATGGATATGGTAATGGAAGAGGTGATGCAGGCTGCAGGTAGCGATATGGCAGTATTGGTGAAAATGAATATGCGTGATGGCTTTAAGGGAGGTATGGAAATAGACGAGACCATGCAGGTAGCCAAGCGGTTGGTGCAAGATGGTGCACAGGCGTTGGTCTTGAGTGGAGGTTTTGTAAGTAAAGCTCCAATGTATGTCATGCGCGGTGAAATGCCTATCAAAACGATGACTCATTATATGAATTGCTGGTGGCTGAAATATGGAGTAAGAATGGCAGGCAAATGGATGATTCCGGCCGTACCTTTCAAAGAGGCCTATTTCTTGGAAGATGCTCTGAAATTCAGAACCGAAATAAAGGATATTCCGTTAGTATATGTCGGTGGGTTGGTTTCGCGTGAAAAGATTGATGAGGTATTGAATCATGGTTTTGAATTTGTGCAGATGGCGCGTGCTTTGCTTAATGAACCCGGTTTTGTCAATCGTATGCGTGAAGAAGAAAAAGCGCGGTGTAACTGTAAGCATAGTAACTATTGTATAGCACGAATGTACACTATTGAAATGGCTTGCCACCAGCACTTGCGGGAAGAGCTGCCGGCAAGTTTGAAAAAAGAAATTGAAAAATTGGAGAAGAAATAAGTGTTTATATATAAAAGCAAGAGTGGAAAAATGAGTAAATTAGCTGTTATAACCGGTGCCGACGGAGGAATGGGAAAGGAAATAACTCGTGCCGTAGCCGAGGCAGGGTATCATGTCATTATGTTGTGTTATACTCTTTTTAAAGGAGAAGAACGTAAGAATCAGATGATATTGGAGACAGGAAACAAGGAGATAGAAGTACGTCAGGTCGATCTGTCTTCTATGGCGTCTGTTATCAATGTTGCAGACGGACTGTTGGGGCGTGGAAAACATATTGACCTTTTGATGAATAATGCCGGAACAATGAGTACTCATTTGATGCAGACTGAAGACGGGCTGGAAAGAACAGTGGCGGTGAATTATGTTGCTCCTTTTCTTTTGACTATGAGATTATTGCCTTTGATGGGAAAAGGAAGCCGTATTGTCAATATGGTTTCGTGTACTTATTCACTTGGGCATATCACGTCCGATTTTTTTTCCCACGGAAAGTCAGGTAGCTTTTGGCGTATTCCTATTTATAGCAATACCAAGTTGGCTTTGTGGCTGTTTACGCGTGAACTGTCGGAAAGGGTGAAAGACAGCGGAATTACAGTCAATGCCGCCGATCCGGGAATTGTTTCTACCAATATCATCCGTATGGATATGTGGTTTGATAAACTGACAGATTGGTTTTTTCGTCCTTGCATCCGTACTCCTAAAGAAGGTGCGGCAACAGCTATTCACTTATTGCTTGATGAAGAAGTGTCGGAGGTGACCGGACAAATGTTTGCTTCTTGCAAACCGAAAAAAGTAAAAGATAAATTTATGAATCATCCGCAGGCCAAACAACTTTGGGAGGACACGGAGAAATATATAGAGCAGCTTCGTTTGGAAGAGTCAATTATATAAATCTCCGAGTTGGGGGATTGCAACAACTATGGTTAGTGCCTGTCTTTTTGAACCGTTTGTTCAGCCAGCATCTGTTCGCGGCTCTTGCTTTGAGTGACGATGTACACTCCTAAGAATACCAATACGACGGCCAGTCCTTTTGCCGGTCCGAA
>OLAJ01000222.1_pt1 | contig 11183 bp, 10 predicted proteins | sample 1607341 | NCBI WGS metagenome assembly OLAJ01 (sample SAMN02674597, study PRJEB24791) | human gut metagenome, SKBSTL013 | isolation source: stool | host: Homo sapiens | place: USA | reverse complement strand
CACTCCCGTCCCAGCGCTGCTTCCAGAAGTAGATGTACGACCGGCTTTTGTTGTATTTCCGGCTGGCGCGGCTGACGCCGTACTTTTCTGCGTACTTCATTAGGGATTGCCTGTAGGCCATGTCCTGTGTTATACTCTTACTCATGAGGAATATGGTCTCCTTTCGGAAAGTTTGGTGTGGTAGCTTAACTTTAACACATGAGACCCTATTCCTCATACCCTTTTTATCCAATTGTCCAAGATGTATTGTAGTCCTACACACTTTTTTGACCCGGAGCGCAGAAATCCATTGACAGCCGGGACGCAATGTGGTAAAATGTGTCCTGCGTCTGAGTTGAATATGCTTTTGCACGCACGGAGAGATGGCTGAGTGGTTGAAAGCACCGGTCTTGAAAACCGGCGATGTGAAAGCATCCGTGGGTTCGAATCCCACTCTCTCCGCCAATTTTCATATCGTTTGCGGAAGTACCCAAGTGGCCGAAGGGGCTCCCCTGCTAAGGGAGTAGGCGTCTAAACCACGCGCGAGGGTTCAAATCCCTCCTTCCGCGCCAAAAGAGGCGGCGATTCCAAAGAATCGCCGCCTCTTTTTGATCGGCGCCCCGCTCCTGCCCTGGGAATGGGTTGCGCCGGAAACAGGAACAGGCTGCGTGCCGCCCAGGGAAATGCCCTGCGGCACGCAGCCTGCTTGTTTACACGTTGAAGCGGAAATAGATCATGTCGCCGTCCTTGACCACATAGTCCTTTCCCTCGGACCGCAGCAGACCCTTTTCCTTGGCGGCGGCCACGCTGCCGCAGGCCATCATCTCGTCGAAGTTGATGGTCTCCGCCCGGATGAAGCCCCGCTCGATGTCGGAGTGAATCTTTCCGGCGGCTTGGGGGGCCTTGGTGCCCTTGCGGATGGTCCAGGCCCGGCACTCGTCCTTGCCGTAGGTCAGGAAGGAGATCAGGCCCAGCAGCTCATAGCTGCACTGGATCAGCCGGTCCAGGCCGGACTGCTCCACCCCCAGGTCCTCCAGGAACATGGCCCGCTCGTCGGGGTCGTCCAGCTGGGCAATGTCCTCCTCCAGCTTGGCGCAGATGGGCAGCACCTGGGCCCCTTCCTTTTGGGCCAGGTCCCGGACCATCCGGAAGTAGCGGTTGTTCTCGTGGTCGGCGAAGCCCGCCTCGTCCATGTTGGCGGCGTAGATGATGGGCTTCAGGCTCAGCAGGTCGGCGGTCTCCACAATGGCGCGGTCCTCGTCGCCGCAGTCGAAGGTGCGGGCGGACCTTCCGGCGTTGAGATGCTCCGCCAGGGCCCGGAATACCTCGGCCTCGTGCAGGAACTTCTTGTCGCCCTTGGCGGCCTTGGCGGCCTTCTCCACCCGGCGGTTCACCATGTCCAGGTCCGCCATGATTAGCTCCAGGTCGATGGTCTCGATGTCGCCCAGGGGGTCCACCGGCACGTTGGTCCCGGCGTCGGCCACCACGTGCATGATGTTCTCGTCGTCGAAGCAGCGCACCACATGGACGATGGCGTCGGTGCGGCGGATGTTCTCCAGGAACTTGTTGCCCAGGCCTGCCCCCTGGCTGGCGCCCTTCACCAGGCCCGCAATGTCCACAAATTCGATGACGGCGGGGGTCTTTTTGTCGGGCTGATACATCTCCGCCAGCTTATCAAGCCTTGCATCCGGCACGGCCACCATGCCCACGTTGGGCTCGATGGTGCAGAAGGGGTAGTTGGCGCTTTCGGCTCCGGCGTTGGTGATGGCGTTGAACAGCGTTGATTTGCCCACGTTGGGCAGTCCCACGATACCTAATTTCATATATACTCATTCTCCTTCGATTTTCCTTGATTTTCAAGGGGTTTCAGCGTTTGGCGTCTTGGCTGTTACACCATTTTTACACCATTTTCGCATTTGGCTTTATTGGATTTCATCAGACTACACCATTTTGCTGAAATTGCTTGATGGCATAATCCAGCGATTCGGCAGTCACATGAACATACCGATCCATTGTTGTTTTGATGCTGGCGTGACCCAGCAGTTTTTGCAGCACCTTCGGCTACATACCGCTTTCAATCGCTCTTGTAGCATAGGTGTGCCGTTACGGTATAATAACGACAAACAGAAAAAGCCTTTATTTTCAAGGGGTTTGAGCGTTTGTCGTCTTTTATTCAATTCCTTTTCCAAGTTGAAAATTGACGAAAACTATAAAGAAAAAAGGAGGCTGTTTTATTAACGACAAAATTTAATAGTGCCAGCGGTCCGGCTTTATGTCTGACCGCTGATTGCCGTGGGCGTTTCACTTTTATAGGTGGACGCCCTTTTTTCATACTCATTTTCGAGAGAAAGGAGATCCACATGGAATTAAACGAAATGGAAAAAAAGCTGCTCTTTCAGGTGGAGAGCGATTATCAGACAAAGATCCTGAATGAACTTTATATGACCGTGAGGTATTCAAATAATTCCGAGCAGCGGGAGGCGGCAGAAGGTCTTATGGCAAAACTTCGTGTTCTGTCAAATGCAGAGTGCATGGACTTGGTAAAAGATATTCAGAAGAATTACCGTCTGCCCTATCCAGCCCGGACGATTGGAGAAAAGATCGCCGAGGCCAGACAGCAATCAGGTGCAGAAAAATTGAAGGGGCATGACATCATGGCGCTTGAACGCTTTGACCCGGAGGTAAGGCACATGATCGTTTTTGATGTATTGTCTTACGATTCCCCTGTTGGCGACAAAGGCGATAAGATGCGCTTGTTCCTTACAGATGCCGGCTATCAGAAATTTTTAGAGAGCCAGGAACGGGGCGAAGTGAAACTGAAAAACCATGCGAAGGTCTCTGACGGTCATCTCCATTATGACCGCAGGGATCATGCCTTGTAACGGAATAGTCGAAGAAAGGAGGCGGTACAATGGCAGTATTCCGTGTAGAGAAAACAAAGGACTTTACGATAATGAGCAATCACCATCTGCGCAATACGGAGTTGTCCTTAAAGGCAAAGGGGCTTTTATCACTTATGTTGTCGCTGCCGGAAGATTGGGATTATACCACAAAGGGACTCGCCCATATCTGCAAGGATGGTGTGGATTCTATCACTACTGCCCTGAAGGAACTGGAGCGGCATGGTTATCTCACCAGACAGCGCCTCCGCTATGATAACGGGCAGTTGGGAGACATTGAATATACGATCCATGAGCAGCCTGTAAGTACCGAAAACACAGGGCTTTCACCTAAACGGGAAAATCCAAGACAGGTAAAACCTGAACAGGCAAAACCTAAACAGGCGGAACCTGAACAGGAAAATCCGGCACAATTAAATACTAATCCATTAAAAACAAAAAAATCAAAAAAAGATAAATCAATAACTTATCCATCAATCTATCCGGCAGAGCCGGAAGCGGCGAGCCGCACGGATGGGATGGATCGGATAGAGCTGATAGAAGCCTATCGTGAAATCATCAAAGAAAATATCGAATATGACTTACTGGTCTTACGGTATGGCAGGGAACGTCTGGACGAAGCCCTTGAACTTATGCTTGAAGTGATTTTGTCTAAACGCCCTTACATTCGCATTGCCGGAGATGATTTTCCGAGGGAGATCGTCAAGAGCCGGTTCCTGAAGATCAATTCCGGTCACTTAGAGTATGTCTTTGACTGTATCGACAAGAACACGACGAAGGTTGGAAACATCAAAGCCTACCTGTTGGCGGCGCTGTATAATGCCCCGGCTACAATGGACAGCTATTACCGTGCCGAGGTCAATCACGACCTGTACGGCTGTTAGGCACCTTTGGGTGTCTTTTTTCATTTCATCACAGGAAGGAGGCAAAGCACAATGAAAAGAAACACTGTGCCGGTACTATGCCCGGCGTAACCAAAGAACAGATTCAGGCAGCGCGGGAAGCTGACTTGTTTACTTACCTGCAATTCCATGAACCCGGCGTGCTGAAACGGGATGGACCTAATTTCCGGCATAAGGAGCATGACAGTCTGGTATATGTGACCGGGAAAAGGTACTGGTACTGGAACAGCCGTGGACGGAGTATCAATGCGCTGGACTACCTGATCCAGATTCGGGGATATGGTCTTGTGGATGCGGTTCATGCTCTGGTAGGTGGCGAAATCCGGCAGGAACCGGCCTACCGAAGTACGGCAGAAATACAGGTATCAAAGGAGCCGGAAAAGAAAGCATTCTCTCTCCCCTGGGCCAGACGTTGCGCGACTGCTGCGGTCTCCTATTTGCAGAAACGGGGGATCAGCTCAGAAGTCATTCGCCAGTGTTTACAAGCCGGGATTTTTTACGAAGCCCGGTATCATGGAGAACCGGTTTGTGTGTTTGTAGGGAAAGATGATTCCGGGAAAGCGAAGTTCGCCTGTATGCGCAGTATCGGCGGCAATCTCAAAAAGGATGTCTATGGCAGCGACAAAGGATATAACTTTTGTTATCCCCCGCAAAGTCCGGGCAGCCGGCATGTGGCAGTTTTTGAAGCTCCTATTGATGCGCTTTCCCATGCAACACTTCAAGAGTTGGAGGGATGGAAATGGAATGGTTATCGCTTGTCTTTGGGAGGTACTTCCCATGTGGCGCTGACTTCTTTCCTGGAACGCCACCCGGAGATCCGGCGTGTTACCCTTTATATGGACCACGACCTTGCCGGATTTGTCAATGCCCGGAAAATCAAGACCATGCTCCACGAGGATAAACGTTTCCGTCATATCCGGGTAAGTGTCAACCCTCCCCGGATGGGAAAAGATTACAATGAGAAATTGCTACTGGTTCGGGAACAACTGCAAACCAGCCAGCACCAACGCCGCCCAAAAGAGGCGGCTGTTTCAATTTAGGGAGGATTTCAACATGAATGGATCTCAACATATCTGCTTTACAGACAGCGCCGGAAAAGCGCTGTTTTCCATTCCCGACAATGGTTTACTCTGCCTGTTCTATGGAAACGGGGACAGGCACTTTGCTGTTTGCCATCGTCTGGATGACACCCATGCAGAAATTGACGGGGTAAATTATTCGCTGCCGGACTTTGCCAAAAGGATGAAACACAACCAGATCAGCTTTGCCCCGGCATAAGGCTGGAAAACAAATAACAGGAGGATTTGAAAATGAAAAAAATTGAAAATACCGCTTTGCAGATGATTGCCGAGGCTTCCCGGTGTCCAGACTACAGCCCCGATATGGTTAAATCGCTGATGAAAAAGCTGGACATGAACGAAAAGGGCTTTGCGCTTTTGATGAATGTTGCCCCATCCACAGTGCGTCTTTGGACCAGCGGAGCTGCACAGCCCTGCGGCACAGCAAAACGCCTCATGCAGATTTATGAAACCGGTCCGGAGATTGTCGGCAAGATTGCCGGCGGGCAGCTACCGGCAGATGGGAGGGATTGATTAAATGGCGGAGACAGATAGCCAGCCGTTTGCGGAAAATGAGCAGGTCAAAGAACTGCTTGCTCTCCTAAAAGACAACAACACACCGGGATATGAAGAATTTTCCAAGCTGATCGAGCATGTGACCGGGATGGAGCAGCGTCTTTTGGAGGCAACCGAGGAATTAAAGGCAGTGCGTCAGGAAATGCAGGGATTACAGAACCATTCTCTGAAAGATGCTCTCCAAAAGAGCTATACAGCTATGGAGGCGAATATTTCCGTTATGCGTCACCGTCTTTCCGAACTCAAAGGCCAGATCATAAACGGGTGCAGGAATATCCTTGCCGATTTCAGGGAACGCGGTACTGTCGCTTTGAATGGGATCACACAGTTTTTACATGTCAGACCGGTGTTGGAGTCCATTCAAAGTGCAGCAGAAAAAAGTATGCAGGCCAGCAACAGGGCTGTTGCCAGAATTGATGCTTTCAGTACGGAATACCACGAAATGGGGCGGCATTTCAAAAATATGGGCCGTACCCTTCAAGGAAAACCTGCGGAGACAGACGCAAAAGAAAATGGGAAGATTGCCAGAGTGTTCAAAGGTGCTTTCAAAGTGGAGGGCGCCCTTATATCCTCCATTAACCGTAATGCGGAGTGGGCACTTAATACCCTTGCCCGATTGGAACAGACTGCGGAAAGGCGCCCTTCTGTTTTGGAAGCAATGCGGGAACAGGCAGCGAAAACGGAACCGGCAAAAAAGCAGCCGGCACCTTCCCATGATAAGGAAAGCCGGTAATTGTCAGGTTCACATGAAAGGAGGAATTTGATTGAATCAGGAACCACTACCGCAGATTCATTTGATCCGTGATACAGACTTATCCGTCTTTGCGTATGAGCTCCATATTTTTGCCGGAGATTTTCTTAGGGAATGCGAATTTAATATGCGTTCTCTGGCGACAAATACCGGGGCTGATTCCATTGCCATCATGGGAAAAAATCACATATGGCTTTCCGACGCTTTGTTTGCTTATTGTTCTACGGCGGATCTTTATCAAATGATCTCAACAACGGAGTTTATCGGAGCGAGGGCTTTCCTGTTTCATACGGATCGGAGCGAGGGCGGTCACTTGTACGGAGATGTCCTGATGATGGATTTAGACACGCTGCGGCAGGATATAAAAAGAAATATCTTCTATCCTTGCGGCGTCAATGTCGAACGCAAAGATGGTTCAGCCGCTACGGTCAGCCTGAAAGAATGGACTGAAATGGAGCTTTACGAAAAAGATGCTCTGAAAAGTTGGGGATTTTCTTATGCCCCGAATCAAGTTACGGAATGGCAGTACCACTATTCCACGATGTTCAGACAGTGGATGGATCAGGCATTTCGTTATATGCCCCAGGATTTAGAAGAACGCCTGAATATGCAATATATGGAGGCAGCCCAGAACCCGGATATGGATAAGTACCGCATACCACAGGGAACGGCAAAGCAGATGCTCCTTTATGACGAATCCCCTGTATATCGCCTTCTTCCATCCGGTTCGGAGAAAATTGCTCCCATCGCGGCAATCTCCACGGGCCTGTGGTATGAAAATTACCGGGAGTTTGCCATTGCACCGGAGGATTTAGGCGCTCTGGACAAACTGATCCGCAGGGAAACTGACCGGCTCACAGGAAACCTCCCACAACTTCACAAAAACGAAGAACGTCGCCCTGCCTCAGAGCGATAAGAATTTTACACTGACTGGAGGTGATGAAGATTGGCAGGAGTGCATGAAGATTTCGGCGAAAAGATCGGCGGTGCGAAAAAAGACCTGTGGAAAGACCGCGGGCTGTATGCAGATGATCTGGAAGCCATGAATGAGCGCGAAGCCGAAAAATTTGTGAAAAAGGATAATGTCTGGAAAAAGCCGGACTATGCAGCCATGCTGGAGGAAGGGATTCCTCTTGGCGTGGTCTATTTTATTAAAAAAGCAAGGGACGGCTTAAACGCTTCCCCTCAGTATTACCGCACGGATGACACCCCGGAAAAACGGACCGCGAGACAAAAGGAATATATAAAAACAGTCCGGGAATTGCAGACAGTGCTTTCAGATGTCCGTACTGTGGAGGATGCCATGAGAGCCTATGACCGCTTTTTCGTTGACAATGGATATTTAGAAAAGGTACAGGGCTGGGTAAGCGGAATCCATTACCGGGCAACGAAAAAGGGTCAGGACAATCCCGTGATTACAAACAAATTATCCAATACTATGCTGATCCGCTCGGCTGAATATTTTGAGCGCAACTTTACTCAGAAAGCAAAAAAGGAACAGTTTTGTGTTTCCAAAGAGCAGAAAATACCGAAAGGTTATGCGATCCACTTCAACGACGGGAAACATACCTATTCTAAAAATGAGGACTGGAAACCCGGTACCTACTATGTGACAAAAGGCTATTCGATCCTGCGGACCAATTTTGAGACCAAAGAAGCTGCCCTGAAATGGGTGCAGGAACTTGCCAAAGGCAGGAACAAAAACGGAAAGATCCGGTTTGTCCCTCCCCAGCTCGCCCATGTCAAACGTACCGGGCCGGATTACCGGAATGGTGTGGAGATCACCGGACAGCATTATCTTGATACATTTGGATTCCGCGGCGGCGAGTTTGGAAACTGGATGAACCAGAACGACCGTCAGACCTCCCTTAACATGGGATTTGAAGCACTAAAGGATCTGGCGTCAGCCCTTAAGATCAGCGATAAAGATATTGCTTATCAGGGAACGCTTGCTATCGCTTTTGGTGCAAGAGGCAGCGGCAATGCTGCGGCTCATTATGAACCTTTGCGTACAGTCATCAATCTTACGAAAATGCACGGGGCCGGTTCCCTGGCACATGAATGGTGGCATGGACTTGACGATTATCTTGGTACAAAGATGGGAGCAAAAGGGATGCTGTCAGAACAGCCCCGCCTCTATGCGCCGTTCCAAAAACTCATTGACACCATGAAGTATAAACCGGAAACACCGGAACAGGCAGCAAAGCGCACGGAAGCACAAACAGAACGCACCCGGAAAAATGCGGCAAGCTGGCTGGATTCCTCGGTTCTTGCCTCCCTGAAACGGTATGGCAATGAGGAACAGATGGAAACCTACGCAGTCTTGCGGGAAGCATTTTTGTCCGGCGAACCCGGCTCTGTGGAACAGATCAGCGCATTTAAGAAGAATGTTACCGGCCGGGTAATTCCCAAAAGTGAACGGGAACGGCTGGAAATTTTTGAGCGTATGCTTTCCGGGATGCAGGCGCAGGAAGCTCCGCAGATTGGACGGACGGAAACTGATTTTTACCGTAATTCGGTACGCATGGGAAAAGAATGTGAAAAAGACGGCGGTTATTGGGACAGCAATGTGGAAATGACAGCCAGAGCCTTTGCCTGTTATATCAAGGACAAACTGCCCTACACATCGGATTATCTGGCAGGCCATGCCGACTGTGCCCTTACCCTGGTTTCCGGTAAAGACGGAGAAATGGAGGTATTGAAAGCCTTCCCTGTGGGGGAAGAACGCCGTGCAATCAACGCTGTTTTTGACGAGATCATTCAGGATTTGAAACGGGAACAGCTATTGACCCATGCCGATGTAACGTTTCCCCTCTCTGTTTCTGAACTTCGTGAGGCAGCGGACGGTCAGCTATCCATGTTCGGCGTCGGCCGTCCTTCCGTGATGGATCAGCTTGCGGCAAACAGGCCGGCAGATAAAAAATCACCGGCACAGACGTTTTCCAGAAAAAACCACGAGCCGGAAATATAGCAGGAGGTGAACAGCATTTTGGAAGAAAATAAAGATTATCATGCCTACCGGTATGGCGACCACTTGACGCCGGGATCAGAGCTTAAAATTGAACACAGCGTAGTTTGTGAAAATGTGGATATTTCTACTCTGATCACAATGGGAACCGATAGCCTGGAAGCCATGCGCCAGGGAAGTATTGACGGGGAGCAGAAAGCCTATGAAATCGTGGTGGCTGCTGCAAAACAATGGGAACAGCAGGCAGCGGCAACACAGACGATCAACCGGGCTTTGGAATATCTTCGTACACCGGAGATCGAACATACAGGCAACCAGTGGAAAGACACCGATAACTGGAGGGCAGATCAGAAAATCAGCAACCGGGTCTATCAGATGACCTGCAGTATTTGGGAAGATACGAAATATGACCGGGAAACCAAACAGAGTGTTCCGATTGCCTGGTATGTGACATGGGAAGTCCGTATTCATTCCCCGAAGCAGGGATATGGAGCAAAGATTGCCGGACAAAACCAGAAACGATATACAGATAAGAACGCAGCCATAAAATACCTGGACGGGCGAAAGAAAGCCTATTCCCATTTATTCACGGAAATTTCCCCGCCGATCCCGAAAGAATATGAGCACCATTTTATGGTTCACGGCACTCTTTTACCTGGCTATACGGTTGAAGGACTGGAACAGGCCAAAACGGAACATGCCGCCGCCGAGGTTTCGGAGGGCGGTATTTTTACACCCGAAAACCAGGAGAAGCCTTCCGTCCTGGGGAAGCTCTCTGTGGCAAAAACTCAGGAAAAAACGCCAACCACTCCCGGTACGGCAATGAAAAAGAAGGAGGATATACAATTATGAAAGTGTTAATGGTAGAGCCGGGCAAGTCCCCTTATGCTGCGGAGATCGAAAGTGGTCTGAAATCCTTGCAGGCGGCAGTGGGCGGAGATATTCAGGCGGTCTATCCGTATGAGGACCCGGTGGCTCTGATCTGCAATGAAGAAGGCAAGCTGATGGGGCTGCCTTTGAACCGAGCTCTCTTTGACGATGACGGCCACATCTATGATATTGTGTCCGGGAATTTTCTGATCGTTGGTCTTGGCGAGGAAAATTTTACAGACCTTTCCCCGGATCTGATGGAGAAATATGGGGAGCAGTTCAAGTACCCTGAAAAATTTGCAAGGATTGCCGGCGAGATCATTGCAGTCAAGCAGCCTGCAACCAATGAGCACCGGGAAAAACCGATGATGCACCATTCCGGCCCGGATTTGTAGAAAGAAAGGAGCCAATTATGTTAATGGCAGTAAATGAACCTTATGCCCTTATGGTGCAGCCGGACGATATTCTGATCTCTCCCCGTGAGGTAGATGAACATTTTGGGACGATGGTATGCTTCCATCCCCGCTATGCGCTGGGCGACCATCACAACTATATGGACAAAGATGACTTCCTGCGGGAAATGTATTTAGATACCGTAGGACATGATGAAGCCGGCATGAAACGCTATGAACGGATGGTAAACATTGTAAGCAGCCGTTTCCGGCATGGACCAAAGACAGAGGAACGGGCGATCGATGAAGCAATGCAGAAAGTAATTTCGGAAAAGTATCTGATGCTCCCCCTCTATCTCTACGACCACTCAGGTCTTGCCATGAGTACAGAAAGTTTCTCAGGCAGGGCTCCTCATGCAGAATGGGACAGCGGACAGGTCGGCTGGATCTATGTTTCCAAAGAAGATGCCCTAAAGGAATTTGACGCTGACAAGATGACCGGCGCCATCCGGCAGAAAGCGGACGCACTGATGCGCAGCGAAGTCGCCGCTTATGATTCCTATCTGCGTGGCGAATGTTATGGGTTTGAGCTTTATAAAAACGGGGAGCTGTCGGATAGCTGCTGGGGCTTTATGGGTAACTTTTCCGATGTGTTGAAAGATATGGCGGCATACCTCCCGGATGAGTGCAAAGGGATGGTCGATCATCTGGAGGAACAGGAACGCCCGGCTACGATCATCAAGACGCTTTTGAAACATGCTAAAATTCAGGTCGATCAGGCAAGATC
>OLAJ01000198.1_pt1 | contig 11707 bp, 13 predicted proteins | sample 1607341 | NCBI WGS metagenome assembly OLAJ01 (sample SAMN02674597, study PRJEB24791) | human gut metagenome, SKBSTL013 | isolation source: stool | host: Homo sapiens | place: USA | reverse complement strand
AGCAAGACGCGAGTGCCGCCCAAGGCACGAAGCGGATGCTGGGTGCCGCAACCCGGAAGCAGCGGAGGCCATTCCAAATCGTTCTGCTTCAAAGAAAGCTGCTGCAAAATGGCAAGCCTTCGGCGGCAGCTGCGCGGCACATGGAGATGCTGCCGCGCAATGGACTTTTTGCGCCATTTACGACTTTTCGGTGAAAAAAACGGCTGCGGGTTTGATTTTTTGGCCGTTTTCATGTAAACTAAAAGATAACCATGCCCGCGTATTTTTTGCCCGGCAGAACCCTGCAAAACGTGCAACGCATGGGATAAAAAATGCTAAAAATAACGGAGCGTAATGAAATATTATGGCCATCGTAAGTCCTTCGATTCTTTCTGCTGATTTTGGCAAGCTGGGCGCAGACTGCCGCATGGTGCTGGATGCCGGCGCACAGATGCTGCACTACGACGTGATGGACGGGCATTTTGTGCCCAACATCAGCTTTGGCGTGCCGGTGCTCAAAAGCCTGCACAAGGCGCTGCCGGATGCCTTTTATGACGTGCATCTGATGATCAGCCACCCGCTGCAATACGCCGAGCCCTTTATCAAGGCCGGTGCGACCCTGTATAATTTCCATCTGGAGTGCGAAGATGATATTCAGGCTACCATTGATGCCGTGCGTGCGCTGGGCTGCAAGGTGGGTCTGACCATCAAGCCCGGCACCCCGGCCCAGGCGCTGGCACCGTGGCTGGATCAGCTGGATCTGGTGCTGGTGATGAGCGTGGAGCCCGGCTTCGGCGGGCAGAAGTTCATGCCCTCGGCGCTGGACAAGCTCCGCTGGCTCAAGGCAGAGCGGGAAGCACGCGGCCTTTCCTACCTGCTGGAGGTGGACGGCGGCGTGGATGCCGCCACCGCACCCTTGTGCGTGGAAGCCGGCGCCGACGTGCTGGTGGCGGGCAGCGCCGTGTTCGGCGCTGCCGACCCCGCTGCGGCTGTGGGCGCACTGGCCAGCCTGTAAGGAGGGCTGTATATGGATGAAGCTTTGATCCAAGAGCAGGAGCGGCAGCTGCAAAAGACCGGCCGGTACTACAAGCACGTTTTCTGGCTGTGTGTGCCGCTGCTGTGCATGGCCTGCTATTTCTATGGGGCGCGTCCGCTGCTGCTGTGCGGCATCGCCCTGCTTACCGGCAACCTGTGCGACCGTCTGGTGGCGCTGCTGCGCCATCGGGTGTACACCAATAAAGATCTCTCCAACGAGAGCTTCAGCCTGATCATCGCCCTGCTCATGCCCGCCACCGTGGACATCTATGTGCTGGTGGTGGCAGTGCTGGCGGGCGTATTGATCGGCAAGGAAGTCTTTGGCGGCTACGGCAGCTATCCCTTCAACCCCGCTGCCGTGGGCTACGCCGTGGCGGCGGTATCGTGGCCGGAGCAGGTGGTGCGCTACCCGCAGCCCTATACGCCGCTGTCCCTGTGGAACGCCTCTGCCGTGCCGGTGAGCAGCACCATCGAGGATACCCTGCGCAGCGGCGGTATCCTGAACCTGAACTCCCTCGCTGTTGCGCTGGGTGAGTTTGCCGCCCCCATGGGCACCGGCGCAGCGCTGGTCATTCTGGCCTGCGGCCTTGTGCTGTGGACCCAGAAGGACGTGCACATCGGCGCATCAGCGAGCTTTCTCATCACCTGCGGGCTCATCGCTTTCTTCTTCCCGCGGCAGGTAGGTCTGGCAGACAGCACCCTCTTCAGCAGCCTGATGCCCCGCCTGCAGGGCATCAGGGACGAGCTGCACACTGGTGCAATGCTGTTCTGCGCGGTGTTCCTGCTCAACGAGCCATACACCTGTGCGCATCACCGGCTTGGGCGCATCCTGTACGGCGCACTGGTGGGCATCGCCACCATGGGCTTCCGCTATTTTGGCGTGTACGAGACCGGCGTCTGCTTTGCGCTGCTGGCAGTCAACAGCGTGTCCGCGCTCATTGACCGCACCGAGGAGCGGCTGTACCGTCTGCTGCACCGTCTGCCGTCCGAACGAAAGGAGGCTGCGGAATGAAAAAGCGTACTGCGGAACTGATTTTAAAGGACCCCGAAAAGTTTGCCCATCATGACCGCGTGTTCCTGAATAACCCGGTGGTCATGCAGGGCATGGGTCTGGCACCGCTGGTGGTCGTGGCGACCACCGGGCAGAACGGCCTGATGCTGGCGGCGGCGGTGACGCTGCTGCTGGTGCCCTCCCGCGTGCTGGCCTGCCTGCTCAGCCGCCTTGTACCCCTGCGGGACGAGGAGCCTACCCCGGAGCAGCTGCAAAAAAAGCTGCTGCCCCGCGCACTTTTGTACGCAGCCAGCGCCGCTGTGGTGTACCTGGCGGCATATCCCATTTTGAACTTCGTGTTTGGCACCGGGCTTTTGAACCTTGGCATCTACCTGCCCATGCTGGTGGTGGAGCCGCTTCTGACCTACCGCTTCGGCCGCGTGCAGGAGACAGTGCACAAGGCCGTTTCCAAGGGCGTGCGCATCACCGTGGGCTACGCGCTGCTGCTGCTCGTGGTGGGCGTGGTGCGCGAGTGGCTCAGCCTTGGCACCGTGTTCGGTGCCCCGGTGGGGCGCTGGGCGCTGCTGCCGCTGGCTAAGATGCCGGCGGGCGGCTTTATTGTGCTGGGCGTCCTGTGCGCCATCTGGCGCGCTGCGGCTGCAAAGCGCAAGGAATATCTGAAAAAGGAAGCACGGGATACCCTGACCGTGCACTACCAGAAGGAGGGGGACCGCGAACCGTGAAGGAAGTTGTAAGCAGCTCGGCAGTGTTTTTCAGCTATGCACTGCTGGCCATTTTTGCACAGAACGCTGTCTTTACCCGTGCACTGGGCGTGTCCCGCATGGTGCAGCTGGTGGGGGACGACCGCACCAGCAGCGCCTTGTTCGGCATGATGCTGTGCATCACGCAGGTGCTGGTGGCGCCGGTGGCTTTTCTTGCCGGGCGGTTCATTGCCCCGCTGGATAACCGCGCCCAGCTGCGCCCGCTGGTGTATATTGCCAGCATTGCCGTGGTGTGTCTGGCGGAGCATCTGGTGCTGTGGCTGCTGCGCAGCCTGCCCCGCCGCGCCCAGCTGCTGCGCATCGTGCCGCTGGCCGCGCTGAACAGCGGCGTGCTGGGCACGGTGCTGGTGGAGCGCACCCAGTCCTTTACCCTTGGTCAGAGCCTTGGCTTTGGCCTTGGCAGCGGCCTTGGCTATGTGCTGGCGGTGCTGCTGGTCACCGAGGCGCGCCACCGCCTGCGCAGCAGAGCCATCCCCAAGGCATTCCGCGGCCTGCCCATCACGCTGGTGTATATCGGCGTGCTGGCGCTGGCGATCTATGGCTTTACCGGACATTCCGTCATCCTGTAATGCAGACAGGGAGGAAAAGATACCATGGCTAAGTATAAACGTCAGAAGGTCAAGCATTATCACCGCAGCTTTTACAGCAGGGAAACGCGCGTAAAGCGCGGCATCGGCATCGTGGTGCTGGTGGCGGCAGTGCTGGCAGCCGCATGGTTTGCCGCACCCCATGTGCTGGATTGGGCCACCCACACTTGGTATACCGTGGTCAAGGATCGGGATCTGGAGGCCGAAAGCGCTTCCCGCGCCGAGGCAGCAGCCTCCTCTGCGGCGGCAAGCAGCGCTGCTGCTTCGCAGGCAGCGTCTGAGCTGGAGCCGGAGGAGGAAAAGCCGCTGGACGGCAAGGCCATTACCGGCGGCAGCTGGGCAGAGCTGGACGTGACCACCCTGACCGATGAAGCCGCCATCCGCACCGCCGCCCGGCAGCTGAAGCAGCAGGGCGCAGACTACGCCCTTGTCACCCTGAAGGACGCCGCTGGCACGGTGTATTATGCTTCCGGGGTGGCAGCCGCTGCCCAGAGCATCACTGAGAACCCGGTGGATGCGGCCAATATCGCCGCCATCCTGCGGGAGGAGGGCATCATCCCGGCGGCGCAGCTTGCCGCCTTTACCGACCCGGTGTCGGTGTACACCGACCGCAGCATGGGCGTGCACTACGACGGCAACAGACTCTGGCTGGATAACGTCAGCGCAGCCAAGGGCGGCAAGGCATGGATGAACCCCTTTGCCGCAAGTGCGGTGCAGTTTGTCGGCGACCTCATTGAGGAGGTGCGGAGCATGGGCTACGAGCAGGTGGTGCTTACCGGGGTGCAGTTCCCCAATATCATCACCCGCAAGCAGGACTTCGGCGCTTCCGGCGGCAAGAGCCGGGAGGGACGCGCCGCCCAGCTGACGGCGGATATCGCCGCATGGCAGACCCGCTTTGCAGGCAGCGTGACCCTGTGGGTCAGCTACCCGGACGCCCTGTGCACCGCTGCCACTGATGCCCTTGGCACCACCGGTACGTCCCTTGGCATGGAAAATCTGCTGGTCACCAGCAGCACCGCGCTGGACGCGGACAGCCGCGCTGCGCTGGAGCAGGCCGCTGCCGAAGCCGACCGCAGCGCTGCCGCACAGAATGCAAGTGCTGACGCGCTGGAGGGTCAAATCGCAGAGCGGCGCGCCGCCCTGCCCTACCCCCGGCGCGCGGACGCACAGGCGGCGCTGGACAAGCTGGAGGCTGACCGCAGCACCCTGCGCACCGGTATGGACACGGCACAGCGCAAGCTGAAACAGGCTGAACAGACCGTTGCCGCCGCCGAGGCCGCTGTGGAGGCGCTGACCGCACAGCAGACCGCCGCCCAAAAGGAGCTGCCCGCCCGCAGCGCCGAGGAACTTACCGCACAGCAGACCGCGCTGACCGCCGCGCGGGAGAGCCTGCGCAGCCGGGAAAAGCAGCTTTCGGCACAACTGCTGCCCAACCGCAAAACAGCGGCGCAGTACCGCGCTGCCGCCGAGGCGCGGCAGACGCTGGAAAGCCGGTGGCAGTGGGTCAGCGCACTGGCTGCTACGGCGGGCGGCACTTTGACCAGCAAGCAAAAGATCCGCCTCGAAGCCTACATCCAGATGAACTATCTGGACCGCATCCTGCGCCACGCCAACACCCGCCTGATGCAGATGACCGCCGGGCAGTACGAGCTGGAGCGCATCGGCGCAGAGAACCAGCGCAGCCAGTCCGGGCTGGACCTTGGCGTCATCGACCACTACAACGGCACCCGCCGCAGCGTAAAGACCCTTTCCGGCGGCGAGAGCTTCAAGGCTTCGCTGGCGCTGGCGCTCGGCCTTTCGGACGAGGTGCAGAGCAGCGCCGGGGGCATCCGGCTGGACACTTTGTTCCTGGACGAGGGCTTCGGCTCGCTGGACGAGGAATCGCTGGAGCTTGCCATCCGGGTGCTCTCCGGCCTGACCGAGGGCGACCGGCTGGTGGGCATCATCTCCCATGTGGGGGCGCTCAAGGACCGCATCGACCGGCAGGTGGTGGTGCACAAGGCCCGCACCGGCGGCTCCACCGTAGAGCTGCGGGTGTAAAACGCTTCTGGCGGGGCACACTAGGGGCGGAGGTGAATTTTGATGAATTCTCTGGAACCCTTCATCCGCCGCGAACTGGAAAACCAGCCCGGCACCGCTGCCGCCCCGCAGGCAAGCAGCACCCGCAATACCCCGCCGCTGGGCAGTATGCCCTTGCAGCCCCCTGCTGCGCCGGACACGCCCGGCACCCAGCTGCCCCCGCCGGAGCTGCCGCAGCCCGAAAAGCCCGGTGTCCCCATGACTGACGGCACCCCCATGGCCTGCCGTCAGAAGAATGCCGCCGCCTTTCTGGCCGGGGACGTGCAGACCAGCGTGATGGCGCACTACGCGCCGGGGCTATTCAGCACAAAGCAGAAGCTGCACAGCCGCCACCCCGCCCCGGACGAGGACACCGCCGCCGTTTTAGAGCTGGTGGAATGGCGCGAGGACGCCCCTTACGGCTGAGCGTAACAAAAATTTTTTAAAATATTTCAGTTTACCTGTTGAAATCTCGCCGCACTTCCCTTATTATGGTAGCATACAAACATAAAGGCAGGTTTTGCAATATGGCAGAGATCAAATACGAAGTTGTCCAGCGTGTAGCCGTGCTGAGCCAGCGTCCCCGCGGCTGGGAGCGTCAGCTGAACCTTATCAGCTGGAACGACGGCGAGCCCAAGTACGACATCCGCGACTGGTCCCCGGACGGCACCCGCATGGGCAAGGGCATCTCCCTGAGCCACGACGAGCTGGCCATCCTCAAGGGCATTCTGGAGGACATGGAGCTGTGAGCGGGGGCGACCGCGCAGAGTTTCTGGACATCTGGCAGCAGCACGTCACCCGCCCGGGCAGCGAAAAGCTGCTGGACTGGCTGGACAAAAAGACGGATTTTTTCACCGCACCGGCGTCCACCCGCTTTCACGGAGCCTGTGAGGGCGGGCTGTGCATGCACAGCCTGAACGTCTACCACGCGTTGCACGACAGCTTTTTCACCGAGGGCGAAAGCGAGGAGAGCTACGCCATCTGTGCCCTGCTGCACGACTTGTGCAAGGCCAACTACTACAAGCTGGGCACCCGCAACGTGAAGAACGAAGCCACCGGACAGTGGGAAAAAGCGCCCTTTTACAGTGTAGAGGATCTGTTTCCCTACGGTCACGGCGAAAAGAGCGTGTTTCTCATCGAGCGGTTCATGAAGCTGAAGGTGGAGGAAGCAGTTGCCATCCGCTGGCACATGGGCGGCTTCGACGATGCTGCCCGGGGCGGCTGTTTTGCCATCTCGGAGGCCTACGACAAGTACCCGCTGGCGGTCAAACTGCACATCGCAGACCTGCAGGCTACCTATCTGATGGAGCACCGTACCAGCAATATGCGCTGAATAAACTAAACAGGCGGCTGTACAGCATTTTGTACAGCCGCCTGTTTGTTTGTAGAAATTTTCAGCAGCCTTCTCCGGCGCAGAGGGCTTTCACCTTCTGCACGGCGGCAGCCACAAGACTGCCAATGGGCTGGTCGGGCACGCCGACGATATAGTTTTCACAGTGGTTCACCGGGATCAGCACCCGGGTGGCGCTGCTCTGGCACACTGCCGTGGCCATGGCGGGGGTGATCTCTCCCAGCAGCGCATCTGCAATGACGATGCCGATGGGCCCCACGATGATATCCGCATTGCGGCAGTTCACCACCACGGCATTCTCACCGGTGGCGGCGCGCTGCGCCCCGGCCTTGTGCATGGCCTGCGCGGCAACGCTGTTGGTGCCCACGGCCACCAGCCGGATATCCGGGCACTGGGCGCTGAGGGCGGCCACCAGCTGGCGGCCCAGTCCCCCGCCCTGCCCGTCAATGACAAGCACGTTCATGCCGTACCTCAGAAGTCGATCTCTTCCAGCCGCAGCAGCGCCAGAATGTAGATCTTGACGGCCTCCAGCAGCTTGTCGATGGGAGCTGCCTCGTTGGCACCGTGCATCGGACCGCCGAACTCCGGCAGCTTCACATCCTCATGCTCCGGGCCGAAGCTGACAGCATAGGGGAAGTGGCGGGCATAGGTGCCGCCGCCCATGGTGAAGGGGGTGGCATTCTCGCCGGTCACCTCGTTGTAGGTGTCGATGCAGGCGCGGATGGCGGGGCTGTCGGCCTCGATGTAGAACGGCTCGGCAGCATCCACATCCTCCAGCTTTGCGCCCTCGCCCAGCGCAGCGGTGATTTGTGCGGTCAGCTTTTCGCCGTTGGTGCAGGTGGGGAAGCGGCTGTCGATGGTCTGCACCAGCTTGCCGTCCTCCATATAGATGCGGCCGCCGATGATGGTCAACGGGCCGAAGGGGCCGTCGGCGCAGTCGATGCCAAGGCCGGTGCCTGCGGTGGAGCTGTGCAGTTTGCGCAGTGCTTCCAGATAAGCGCGCTCGGCATCGTTGCACAGGTCGTTGTCCAGCAGATAATCCGCCACCAGACCGATGGCGTTCACCGTGCCCTCCGGCATGGCGGCGTGGCCGGATTTGCCCCAGCCGCGCACCCGCACGCCGTCCCCTTCCGGTTCCAGCGTGATGTTGGGGGCGTTCTTCAGCTTGCGGATATCGGTCTTGACCAGTGCGCTGGCGCGGTCCGGCACCGCGTTGTTGGCAACACCGCCCTCAAACTCTGCAATGACACCGTTACACACCGGGCTGACGATCTTGCCGCCGAAGTGGCCCTTTTCGCCGTTGCACACTGGGAACTCCGCATCCGGGGTAAAGCAGAACACCGGGGCAGGATAGTTCTCCAGATAGTACTTCACATCGTTCATGTGGGTCTCCTCGTTGTCGCCCACAATGGCACGGATGGGGTAGCGCAGCTGGTAGCCCTGCTCCTTGAGGAACTTCAGCGCGTACAGAGTAACGATCATCGGGCCCTTATCGTCCGAAACGCCGCGGCCCAGCAGCCAGCCGTCCTGAATGCGCATCTTAAAGGGGTCTGCCGTCCAGCCGTTGCCCACGGGCACAACGTCCACATGGCAGATGGTGGCCAGATATTTTTCCGGGTCCGCACCGGCCAGCTCGGCATAGCCGATGTAGTTTTCGCAGTTGCGGGTGGCAAAGCCCATGCCTGCTGCCAGTTCCAGCGTCTTGTCCAGCGCGGCCCGAGGGCCTGCGCCGAAGGGTGCACCCTCCTCAGGGGTGCCCTCCACGCTGTCGATGGCGACCAGCGCTGCAATGTCCTGCAGCAGCTGCTCCTTGTTTTCCGCAATGTATGCGTCAATTTTCTGATTCAGTGCCTGATCCATGTTCTATAACGTCCTTTCTGACCGGGAGCAGATCCCTGTCTTTACACAACTGTTACCCAGTTTAACACACTCCGGGCGGAAAAGCTACCGGCATTTTTCACGACAAAAGCGTCCGCGTTTTGTCAGCCTGCCGCAAACAGCCCGCTGAGCGCACCCAGCAGCCCGGCGCTTGCCAAGCCCATGATGATGCCCGCCAGCAGCACACCGCCCATGCAGGCGATCAACACGTCCTTGAATTTCATATCCAGAATGGAGGCTGCCAGCGTGCCCGTCCACGCACCGGTGCCCGGCAGCGGGATGCCCACGAACAGCAGCAACGCCACGGTCATGCCCTTGCCGGCCTTGGCCTCCAGTGCGCGGCCGCCCTTTTCGCCCTTGTTGATGCAAAAGCGGCAGATGGGGCCGATAAGGGGCTTGTGGTAGCCCCAAATGAGGAACTTGCGGGCGAACAGGTAGATGAAGGGCACCGGGATCATATTGCCCAGTACGCACAAAAGGTAGGTGGGCAGCACCGGCAGCCCCATGCCCAGCCCGATGGGGATAGCTCCGCGCAGCTCAATAATGGGCACCATGGAGATAAGGAAGATCAGAAGATAATTTTTCAGCATTGGCTTCTCCTTATATTACAGGTCGATCTGCAGCTCCACCGGGCAATGGTCGGAGCCAAAGATCTCGTTGTGGATCTCGGCGGCGCGGATGCGGTCTGCAATGCGCCGGGAAACGATAAAATAGTCGATGCGCCAGCCCGCGTTCTTTTCCCGCGCGTGGAAGCGGTAGCTCCACCAGCTGTACTTCACCTCGTCCGGGTGCACCACCCGGAAGCTGTCCGCAAAACCCGCCGCCAGCAGCTCGGTCATCTTGGCGCGCTCCTGATCGGTAAAGCCTGCGCTCATGCGGTTGGTCTTGGCGTTTTTGATATCCATCTCGGTGTGCGCTACGTTCAGATCGCCGCACAGGATCACCGGCTTTTTTGCGTCCAGTGCCAGCAGGTACGCCCGGAAGGCGTCCTCCCACTCCATGCGGTAGTCCAGCCGCTTCAGCCCATCCTGACTGTTGGGGGTGTAGCAGTTTACCAGATAAAAGCCGGGGTATTCCAGCGTCAGCACTCGTCCCTCGTGGTCGTGCTGTTCCAGCCCGATGCCGGTGGTCACCGCCAGCGGTGCCGTTTTGCACCAGCAGGCTGTGCCGGAGTATCCCTTTTTCTCGGCAGAGTAGGTATATTCGGTGTAGCCCTCCGGCGCAAAATCCGCCTGTCCCGGCTGCATCTTAGTCTCCTGCACCGAGAAGATGTCCGCGTCCAGCGCGGCAAAGCTCTCGGCAAAGCCGTGGGTCAGGCAGGCGCGCAGGCCGTTCACGTTCCAGCTGATCAGTTTCATGCTTTTCTCCTTATTGTTATGCCTGATATTTTGTTTTCCATGCGCCGCTGCGGAAGCGCAGCACAAAGCAGGTCACGCGGCAGGTCCAGTCGATGACCATAGCCACCCACACGCCCACAGCGCCCCAGCCCATGCGGACGCACAGCAGATAGCTGAAGCCCAGCCGCCAGCATGCCATGCTGAGGATGGACACCACCATGGTAAATTTCACGTCGTTTGCCGCGCGCAGGGCGTTGGGCAGCACGAAGGACAGCGGCCAGAAGATGATGGCGCAGCCCGCATGGATGGTGACCAGCGTAATGGCCAGCTCCATGGTCTCGCCGGAAAGGGCGTAGATGCCCACCAGCTGCCGGAGGAACAGCAGGATTGCCCCGTTGGAAAGCCCCATGGTAATGTAAGCCCACAGCAGCAGTTTGCGGGTGTAGTAAACGGTCTGCTCGTGGTCGCCGGCACCGATGCAGCGCCCCACCACCGTGATCATGGCAAGACTGATGGCCTTGCCCGGGATGACGCCCATGCCGTCCAGATTGTTGGCCACGGCGTTGGCTGCGATCTGCACCGTGCCGAAGGTGGAGATCATGCTCACCACCAGAATGCGCCCGGCCTCGAACAGGCTGTTCTCAAAGGCGGACGGGATGCCGATGCCCAGAATGCGCTTTGTCATCTTTGCATCCAGCCGGGTGGTCTTTGGCACCGTGATGGCATTGCCCTTCTGGTAGCACTTGCGCAGGATAAGGGCCGCTGCCACCACACGAGACAGCACGCTGGGCCATGCAACACCGTCTACGCCCATTTTAAATCCGAAGATGCACACTGCGTTGCCCACAATGTTGATCACGTTCATCAAAAAGCTGATCTGCATGGAGATCTTGGAGTTGCCCATGCTGCGGAACAGTGCCGCACCGCCGTTATACAGTGCCAGAAACGGATAGCTGAGGGCGATCACCTTCAGGTACAGCACGCTGGCATCCAGCACATCGGCATCGATGCTGCCATAGCACAGCCGGATCATGGGACGGGCCAGCACAAAGCAGAACACCCCCACACCCACGCCCAGCAGAGCGCTGAGCAGGATCAGCTGACCCGAGCTTGCGTTGGCGTGCTTCTGCTCCTTTGCACCCAGATACTGGCTGACCACCACCGCGCCGCCGGTGGCCAGCGCCGCAAACAGCACGATGATGAGGTTGTTTATCATATCCACGAGGCTGACGCCCGAGATGGCCGCCTCGCCGCAGCGGGAGACCATCATGGTGTCGGCCATGCCCACCGTCACGGCCAGAAACTGCTCGATGAGCAGCGGTCCCACCAGCCGCAGCAGGTCTTTCTGGGAAAACAGCGGCGTCCGCCCGTTGAACCAGCCGGCCTTTTCGCCAGCTGACGCATTTTTTAACATCTATATTCTCCTTTGTCGTTTGCAATATCACATCTGTTTTTCATTTCAGCGCAAACTTCTCATTTTACGCTATCATCTTAGCACAGCCTTCTCCGCCGTGCAAGAGCCGGAGAGCGGCTTACAAAAATTTAGAGTGTTCTTGTTTGAAACACCCCGCCGTTTCGTGCTTCGTCATATTGCCGGTGAATCTCTCCGGGATTTGTGCGTTGTGCCAAAAGTACCGCATTCCGCCCCTTTTGGGGAAGTTTTTTCAAAAAAGGGCTTGTAATTTTTCTGTAATCGTGCTATTGTTGTA
>OLAJ01000195.1_pt1 | contig 11792 bp, 10 predicted proteins | sample 1607341 | NCBI WGS metagenome assembly OLAJ01 (sample SAMN02674597, study PRJEB24791) | human gut metagenome, SKBSTL013 | isolation source: stool | host: Homo sapiens | place: USA | reverse complement strand
AGTGTGAGATCTTTATCGTCGAGGGAGATTCCGCCGGCGGTTCTGCGAAGACAGCGAGAAACAGAAATTATCAGGCAATCCTTCCGATCCGTGGTAAGATCTTAAATGTTGAGAAAGCAAGTATTGATAAGGTGCTTGCCAATGCAGAGATCAAGACGATGATCAATGCATTTGGCTGCGGATTTTCTGAAGGATACGGAAATGACTTTGATATTACAAAGTTGAGATATGATAAGATCATCATCATGGCCGATGCCGATGTCGATGGTGCACATATTTCTACCTTATTGCTCACCTTATTCTATCGCTTTATGCCGGAGCTTATTTTTGAAGGACATGTATATATTGCGATGCCGCCACTTTATAAGGCAATGCCAAAGAGTGGAGAAGAAGAGTATCTGTATGATGATAAGGCACTGGAACGTTATAGAAAGACACATACAGGTCCGTTTACACTTCAGCGTTACAAAGGTCTTGGAGAGATGGATGCGGAGCAGCTCTGGGAGACAACACTGGATCCGGAGAGACGTATGTTGAAACGAGTAGAGATTGAGGATGCCCGAATGGCTTCGAGTGTAACGGAGATGCTGATGGGAACTGAAGTACCGCCGCGTCGTAATTTTATCTATGAAAATGCGACAGAGGCAGAACTGGATATCTAAGGAGAAGAAGAATGAGTAATGAATCACAGATCATAAGGACAGAATATTCTGATCTTATGAAGAAATCTTATATTGATTATGCGATGAGTGTTATTATCGCCAGAGCACTTCCGGATGTCCGTGATGGTCTCAAGCCGGTTCAGCGTCGTACACTTTATGATATGTACGAGCTTGGTATCCGTTATGATAAGCCTTATCGTAAGAGCGCACGTATCGTCGGAGATACGATGGGTAAATACCATCCGCATGGAGACAGTTCCATCTACGATTCTCTTGTAGTAATGGCGCAGGAGTTCAAGAAGGGACAGGTTCTTGTTGACGGGCACGGTAACTTTGGATCCATTGAGGGAGACGGAGCTGCTGCGATGCGTTATACAGAGGCGCGCCTTACGAAATTCACGCAGGAAGTATGTCTGGCCGATCTGGATAAGAATGTTATTGATTTTGGTCCGAACTTTGATGAGACGGAGAAGGAACCGCTTGTGCTTCCGATGCGTGTGCCGAACCTTCTGATCAATGGTGCGGAAGGAATTGCAGTCGGTATGGCGACAAGTATCCCGACACATAATCTCTGCGAAGTGGTCGATGCGGTCAAGGCATATATGAAGAATGACAAGATCACTACAAAGCAGCTGATGAAATATATCAAAGGACCAGATTTCCCGACCGGAGGAATTGTGGTCAATAAGGATGATCTTCCGGCAATCTATGAGAGCGGACAGGGGAAGATCAAGCTGCGTGGAAAAGTGGAAGTGGAAGAATTAAAAGGCGGCAAGAAGCAGCTTGTGATCACAGAGATCCCATACACGATGATCGGAGCCGGAATCGGAAAGTTCTTAAACGACGTCTGCAATCTTGTGGAATCCAAGAAGACGACAGATATCGTTGATATTTCAAATCAGTCTTCAAAAGAAGGAATCCGTATCGTGATCGAATTGAAGCGTGGTGCGGATGTTGAGAACCTGAAGAACATGCTTTATAAGAAGACACGTCTGGAAGATACATTTGGCGTAAATATGCTGGCGGTTGCGAATGGCAGACCGGAGACTTTAAGTCTGAAACAGATCATAGAACATCATGTGGATTTCCAGTTTGAGCTTGCAACGAGGAAATATACAACTTTGCTTGGCAAAGAGCGGGAGAAGAGTGAAGTTCAGGAAGGTCTGATCAAAGCATGTGATGTGATCGACCTGATCATTGAGATTTTACGAGGAAGTAAATCTGTAAAAGATGCGCGTGCCTGTCTGGTAAACGGTGAGACGGAAAATATTAAGTTCAAGTCTGCAATTTCCAAAAAGATGGCGGCAATGCTCCGTTTTACAGAACGTCAGGCAACGGCAATTCTGGAGATGCGTCTTTATCGTCTGATCGGTCTGGAGATTGAAGCACTCCAGAAAGAGCATGAGAAGACATTAGAAAATATTGCCCGTTATGAAGATATTTTAAATAACTATGATTCCATGGCAGGCGTGATCATGGAAGAGCTTGACAGTTATAAAAAAGAATTCGGAAGAAAGCGTCGTACCGTTGTGGAGAATGCAGAAGAAGCTGTTTTTGAAGAGAAGAAGATTGAAGAGCAGCAGGTCGTCTTTCTGATGGATCGCTTTGGTTACGCGAAGACAGTGGATACCGGAGTCTATGAGAGGAATAAAGAAGCTGCAGACAAAGAGAATAAATACATTGTGCATTGTATGAACATTGGAAAACTCTGTCTATTTACAGATGAAGGCAAGATGCATCAGGTGAAGGTGCTTGATCTTCCACATGGAAAGTTCAGAGACAAAGGGATTCCGATTGATAATGTAAGTAATTATTCAAGCAGTGAAGAACAGATTGTTATGATCTGTGAAGAAGAGCAGATGCGTTATTCAAAATTATTGTTTGCAACAGCACAGGGAATGATCAAGCGTGTGGATGGAAGTGAGTTCCAGGTATCCAAGCGCACGATCGCGGCAACAAAGCTGCAGGAAGAAGACAGGCTTGTCGCAGTGAAGGTTGTGACGGAGTATCAGAATGTTGTCCTTCAGACGAAGAACGGATATTTCCTGAGGTTTTTATCTGCGGATGTTCCGGAAAAGAAAAAAGCAGCTGTCGGTGTCAGAGGAATTAAGCTTCAGAAGAAGGATGAATTAGAAGAAGTTTATCTTTTTGAAGAAGGAACAGAGACGAAGATTACTTATGGAGAAAAGACAGTTTCACTGAACCGCCTGAAACTGGCGAAACGGGATGGAACAGGAACCAAAAGCCGCTAGAAGTATTGCTGGCAGCAGAGGCAGTAATGCGGGAGAAAGTCATGGGATTTTTTGAGGCATTGTAAGAAAATGTGCAAAAACCCTTGATTTCCTCACGGAAAAGTGCTAGAGTAAATATAGTTACATAAGGAATTGGCAGAAGAGTGGACGAAAGTTCACTCTTCTTTGGTGATATGGAAAATTCTTTATGAATCAGATCACAAACTATATTATAGAAGAAAAGGAGTTTGACGCAGCGTGTCCAGAAGAGAAGATTATGAACAGCAGACAGAAGCACTTCTCGAGCCTATCGTAGAGGAACTCGGGTTTGAGCTGGTAGATGTAGAATATGTGAAAGAAGGAGGTACCTGGTACCTTCGCGCGTATATTGACAAACCAGGCGGAATTGCCGTGGATGACTGTGAGGCAGTCAGCAGGAGATTCTCCGATATCCTTGATGAGAAGGATTATATTGAAGACTCCTATATCTTTGAAGTAAGTTCTCCGGGACTTGGAAGACCACTTAAGAAAGAGAAGGATTTTAAGAGAAATCTTGGAGAAGAAGTAGAGATCCGCACATACCGTGCGATCGACCGACAGAAAGAGTTCGTCGGAATTTTAAAGAGTTATGATGAGAATACAGTGACCATCACATACGAAGATGAGACAGAGCAGACATTTGACAGAAAAGAAATCGCTTTGATCCGTCAGGCTTTGGATTTTTAATTTAGGAGGAAAGAAAAATGAACACAGAATTACTCGAAGCATTGGATATTCTTGAAAAAGAGAAAAACATCAGCAAGGATGTCATGTTGGAGGCCATTGAAAATTCACTTTTAAGTGCATGTAAGAACCATTTCGGAACATCCGATAATATTAAGATCGTTATGGACCGCAACACATGTGACTACTCTGTATATGCAGAGAGAGAAGTTGTTGAAGAAGTATTTGATCCTGCAATCGAGATCAGTCTTGAGGATGCAGAGAAGATCAATCCGGCACTTCATATCGGAGATATCGCACAGGTCGAGCTTCATTCCAAGGAATTCGGACGTATTGCAACACAGAATGCAAAGAACCTGATTCTTCAGAAGATCAGAGAAGAAGAGCGCAAGGCAGTATTTGATCAGTATTTCGAGAAAGAGAAGGATATCGTAACAGGTATCGTACAGCGTTATATTGGCAAGAATATCAGTGTAAATCTTGGAAAAGCAGATGCAATCCTTACAGAGAACGAACAGGTGAAAGGAGAGCATTTCGAGCCGACAGAGCGTATTAAGCTTTATATCGTAGAAGTTAAGAACACACCAAAGGGACCAAAGATCCTTGTATCCCGTACACATCCGGAACTTGTAAAACGTCTGTTTGAATCAGAGGTTGCAGAGGTAAAGGACGGAACAGTTGAGATTAAGAGCATTGCCCGTGAGGCTGGTTCCCGTACAAAGATGGCTGTATGGTCTAACGATCCGAATGTTGATCCGGTCGGAGCTTGTGTTGGTATGAACGGTGCAAGAGTAAATGCAGTCGTAAAAGAGCTTCGTGGTGAGAAGATTGATATCATTAACTGGGATGAGAATCCGGCACTTCTGATTGAGAATGCACTCAGCCCTGCGAAGGTTATTTCTGTTATGGCTGATCCGGATGAGAAGATTGCAGGAGTTATTGTTCCTGATTATCAGCTTTCACTTGCAATCGGTAAAGAAGGCCAGAATGCAAGACTTGCAGCCCGTCTGACAGGATACAAGATCGATATCAAGAGTGAGACACAGGCAATTGAGTGTGGAGATCTTCCGGAGAACTACATGGAGCAGATGGGTATGGTCGGAGAAGAAGGCTATACAGTCGGAGAAGAGGAAGAAGAGTACGATGATGTTCCGGCAGATGCAGCTGATGAAGACGGAGCAGATGAGATTGAATTCGTTGAGACAGACGAAGAGTAAGATCTGAGGGAGTGAATTGTTTGGCAGTAAAGAAGAAAGTACCTATGCGTAAATGTGTAGGCTGCGGCGAGATGAAACCAAAGAAGGAACTGATTCGGATCCTCAGAACAGAGGAAGAAGAATTTGTCATTGACACAACCGGAAAGAAAAACGGACGTGGAGCGTATCTCTGTCCGCAGAAGGCATGTTTTGAGCAGGCTGTGAAGAACAGAGGACTGGAGCGTTCCTTTAAGCAGGCAATACCGCAGGAAGTATATGAACGGCTGGAAAAGGAGATGGATGAGATTGGCTAGAGATAAAGTACTGTCTCTGATCAGTCTGGCAACGAAAGCGGGGCGCTGCGCAAGCGGTGAATTTATGACAGAAGGACAGACAAAGTCCGGAAGAGCAAGCCTTGTAGTTGTTGCAGAAGACGCTTCAGATAATACAAAGAAAAAATTCCGTGATATGTGTAAATTTTATAAAGTTCCAATGATAGTTTACGGAGATAAAGATACCTTGGGGCATGCGATGGGAAAACAATTCCGTGCATCTCTGGCGATATTAGACGAAGGATTTGCAAAAGGAATATTAAAAGAACTGAAATCCCGTACCTGATGAATGGGAGTAGAAGACAAAGGTTCCCCGTTGATTGCTTGAAGGAGGTAGATTTATATGGCAGATGAGAAGATGCAGAATGAAAATAAAAAGAGTTTAAACACCAGGGAGGATAACGTGGCAGAAGATATTAGAAGAGAAGCAGCTGGCAAAGATGCTGAGATGGCTGCAGATAAAACAACAGAAAAAGAGGGTGCTCCAAAGAAGAAAAATCTTGCATTTGTAGTTCGCCCACAGAATTCAAAGAACAGCAGCAGACTGCAGGGAAAACGTCCGGGACAGGGACGTCAGGGACAGAACCAGGGTCGTCCAAACGGTGATGGGAAACGCCCGGCAGCAGGACAGAGCCGTTCGAATGGTGAAGGAAAACCGGCTCGTACAGAGAAACCGGCAGCAAAAAGCGAAAGACCGGTTCGTGCAGCAGAGGACAGACCGGCACGTCCGGCGCAGAACGGAGCACGTTCTGAGAGACCGCAGGGATTAAGAACAGGACGTCCAAGCGGTGAGGGAAGACAGGTACGCTCTGACAGACCGGGACAGAAACCATTTGGAGACAGACGTTCTAATGGCGAGAACAGAGGCGAAAAAAGAGGACCACGTCAGGACAGAGACGGACGCGGACAGCGTTCTGATAGAGGAGGACGTGACGGATTCCAGGGACGCGACAACCGTGATGGAAGAGAGAACCGTGACGGAAGAGACGGACGCGGACAGGGACAGCGCTCTGACAGAAGAAATGACAATCGCAGAAACGACAGAAGTGACGCTACACCGATCGTAGAACAGCAGAAGACACAGAGAAACAAAGCGAAAGACAAAGAAAGAGATAATAAGAAGAAAGAATACAGAGATGAAGCTTTCGAAGGAAAAGGAAGAAAAGGCAAGAAGCAGAAACCGGCAGTGGAAGTGAAGAAGCCACAGGTGAAGGAAGAGAAGCAGGAAGAGCAGATCAAACAGATCGTGATTCCAGAAGTTCTTACAATTAAAGAGCTTGCTGATAAGATGAAGATCGTTCCTTCTGTTATTGTTAAGAAGCTTTTCATGCAGGGCAAGATCGTAACTGTAAATCAGGAAGTTGATTATGAGACAGCAGAAGAGATCGCGATGGAATTCGATGTTCTCTGTGAGAAAGAAGAAGTTGTAGATGTGATCGAAGAACTTCTGAAAGAGGATGAAGAAGACGAAAGCCTTATGGTAAAACGCCCACCGGTTGTATGTGTTATGGGTCATGTTGACCATGGTAAGACATCTCTTCTGGATGCAATCCGTAACAGTAATGTAACAGGTCGTGAGGCCGGTGGTATCACACAGCACATCGGTGCATCTGTTGTTGAGATTAACGGAGAAAAGATCACATTCCTCGACACACCGGGACATGAGGCATTTACTGCAATGCGTATGCGTGGAGCAAACTCTACAGATATCGCAATCCTTGTAGTTGCTGCGGATGACGGTGTTATGCCACAGACAATTGAGGCGATCAACCATGCGAAAGCAGCAGGAATTGAGATTATTGTTGCGATCAACAAGATCGATAAGCCAAGTGCGAATGTTGAACGTGTAAAACAGGAACTGACAGAATACGAACTGATTCCGGAAGACTGGGGCGGAAGCACAATCTTTGTTCCGGTATCAGCGCATACACATGAAGGAATCCAGGATCTTCTTGAGATGATCCTTCTGACAGCAGAGGTTATGGAACTGAAAGCGAACCCGAACCGTGCCGCACGTGGTCTTGTGATCGAGGCTGAGCTTGATAAAGGTAAGGGATCTGTTGCAACTGTTCTTGTACAGAAAGGTACACTCCACGTAGGAGATGCGATCGCAGCAGGAAGCGCTCATGGTCGTGTAAGAGCGATGATGGATGACAAGGGAAGACGTGTGAAAGAAGCAGGTCCGTCCCAGCCGGTTGAGATCCTTGGTCTGAATGATGTTCCGAATGCGGGAGAAGTATTCGTAGGATGTGAGTCTGATAAAGAAGCAAGAGCGTTTGCAGAGACATTTATTTCCCAGAACAAGGTAAAACTTCTGGAAGAGACGAAGTCCAAGATGTCTCTGGATGATCTGTTCAACCAGATCCAGGAAGGTAACCTCAAAGAACTTGACATTGTTGTTAAGGCTGATGTTCAGGGATCTGTAGAGGCAATCAAGCAGAGTCTTCTGAAGCTGAGTAACGATGAAGTTGTTGTTAAGATCATCCATGGCGGTGTTGGTGCGATCAATGAATCTGACGTTATCCTTGCATCTGCATCAAATGCGATCATCATTGGATTTAACGTTCGTCCGGATGCAACAGCGAAAGATATCGCTGAGCGCGAGGGTGTTGACTTAAGACTTTACAGAGTTATCTACAATGCCATCGAAGATGTAGAGGCAGCCATGAAGGGTATGCTTGATCCTGTCTTTGAGGAGAAGGTTCTCGGTCATGCGGAAGTACGTCAGACATTCAAGGCATCAGGAGTTGGAACAATTGCCGGTGCGTATGTGCTTGACGGTATCTTCGAGAGAAACTGTTCTGTTCGTCTGATCCGTGACGGAATCGTTGTATTCGACGGACCGCTGGCATCTCTGAAGCGTTTCAAAGATGACGTGAAGGAAGTTAGAACAGGATATGAGTGTGGTCTCGTATTCGAGAACTACAATGACATTAAAGAAGGCGATCAGGTTGAAGCCTACAAGATGGTAGAGACAGAACGCAAGTAAGAATAAAAGATGCCGACATTTGCAGAGTGTTGTAATTGTCAGCAGGTGACAGAATTGTTACTCGTGCATGGGTCATACATTGCAGGAGTAACTTTTCTGTATAAAAAAGGAGTTATAACATGAGAAAGAACAGTATTAAGAATACAAGAGTCAATGCAGAAGTACAGCGTGAGCTGAGTAATATCCTGCGTGGCGGGATCAAAGATCCACGTGTTGCACCGCTGACATCTGTTGTTGCTGTTGAAGTAGCACCGGATCTTAAGACATGCAAGGCATATATCAGTGTTCTCGGAGACAAGAAAGCACAGGAAGATACGATCAAAGGTCTTCAGAGTGCAGAGGGATATATCCGCAGAGAACTTGCACGTACAGTGAATATGCGCAACACACCACAGATTACATTTATCGTAGACCAGTCCATTGAATATGGAGTAAATATCAGCAAGAAAATTGACGAAGTGACAAGAGATTTGAAGGATGGAGCTGAGGAATAGATGATCGTATTAAACGATGTATTAAAAGGGAAACACAGTGTAGCCATTGGCGGACACATTCGTCCGGATGGGGACTGCGTTGGTTCTACAATTGGATTATATCTTTATCTGACCACTTATTATCCGGAGATTGAGACAGATCTGTATCTGGAGGAGATTCCGGAAGCATTTCAGATGATGGGACACAGAGATGTGCCGAAGCATGAGATTGTAGAAGGCAAAGTTTATGACCTTTTCATCAGTCTGGATTGCGGGGACGAAAGACGTCTTGGTTTTTCCGAGCCGGTGTTCCAAAAGGCAAAGGAAACTTTATGTGTGGATCACCACATCAGTAACGAGTCTTTTGCAGACACGAATTATATCGTGCCGGATGCAAGTTCTACTTCGGAACTTGTTTTCCGTCTGCTGGATGAGGAGAAGATTACGGAAGAAATCGCATCTTTCCTTTATATGGGGATTGTGCATGATACCGGAGTGTTCCAGTATTCCTGTACTTCACCGGAGACAATGGAAGTCGGTGCTGCACTTTTAAGAAAAGGGATCAATGGAAGCGCGATCATTGACGGAACATATTTTGAAAAATCCTATGTTCAGAATCAGATGCTTGGGAAGGCACTTCTTGAGAGTATGATGATCCTGAATAAGAAAGCGGTTGTCTCAGTGATACGTTTGAAAGAAATGGAGTTCTTCCAGGCAAAACCGTCTGATCTGGATGGAATTGTCAGCGTATTGCGTCAGACAAGAGGTGTGGAGGTTGCAATCCTTCTTTACGAGCTCGAACCGCAGACATTTAAAGTAAGTCTTAGATCAAAAGAAATCGTTGATGTAAGTGCAGTTGCGAAATATTATGGTGGTGGCGGTCATGTGAGAGCAGCCGGTGTTACAATGAAAGGTTCCCCGTATGATGTGATCAACAATCTGACACTTTTAATTGAAAGACAGCTTAGAGCGGCAGAAGAGAAAAACGAGGAAAAATGATAAACGGAATAGTTAATATTTACAAAGAAAAAGGATACACTTCCCATGATGTGGTTGCGGTTCTTCGAAAAGTTGTCGGACAGAAGAAGATCGGCCATACAGGTACGCTTGATCCGGATGCAACGGGAGTCCTTCCGGTGTGTCTTGGAAGAGCAACAAAGGTTTGTGAGCTTCTGACAGATCATGATAAGACATATGAGGCTCTGCTGCTTTTAGGAAAGACGACAGATACGCAGGACATTTCCGGAGAGGTTCTGGAGGAGAGGGATCCGGGCGATCTGACGGAAGAGGAAGTACGTTCCTGTATCGAATCATTTATCGGAGAATATGATCAGATTCCGCCGATGTATTCTGCGTTGAAAGTGAATGGAAAGAAGCTTTATGAGCTTGCCCGTGAAGGAAAGACCGTGGAGCGTAAGAGCAGAAAAGTCCAGATCCATGGAATTCGCATTCTGGAGATGAATCTTCCGCATGTGCGTATGGAGGTGGACTGTTCTAAGGGAACATATATCCGTACTTTGTGCCATGACATTGGAGAGAAGCTTCAGGTGGGCGGCTGTATGGAAGAACTTGAGCGTACGAAAGTCGGCCGTTTCCTGAAAGAAGATGCGGTAACACTGGATGAAGTGCGACAGAAGATGGAACAGGGAGAAGGTGCAGAACTTTTCACTCCTCTGGATCAGATCTTCGCGGAACTGCCGGCCGTTACTGTGACGGATGCGAAGGCGTGGATGTCTTATAACGGAAATGATCTTCCGGAACGTTTTCTGTTAGAAAAAGAAGCGTGGACAGATGGGCAGGAAGTCAGAGTATATGATTCCAGAAAGAATTTTATCGGTCTTTATCAGTATCGTGCACCGAAGAAGCTGTTCCATATTAAGAAAATGTTTCTGGATCCTGAAGCAGAGAAAATTGAGAAATAAAGGACGAATAAGACAGACATGCAATATATAAAAGGATTAGATGCCTTTGACGGAAGAAATCACACAGCGGTAACGCTTGGAAAGTTTGATGGATTGCACAGAGGACATCAGAAGCTGCTCAACAGAATAATGAAATATGCGCAGAAGGAAGACTGCGACAGTGTCGTTTGTGCCTTTGATATGGACAGAGACTGTCTGATGACAAATGAAGAGCGAAGGGCATTTCTTGAGGACAAGGTAGATTATCTGATCGAGATTCCATTTACGAGAGAAATGATGGAGATGGAAGCAGAAAAATTTATCGATGAAATCCTGCATAAGAAGCTGCACGCATTATACATTGTTGTTGGAACGGATTTTAATTTTGGTCATGAAAAAAGAGGCAATCATCAGATGCTGGAGAAATATGCAGCGAAATATGGCTATACAGTTGATGTGGTCGAGAAAGCATATTACAAAGACCGGGAGATCAGCAGCACTTATATCAGGGAACTTCTCCTCGATGGAAATATTCCTCTTGCAAATAAGCTTCTGGGGTATCCGTATGAGATCACCAGTGTTGTGGAACATGGACAGCAGCTTGGAAGAACACTTGGATTTCCGACAATGAATCTTGCACCGCAGGAAAAGAAAATCCTGCCAAAGTACGGTGTCTATGCCTGTCGCGTCCTTGTGGATGGTGTATGGTATGGCGGTGTGGGAAATGCCGGGGTGAAACCGACCGTTGCGCAAGAGAAAAGACGGTTGTTCGAAGTTTATGTTTACGGATATGAAGGCGATGCTTACGGGAAGACTGCCACAGTGCAGATCCTGGAGTTCGAACGTCCGGAAACGAAATTTCATTCGGTTGAAGAACTCAAAGACCGCGTGATGAAAGATATGCGGTACGGAGAGGAATATCTGAAAAATCATCCATTCGATGAAAGATAAAAGATTTTAAATTTGTGCTTTACAAGCAGATATCTCTGTGCTATACTATCCGAGGTATCAAATCAGCCGGTGTTCGGTAATCGGATCACTCCGACCATTGCTTAATGCCAGGCGGTTTAACTAAGAATTTTAAGGAGGATATTACAATGATCGCAAAAGAGAAGAAACAGGCTATCATCAAAGAATTTGGAAGAACAGAGGGAGATACAGGATCACCGGAAGTACAGGTTGCTATCCTTACAGCAAGAATCAACGAGCTGACAGATCACTTCAAAGCTAACCCGAAGGATCACCACTCAAGAAGAGGACTTCTTAAGATGGTTGGACAGAGAAG
>OLAJ01000193.1_pt1 | contig 11883 bp, 10 predicted proteins | sample 1607341 | NCBI WGS metagenome assembly OLAJ01 (sample SAMN02674597, study PRJEB24791) | human gut metagenome, SKBSTL013 | isolation source: stool | host: Homo sapiens | place: USA | reverse complement strand
TTACAGCATATGTCTTATCCTCAACAGATACTTTTCTTTTAGACATAAAATATGCTCCCTCCTAAGTGACAAGTTTTTATTATTTCACTTGTCTACCTAGAAGGAAGCATATCAATAACAGTATAAAGCGTAGTTGATAGCCTTCTTCTTTTCGTTTCAATAAATTATATTTATGGTAGAAGGAATGTATACATTACTATAAAGTGACAGATGCTTCCGCCCATTACGAACAGATGAAAGATTTCATGGCTTCCGAAATTCTTATGCTTGCTGTTGAAAATCGGGAGCTTCAGTGCGTAGATGACACCGCCAACTGTATAGATGATACCACCGGCTAAAAGCCATCCGAAAGCAGCAGCTGACAGATTATCAAGGATTGTAGAAAATGCAAGCACGCAAGTCCATCCCATGCCAATGTATAAAACGGAAGATACCCATTTCGGACAGAATACCCAGAAGGCTTTGATAAGGATGCCGACAATCGCGAATGCCCATACAATACATAGCAGTGTGATACCTTTGCGTCCGCCGATTACTAACAGGCAGACAGGTGTGTAGCTTCCGGCAATCAGAACGGAGATCATCATGTGATCGATCTTTTTCAGAACAGTGTTTACTTTTTCTGAAATATCAAATGTATGATATGTTGTACTTGCCGCATAAAGCAAGATAAGGCTGGCTGCGTAAATTGTAAGCGATACAATATAAAGTTTGCTCGGTTCACGAGCTGCTCTGTATAGAAGTGGTATTGCAGCAATAATTGCCATGATCATTCCAATAAAATGTGTAATTGCGCTTCCAGGTTCTTTGATATAAAGTCTTTTTTCCATAATATATACCTCCAATTCGTCTATGTAATAACACATAGTTTTTAATACTACATCTCGAATATGTATATACTATAGCACATATTTCTAAAAAATCAAGAGATATTTTGAAATTAAAAGTATCTTATTCCACAAAAAAACAGGATGAAAGAAATCTGTGATGGAAAGTAAAAAACAGGCCGTGATTTCACAAAATTAAAATGTGAAATCACGGCCTGTTCCAGGTTATGTTTCTAATAAGTTCAATCTGTCAATCTATTCGATTACTGTTCCGGTCTTACTATTCAGAGCATCAGAGACTTTATCAAAGGAAGTAATATAAGCTTTGCGGCCTTCGTGTCCTTCTACGAATTCAACTGCTGCACGGAATTTTGGAAGCATGTTGTAAATTCCAAAATGTCCCTCTTCCATGTAAGTTTTTGCCTGATCAACAGTAATTGTATCCAGTGGTTCCTCATTCGGTTTGCCAAGGTTGATACATACTTTCTCAACATTTGTAAGAATAATAAGAAGATCAGCATTAATTCCTTCTGCAAGCTTTCCGGCTGCGAGGTCTTTCTCGATAACAGCACTTGCGCCACGTAAATGATTATCCTGCTCAAGTACCGGAATACCGCCGCCACCTGCTGCGATAACAATCTGATCTGCATCAAGAAGAGCTTTTACTGCATCAAGTTCAACAATCTTGACTGGATTCGGAGCAGAGACAGCACGGCGGAAACCTTTACCAGGTTCTTCCACTACGAAGTTGCCTTTCTTACGTTCTTCATTCGCTTCCTCAGCGTTCATATAACGGCCGAGAACCTTTGTTGGTGTGTAGAAAGCATCATCGTAAGGATCTACGATCACCTGAGTGAGGACTGTGCTGACTGTACGGTAGATACCGCGGTTGAGAAGTTCTTCACGGATTCCGTTCTGAAGGTCATATCCGATATATCCCTGGCTCATGGCAGTACATACAGACATTGGGGATGCTGTATATTCCGGATGGTTCTTTGCAAATTCATTCAATGCAGTGTGGATCATACCAACCTGCGGAGCATTACTGTGTGTGATAGCAACCTGATAGCCTGCTTCAATCAGATCAGCGATACATTTGGCAGTGCTTTTAACGGCTACTTTCTGTTCTGGAAGTGTAGTTCCAAGTGCACGGTGTCCCAATGCAACAACGACTCTTTTTTTCATAATATTTCCCTTTCTTCTAAGCTGTGATAGTTTGTCAGGGGGAACAGGTTCATACTGTATTAGAAAAAATCACAACAGTAAAACCAACCTTACTGATAATTAAGATTTTACTATTATTTAGCAGTAAAATCAATATTGGATTATGCCTGATAGAAGGTCAAATACAAAAATTGCTGTCAAAAGAATACAAATTGAAATTCTCATCCATTTCTTTAATTTTAAGAACAGACTATTCCAGCGTGGAGCAAAATAATAGAAAAATGCACAGCCAAGAAGTGCAAATACTGCCCCATCACCAAGATATGCTTCTCCATTCATGAAAGTAAGGTAAGAATGATATTTCGGAAGTTCAATTCCAAAACCAAAATCAAGAAGCAGCTGAACGAGATAGTCAAGAGCCGTGTATACAACAAAGTTGATGATAAACATAGTAGCCGGTTTTTTGATATATTTCTTTAACAGCAACAGTATAAGCAGACCACAGATTCCGTACAACGGGAGCCATGGAAGCGTACGAAGGGTTACATTTTCCAGTGTGCCGCAACTGAGCAGTTCAGAAATGATTTCCAAAAGCCATCCGAAAATAGAAAAGGCATGGAATAAAAATACACAGGACAGAAAGTCATAATTCTGCGCCGGATTGACCGGTGATTTTACTGCGGCAATAGGTGGTTGCACAGAAAAAAGAAATACCGGATACTGATGCGGTGCAAAATAAGAGATCTTTGTGTAAGGACCTTCAGAATCGTCATAAAGAGCTTTACTAATCAGAAGTTCATCTTCAGAAGGAACATGCTCAAGATAAGAATCATTGAGCTGCTCATATTTAGGAGCTCTTGAAAGCACATAGTTTCTTCGTAAAAACAGATATAAGGATGCTTTACAGTTCATTTTGTACGGGCGGACATAAAGGATGTCCAGAATTCCAAGTGTAAAGAGAGATAAAAGCTCCCAGCCGAGGAAAGAACAATCTAACAAAAAGAGCTTCCATTTATTTCCCCTTGTAAGCTGTTTAGAGAGAAAAAAGGCATTTTTTTGACTGATTTTTGGATTCTCTGCGAGGATATATGGAATCATGCTATATTCATAATGCTTAATAATTCCACCGATAATTGTTAAATCCCAAAGTTTCTGAAAAAGCGTGTAGCAGAACATCACCCAGGAAGGATTTGCCAGGTAACGCAACTTATATAAAAAGAATATTTTAGAAATATTCGTATCCTCATAGTTATAAGATTCAACAAAAAAACGTTTCTCACCGACAATCAAAAGATTACTGACAAAAAACTTATATAAAAGTGAAAGAATGACCCCAAGTGTAAGAAACGAAGTGACAATAAAGTCCGGACGCTTCAGGTAATTTTGAACCGTATGCAAAAAGGCAGCGGCTATGAAATTATCAGGAATAAAATCGAGAAATGCACTGCTGAAGCTTTCAGCAGAAATAAAAACAGGTAAAATAAGCGCTGTCTTTGTCTGAATCTTATCAGGAAAATAGTTCAAAAATAAAGAACGGGAAATTGGATACGAAGCTGTGAGCATTGCAATCAGAAAGCAGACAGATACACTTCGCCAATAGTTTGATTTTATTAAAATACGCGCCTTTTTCTTGAGCTCTTTTCTTGACCACATAAATAATATCCCCCATTGAATTGTTGCTGCGGTTCACATGCGTGCAATCAGTAACGCATCGTTTCCATAGATAACATCATTATAATTTAGTTGCGCACGGTTTACAAGATAAGGTTCGATTCATGAAGAAATATGTTATACTGTAGTTACTGGTCGCACACCGTGTGAACAGTAACTACAGTATAATTGTTGGGTTCAAGCGGATAAAAGCTGCAGGTTAAGCGATTGTGTACTTGCATCAGACATAGAGATAGTGAAAAGAAAAGAGGGGTACGATGAACAGACAAAGCACATTGTGTTATATTGAAAAAGATGGAAAATATCTGATGCTTCACAGAGTAGTGAAGAAAAATGATGTGAATAAAGATAAATGGATCGGCGTCGGCGGACATTTTGAATATGCAGAGAGTCCGGAGGAATGCCTTCTGCGTGAAGTGAAGGAGGAGACCGGTTATACATTGACTTCCTGGAAATACAGAGGAATCGTGACATTTGTATATGGAGAAGATGTAGTGGAATATATGTCACTGTATACAGCAGACGGATTTACAGGTGATCCGATCGAATGTGACGAGGGGATTCTTGAATGGGTGGAGAAAGAAAAGATAAAAGACCTGAATCTATGGGAGGGAGACAAGATTTTCTTCCGTCTGATGGACGAAGAAGAGGAATTTTTCTCTTTAAAGCTTGTGTATAATAAATCTGATGTGCTTGAGTATGTGGCACTCAACGGAAAGCCGATGGAACTTTTTGATGTGATTGATGAAGATGGAAATAAAACCGGACAGGTGAAAGAACGCGGTGTTGCACATAGAGATGGAACATTGCATTCAACGGTACACATCTGGATTGTACGTCCGAATCAGGAGAGTGGTTATGATGTACTCCTTCAGAAACGAAGTGAATGTAAAGATTCGAACCCGGGAGCATATGACATTTCTTCCGCAGGGCATGTCAGTGCCGGGGATGAACTGATGGAAAGTGCATTGCGTGAGATGAAAGAAGAACTTGGAATTCATGCAAGAGAAGATCAGCTTCAGTTTATCGGAACACACAGAGGACAGTTTGAAGCTGAATTTCATGGAAAACCATTCCGTGACAATGAACGCAGTACCGTATATCTTTATAGAGAACCAGTGGACATTAAAAATTTGAAATTACAGGAATCTGAAGTGGAAGAAGTGATCTGGATGGATTTCGAAGAATGCAGGAGGGGTATTGTGGATGGTACCCTGCCGAACTGCATTTATGAAGGAGAGTTCCAGATGGTAGGAAAAGCACTCGGGATAGAGTGAAAAGTAGAATAAGATAATAGAATCTGAAAAAGAGTTGAAACCATTTGCCTGAATCAGCTAGAATGATCCAGGCAGAAGTTTCAACTCTTTTTTAAAGAATGACGTATATTTTCAGTGTGGTTTCAGCTTATGCTTCTTCTGACAGTTTCTTCACAATTTCAGGGAATTCCATAAAGTGGGAAGCTTTGACTAGAATCGTATCATTTTCTTTGAGAATCTGTCCCATGTTCTGGTAAAAGTCTTCTTTTGTGTCAAAATGGAAAACTTTCATGTTCTTCTCTGTTGCAAGAACAGTTTCCTTTGCAGCTTCTGCCATATCTTTAGAAAGTGCTCCGATGCAGACCAAAACATCAGTGTTTTTAAATGCTGCATATGCTCCGACTTCGCGGTGCATCGCAAGCTCATCGGCACCAAGTTCGCCCATATCGCCAAGGATAGCGACCTTTCTTGTGTCTGCATATGCAAGTACGTCAAGAGAGGACTTCATAGATGCCGGATTGGCATTGTAGCAGTCATCAATGATCGTGTAGTGTTTTGCTTCAATCAGGTTATTACGTCCGGCAATCGGAACGAGCTTTTCAATTCCGCGTGCAATCTCATCATTATTCATGCCAAGCGCATATCCGACAGCAACTCCGGCTAAAGCGTTATAGATCATATGATCTCCCGGGATTGAGATATGTGCATGGAAATGGGAAGTTGGAGTAACAAACTCAGCGTATGTTCCTTTTAATCCTTTACGTTCAATATTTTCCACATGGAACGGACAGGAAGCTGTAAGACCGAAGTAAACAGGAGTTCTTCCATCACGGGAAGTGTAGCTTTTCAGCTTATCATCATCCCCGTTGAAGATAACAGAACCTTTCGGATTCATGTAGTCTGTCATGGAACTCTTTTCCTTTAGGATTCCGTCTCTTGTTCCAAGATTCTCAAGATGTGCATATCCGATATTAGTGATCACGCACACATCCGGGCGGGCAATCTTAGCCAGTGGTTTCATATCTCCAAAGTGGCTGATTCCCATCTCAAGAACTGCAACCTCATGTTCCTCACGGATATTGAATACGGTCAGAGGAAGTCCGATCTCATTGTTGAAGTTTCCTTCGGTTTTCAGTACATTATATTTTTCGGAAAGTACAGATGCGATCATTTCTTTTGTGCTTGTCTTTCCAACACTTCCAGTGATACCTACAACTTTGATATCGAGGGAACGGCGATAGTGTTCAGCTAAGTCTTTCAATGCTTCTGTGCAGGATGAAACGCGGATATAAGGATAATCAACGTCACCAAGATCCTGCTCAGAGAGGGAACAGAGTGCACCTGCTTCCATGACCTGCGGGATAAAACTGTGTCCGTCAACACGGGCACCTTTGATCGCAACGAAAAGAGTATCTTTTACTACTTTACGGCTGTCGATCGCAACACTTGAGACCTCACAGTCTAAGAATGCAGGATCACCGCAATAAATTCCGCAGCAGGCATCTGCGATTTCAGATAATGTCATATGTTTCATTAATATCTTGCCTCCATGGACTTCTTAATGATCAGTTCGCAAAGATCGCCGTATTCGATTCCATAAACCTTAGCTTCCTTCGGGAGAAGACTTGCGGAAGTCATTCCAGGAAGGGTATTCATCTCCAGGCAGAACAGATTACCCTCTGCGTCAAGCAGGAAGTCTGCACGGCTGTAAACATTAAGTTTCAGTGCATTGAACGCTTTTACAGTAAGTTCCTTCATGCGCTCTGCAACTTCTTCCGGAATATCAGCCGGGCATACTTCAGAAGTAGCTCCGTCCTGATATTTATTCGCATAATCAAAGAATCCTGTCTTCGGGATGATCTCGATCGGAGGAAGTGCTGTTCCGTCAATGATACCGCATGCAAACTCACGCCCCTTAATGTATGGCTCAACAACAAGTTCATCTTCGTAGCGGAAGGACTTCTTCAGAGCTTCTGCATATTCTTCATCTGTATTTACAATATATACTCCGATACTGGAACCACCGGAGCAAGGTTTAACAACAACAGGAAGTGTCAGACCAAGTGACTGGTAAGACTGATCTTCAGAGTTCTTATAAATCGTTCCACCTCCCGGAGTGTCTACGCCAGACTCAAGGAAGATCTGCTTTGCAACACCTTTGTGCATTGCAACCGCACATCCAAGAGAGTCAGGTCCTGTATATTTAATACCAAGCAGATCGAAAGATGCCTGAAGCTTTCCGTTCTCTCCTTCTCCACCGTGAAGACCGAGGAAAGTAATGTCAGCCAGACGGCAAAGTTCGATTACATTCGGTCCGAAGAAACAATCTGACTGATCAGGACGGGAAGCCTTAACAGCTTCAAGATCCGGTTCCTCCGTGCTGATATTCTTCACAATCTCAAGCCCGTGATCCGGAAGAGTAAAGACATCCTCCAGATTCTCCGGCGCATTCTCTAATCCCATGAATACATCCAGAAGAAATGCATCATGTCCTTTTTCAACTAATGTACGACAGATTCCGGCAGCAGAAGAAAGTGATACGTCACGTTCTGTGCTTAAGCCTCCTGCTAATACAATGATTTTCATAATTTTATACTCCTTAAATGATTTATTTTGTTCTAGTTCTTTTTCTTATTTGTCTGCTGCGTATAGATAATGATAAGCAACATTCATGCTTTTACGATTATAGCACATGTTGGCAGAAAGTGAAACAGGGGGAGTAAAGATTTAACGGAGGGATTCTTTCTCACCTTGCTATATTATTTTTGATAGATTCAATGTATTAAATCCCATTGACAATTCACAGAAAATACTATTATTATATATATAAACAGTTTTTAATTGTTCAAATAAACATTTTGTTATTAAAAGAGAGGTAATTCCACTGGAAGTCATAAAAAATCAAATCAAATTTTTTATTGAAAGGGGAAATTATATGAAAAAGGTTATATGTTTATTTTCCGCATTTTTATTACTTTTATCATCTGCCATGATAACATATGTACATGAAACAGACTCTCAAGATTACCTATCAATTCCAAGTTATAACGAAACATACTCTGCACACCCAACAGATAATAATTTTTTGTCACTAAAAGAATATAATGCAGAATACTCCAATGGAGAGAATCCTCTAAAAATAGACTCTCAAGATTACCTATCAATTCCAAGTTATAACAAAACATACTCTGCACAACCAACAGATAATAATTTTTTGTCACTAAAGGAATATAATACAGAATACTCCAAAGGAGAAAATCCTCTAAATAAATAGATTCTCCTTTACCCACTCAAAATGTCCTTGATATATATGCTATTTCCCATATCCGAAAACAAAAACCATTATTTTAGGACAATAAGCGGGAATCCTCGGCAATTCAATTACCGAGATGAAAGCGCAAGATTGTGCTGGGGTATATTTTTACCCCAGCTAAAATCAAGTTGTACGGTTATTTAATCTTCCCAGCCAGATAAAGCAGCACCGCATCCTGAAATTTCCTCGGATTCAGTGAACATTTCTTTTGAATCGCATTCAATTTATACTGCAATGTATTTTTATGGAGAAAGAGTCGTTCGCTTGTGGCGGCAAGGGACATTTCTTCAGAAAAATAAACTTCCAGCAGGTGCAGTTCTTGTTCATTGAGCGGGGCGATTGTCTTGGCTAAAAATTCTTTCTGATTTTCCGGTGCGATCGTAGAAAGAATCAGTTCAAGTGTCAAATTATCAAAAATAACATAGTGTTCAGATGAAATTATAAGGCTGTGCAAAGCAGTTTCAGCAGATTGATAGGAGATATGGAGCTGGAAGAGTGATGTCGGTTTTCCAACTGCAATATCTAAAATATCGAAATGTTCTTTTGCAAAGAGTTTAAAAATATAATTCTGTTTTTCAAAATCAGTTTCTTCGATCAAAGCAATAAAATCCCCCGGATAATTAAATGTGTGAAGACAGACATGTGCCTGTGCAAACATTTGTTGAATTTTCTGTTCTAAAATAGAGCGGTTTGTAATTGGATTTTGTTTATTTGTGCGAATAAGAACAATTCTTTTCTTTGTGTTGAGATCAATCTTAAATTCATGTAGACAGGAGGTGAGGTATTCCTGATTGTCGGTTTCATTTCTGATCAAAGACTGAATGACAAAATGTTTTTTATCGGCCTGTCTGCGGCTGTACTGATTTAGTTCCTGCTCCCGGATCAGAAGATTGGTGATGCGTTCTGCGAGATAAGCATAACTGCGGACTTTATCAGGTATACCGGTGATTCCGATGACGGCCAGCAGATGTTCATTATGATAAAGCGGAAGATTGATTCCCTGTTTTGTGCCGGAAAAATTGTTGTCTTCTGTTACTTCCAGTACAGAACCGGAAGCAGCGGCCTGTTGTCCAATCTCGTGAAAGGTTCCGACACGGGATGAGTCTGTGCTGGCGAGAATGATACCAGATGGAGCAATAAAGTTGATGTCATGATCACAGACATCTTTGATTGTATTTACGATTTGTTCTGCGAGTTCGCGGTCAATTTTAGTTATCATAGAATTTTTATTATATCCTTTCTTTTGACCTAATTGTTCAGAGCCAACTTCCAAAATGCTACGCATTTCGTCACAGTTACCAGTTTACAATCTCTTCATGCAAGTAATCGCCAGTGCCCCCGGACCAATATGGCAGGCCACACTCAATGACAATGGTCCTTCCATAATCTCATATCCCGGAAATCTTTCTTCGATCTCTGCTTTCCACTCCTGTGCTTCTTCTTTACTGCACGTGTAAGCCATACCAAGAGCCATCTGATCCTTAACATCGGCAAAGCGTCCATTCAGATCTTTCTCGATTGCATTGAGCATTGTCTTCTTCGCCGTTTTCCAGCCTCTTGCTTTCGAAAATGCATCCAGCTTTTCTCCCTGGATCTGAAGAACAGGCTTTAAGTTCAGCACTGTTCCGATTGCCGCTGCCGCCGGTGTGATTCTTCCACCTTTTTTCAGGTATTTTAAAGTATCCACCGTAATATAAATGCTTGCCTGAAGTTTTTCTTTCTCCAGTATTTCTTTGATCTCTGCTGCACTCTTTCCTTCTTCACGCAGATTCATTGCATCCAGAACAGACTGCTCCTGTGTAACTGAAATTCTCTGATTATCAACCACCTGGACGCGTCCGTCATATTCAGCTGCAAGAGTAATTGCTGTTGCACATGTGCTGCTCAAGCTACTGGACATCGGAATACATACAAGCTCATCATATTCTTCCAGAACTTTATCCCAGAGATCCATGACCTCTCCCGGGGATGGCTGTGATGTTGAGATATCGGAATCTGCTCCGAGCTTTTCATAAAATTCACTCTGGGAAAGTGTGATATCCTCCAGATAAAGTTCTCCATCAATAAAGAATGGCATCGGAAGAACAAAAATTCCAAGTTCTTTTCCCTGTTCCTGTGTTATACCGCTATTACTATCCGTTACAATTGCAACTTTACTCATCAAATTTCTCCCTCGTTAATTCTTAAAACTATGAATCGGAGCCGGAATACGTCCCTGTCTGTTGATAAACGCATCACATCCAAATTCATTCACCGGCATAATCGGTGCATAACCTAACAGTCCACCAAATTCTGCCACGTCTCCAACATCTTTACCGATGACCGGAATCAGACGCACTGCTGTCGTCTTCTGGTTGACCATACCAATTGCCATCTCATCTGCAATGATTCCAGAGATTGTCGCTGCTGATGTCTTTCCAGGGATTGCGATCATGTCAAGTCCTACAGAGCATACGCATGTCATTGCCTCTAACTTCTCAATTGTAAGAGATCCTGCATTTACTGCATCAATCATTCCCTGATCTTCACTGACCGGAATAAATGCACCGCTGAGTCCACCTACATAAGAAGATGCCATAACGCCGCCCTTCTTCACCTGGTCATTGAGCATTGCAAGTGCTGCTGTTGTTCCAGGTGCACCAACGCGCTCCAGTCCGATTTCCTCCAGGATCTCTGCAATACTATCTCCAACTGCCGGAGTCGGAGCAAGAGAAAGATCAATGATTCCAAATGGAATTCCAAGACGTGCAGAAGCCTCTCCTGCAACAAGCTGTCCTACTCGTGTAATTTTAAACGCTGTTTTCTTAATTGTTTCACAGAGTTCTTCAAAACCTTTTCCACGTGCTTTTTCAATCGCTTTCTTTACAACTCCCGGTCCGCTGACACCTACATTAATAATCGTATCTGCCTCAGTTACACCGAGGAATGCACCTGCCATAAACGGGTTATCATCCGGTGCATTGCAAAGAATAACAAGCTTTGCACAACCAAGAGAATCTCTGTCTTTCGTTGCCTCTGCCGCTTCTTTCACAATCTGTCCACACAGACGGACTGCATCCATATTGATACCTGTCTTTGTTGATCCCACATTGACGGAACTACAGATTCTCTCTGTCTCGGCCAGTGCCTGCGGGATTGAACGGATCAGATTCTCTTCACTTGGTGTCATTCCTTTCGACACAAGCGCGGAGTATCCGCCAATGAAGTTTACACCTACTTTTTCCGCTGCGCGGTCAAGTGTACGTGCGATTGTCACATAATCTTCCGGAGTCTTACACGCTGCTGCTCCAACAAGCGATACAGGTGTAATTGAAATTCTCTTATTTACGATCGGAATTCCGAATTCTTTCTCAATGTCTTTTCCTGTAGATACAAGATCTTTTGCAACTGTTGTAATCTTCTCATAAATCTTACGGTTCAGTTCATCCAAATCAGAATCCACACAGTCCAACAGACTGATTCCAAGAGTGATCGTGCGGACATCAAGGTTCTCGCTTTCGATCATCTTATTGGTTTCTGATACTTCATACATATTAATCATAGTCTTATCCTCACCTTATCTCCGACTTCTTACAGACGGTGCATTTTCTCAAAAATCTCTTCTCTCTGACAATGAATATTGACACCGATCTGTAAGCCGATATCACGAAGT
>OLAJ01000177.1_pt1 | contig 12329 bp, 9 predicted proteins | sample 1607341 | NCBI WGS metagenome assembly OLAJ01 (sample SAMN02674597, study PRJEB24791) | human gut metagenome, SKBSTL013 | isolation source: stool | host: Homo sapiens | place: USA | reverse complement strand
TCTGCGCCATGGGCGGTGAGGCAGGGCCGCAGTTCGGCACCGACGGCTTCGGCCCCCGGTTCGCCGCCCAGTGCGGCGGTGCACTGGCCCCGCTGTACCCCTGCCTGACCGCTTTGCAGTGTGCAAAGCCGGACAAGCGCCTGGCCGGCATCCGGGCCAAGGCCCACGCCGCCCTGTACAGCGGCAGCACCCTGCTGGCAGATTACCGGGGCGAGGTGCAGTTCACCGACTACGGCCTGTCCGGCATCTGCATCATGGACCTGACCCGCCACCTGACCCCGGCGGTGAAAAGCCCTGCCGTGGAGCTGGACCTCTTCCCGGACGTTGCCGAGGACGCACTTTCCGTGCTGTTCGCCGCCCGCGTCCCCCTGCTGCCGGGCGATACGGCGGCAGACTTCTGGCTGGGCCTGCTGAACGCCAAGTTGGGCCGTGCCCTGTGGCAGGCCGCCGGCCTGCCGGACGCCGATGTGCGCCGGCACTCCGCCGCCCAGTGGCAGAAGCTGGCCCACACCGCCAAGCACTGGCGCTTTGAGGGCCTGACCCCCTGCGGCTGGAAGCAGGCCCAGACCACCGGCGGCGGCCTGAGCCTGACCGAAGTGACCCCCAGCTTCCAGTTCAAGGGCTGCCCCGGCCTTTACTTTGTGGGCGAAACGCTGGACTGCGCCGGCAGCTGCGGCGGCTTCAACCTGCACTGGGCCTTTGGCAGCGGCCTTGCCGCCGGGCGCAGTGCGGCAAAACCGCGCCGGGCTGTACCGTCCCAGAAGCCTCCCCGCAAAAAGAAGCATTGACAAAAAAGCCGGGCCGTTCCACGATGCGTGGAACGGCCCGGCCGCGTTTTATCCGGTCTTACTGGCCGCGCTGCGCCGCTTCCTCGGCGGCCGCTTCGGCTTCTTCCTGTTTCTGGTACTCCTCAAAGGCCGACCACATGGGCTCGATATCCAGCCCCTTCACCCGGCGGTCCAGATAGTTTTTCGTAATGGCCACCACCGTACCGGACAGTGCCAGCACGCCGATGAGGTTCGGGATCATCATCAGGCCGTTGAAGGTATCGGACAGGTCCCAGGCAAGGCCCAGCTTCATGGTGGAGCCCACCACGGTCATGCCCACGAACACCACTTTATAGATGCGGCTGCCCGTGGTGCCAAACAGGTACTCCACCGCTTTGGTGCCATAGTGGCTCCAGCCCAGCGTGGTGGAGTAGGCAAACAGCAGGATGGAAATGGCAATGAACTTGGGGCCAAGGCTGCCAAAGGCAGCGGTGAAGGCCTGCCCCACCAAGGCGTTGTCCTGCACGTTGGCCAGCACCGCGCCGCTCTGCAGGTCCACCACGCCGGTGGTCAGGATGACCAGGGCGGTGAGGGTGCACACCACGATGGTATCGGCAAACACCTCAAACACACCCCACATGCCCTGATGCACCGGCTCCTTGACGTTGGAAGCCGAATTGACCATGACCGCCGAGCCAAGGCCCGCCTCATTGGAGAAGGCACCGCGCTTGAAGCCCCAGGTGATGGTCTGGCTGATGCCGTAGCCCAGCGCACCGCCGCCTGCCGCGTTCAGGTTAAACGCACCCTTGAAAATAGCTGCAAATGCCGCTGGGATGTTGCCCGCGTGCAGCACTACGATGATGAGCGCGCCTGCAATGTAGAACAGGGCCATGAGCGGCACCAGCTTTTCGGTAACAGCGGCAACGCGCTTCAAACCGCCAATGACGATAAGGGCCGTGACCACCATCAGGCACAGGCCGGTGACGAGGGTCGGTACGCCAAAAGCAGCGTTCATGTTGCCCGCGATGGAATTGATCTGGCTCATGTTGCCAATGCCGAAGGAAGCCAGAATGCAGAAGCAGGCAAACAGCACTGCCAGCACCTTGCCCAGCTGTTTGCAGCCCTTCTTTGCGCCAAGACCATCGGTGAGGTAGTACATGGCACCGCCCGACCACTCGCCTTTTTCGTTTTTGCGGCGGTAGTACACGCCCAGCACATTCTCCGAAAAGCTGGTCATCATGCCAAGCAATGCCATGACCCACATCCAGAAGATGGCACCCGGCCCACCGGAAACGATGGCCGTTGCCACACCCACGATGTTGCCGGTGCCGATGGTGCCCGCCAGCGCTGTACACATGCTCTGGAACTGGCTGATGGCCATGTCCTCCTTGCTGGTGTGGGCGGTGACGTCCTTGTTGGTAAAGATGGCTCCGATGGTGTGCCGGAGCCAGTAGCCCATTTTGCGGAACTGGAAAAATCCGGTGCGCACCGACATGATCAGGCCGGTGCCGAACAGCAGCGCCAGACCCGCCGGGCCCCAGACCACTCCGTTAACTGCATTGTTGATCTGCGTGATCCATTCCAGCATGGTAAATTTCCCCCTCTTACACAAAACAAAAAAGCAGACAAAACCCACCAAAGGCTCTGTCTGCAAAATTCAGGCGCATTCATTTTCCGCTGCCGGGCACACTGCATTCCCGGCGGTGCCCTTGTGCGTATCAGACGATGGCTCTGTCCTTTTGCCTGAGAGATACAGCCGCCTTTCCCTGCGGCCTTACACCTTCGGCACCCGCTGCTGCGGGCTTCTCCAGAGTGCAGGGCAATGCTTCCCCGCACGTCTTTTCAGTTCTTTCTCTGTGCACAGCTGTGCGCGATAGAAAGACTATACCATATTTTGCCCCCATGTGCAAGCTCTTTTTTCCATCTTATGCCGCACGCACCGCCGGAATGCAAAGCAGAACGGCCGGAACCGCCCCACAGGCCAAAAACACCACCGCCCCCGGCCGCCGGGGGATAGGGTCCGGCAGACGGGGGCGGCAGTGCTTGTATCAGGGTAGAGAGATGGCTTAGTTGGTTTCGCCCTTGGGCAGCAGCCCGGCACGCTCCAGTGCCGGGCGCAGGGCCAGGTACAGCACCACCACGCACACGGTGGAGGCCACGCTGTTTACAAAGGTGACGCCGCCTGCAATTTTGGTCAGCGCCTGTGCCACGGTGTATTCCTGACCAAAGATGTACACATTGCGGAAGTAGCCCAGGAACGGGTCGGTCAGCACGTTCAGCAGCAGGCCGGAACCGGCAGAAACGATCACCTTGACGAGATAGCCGGAGCTGTGCTTGTCGAGGTCGCGCAGCTTGAATGCCTTGTGCGCTACGGCACCGCAGGTGATGCCGATGATGAACTTGAGCACAAAGGTGGTGACGGCGTAGCCCGGGTCACCGGCCAGAATATCGGCCAGCGCCAGACCAATGGCACCGGCCAGACCGCCGGACACACCGTCCAGCAGCAGGGCGGTCAGGGCGGTGAAGGTGTTGCCCAGATGGAACGAGGAGCCGCCGTAGAACGGCACCCGGAAAAACAGGTAGGCCACCAGGCTCAGCGCGGCCATGACGCCGGTAAGGGCCAGTTCCTTGGTGGTAAAGGTGCGCTTGTACAGCACACTGCCAAACACGATGGCAACGACAACGACTGCCAGCAGCAGCCACATTGCAGTAGTAGACATGATTGCTTTCCCTCCAAATTTCAACATCGCCGGACTTTTTCGTTTCAAAGCCCCACCGGAGTTTTGATCGCTCACGCGGCCTCTTACCCACCATCCTACTTGACATTTGGGTGTCCGGCGGGTATGCTCCTATTATACGCGGAACTGACCTCATGAAAATACCCAGAATAAAGTTTTTTTATGGGGCCAGTTTGGCATTCTGCAAAAAGAGGAGGACACGATCATGGTCCATTTGACCACCGCACTGGAGCCGGGCTCCGGGGTGCCGCTGTACGAACAGCTGTACCGCAGTCTGGCCGGAGAGATGCGCACCGGGGCCCTGCCCGCCGGCACCCGGATGCCCGGCAAGCGGCGGCTGGCGGCGGAACTGTCGGTCTCGGTAAACACTGTGGACACCGCCTACCAGATGCTGGCTGCCGAGGGCTACCTTGCCGCCCGGGAACGCAGCGGCTTTTATGTACAGGAATATCTGGCGCTGCCGCAGGTCGGGCCGGATGCACGGGGCCCGTCGCCTGCCCCGGCCGTGCCGGAGCCCGCCGCGCCGGAACCGCCGGTGCGGTACGACCTGTCCACCCGGGGCGTGGACCCGGGGCTGTTCCCCTTCCGCACATGGGCACGGCTGCAAAAGGAACTGCTCTATTCCGCGCCGGAGCTGCTCACCCCCGGGGATGCCCGGGGCGACGCCGCGCTGCGGCAGGCGCTGGCAGGGTATCTGGCCGAGTACCGGGGCGTGCAGTGCGACCCGGAGCAGCTGGTGGTGGGCGCAGGACTGGAATATCTGCTGGGGCTGCTGGCACCGCTTTTGCCCGGCCCTGCTGCCGTGGAGACTCCCGGCTACCCCCGCGCCCGGCAGGTGCTGGAAAACAACGGCGTGCCCTGCCGCTGCCTGCCGGTGGACGCGGACGGCCTGTCGCTGACGGCTCTTTCCGCCAGCGATGCGGCGGTGTGCTACGTTACCCCCAGCCACCAGTTCCCCACCGGGGTCACCATGCCCGCCGGACGCCGCGCCGAGCTGCTGCACTGGGCAGCCCGCGCCCCGGGACGGCGGTACATCATAGAGGACGACTACGACTCCGAGTTCCGTTTTGACACCCGCCCGCTGCCCAGTTTGCAGGGCATGGCGGGCGCAGACGGCCCGGTGGTGTACCTGTCCACCTGCTCCCGCAGCCTTGCCCCGGGCATCCGTATCGCCTACATGGTACTGCCCCGGCAGCTGCTGGGCGCATGGCAGGCCAAGTACCGGCTGTACTCCGGCACGGTAGGGCGGTTTGAGCAGCAGACGCTGGCGCGCTTTATCACCGGGGGGTATTTCACCCGGCACCTAGCGCGGGAGCGCACCGCCTACAAAGCCCGCCGGGATGCGCTGGTGGCGGCGCTGCGCACCTCCTTTGCACCGGAAGAGCTGACCCTTGCGGGGCTGCACACCGGTCTGCACCTGCTGGCACAGCTGAAAGACCCGCCGCCGGACGCCGCCCTGCGGGCTGCTGCCCGGCAGTACGGGGTGCGCTGTTCCCTGCTGAGCGACTACGACCTGACCGGCACGGCACACTCTGCCGCCGGGACGCTGGTGCTGGGTTACGGCTCACTGCCGGACGCAGACTGCGCCGCCGCCGGGGAGAGGTTGAAAAAGCTCTGCACCGCCGCCCGGGAGGCATCGGACACCGTATAGTGTCCGCCTGCCCAGTCCCCGGGCAGGGCGTCAGCGGTGATATCCACCGGCTCGGCGCTGGTGGCTAAAAATTCCAGTGTACGCTCCAGCGTTGCAAGGTCTACGGCGGTCAGGCTGGTCAGCAGACTGCTGCTCACCTCCCGCAGACCCTGCGGCAGGGTGGTGGGCAGCAGCTCCAGCGCCTGCCGGAAAAACGCATCCCACACCGCCGCCCGGGCGGCGGCGCTGCGCCGGGGCGAAAGAGAAGTGTCGGCATCCAGCGCCGCTAAAAAGCTGTGGGCATCGGCAGCAGAAATGCCCTGCACCCCGGTGCCCTTGCCGTACCGCGCCAGCTGCTCCGGTGTGAGCGCCCCGGTAAAACCCACCCGCACTGCGCCGTACCGCGCCGCAAGCTTTGTCAGCACCGCCGGGGCGATGGCAAGATAATCGGTATCCTCCGGCAGGGCGAACACCTCGCCCAGCGCCTCTCGGCAGCGGGCGGGGCCCGCGGCGGCGTAACAGTCCGCAAGAGGGACGTTTTTGCCCCCAAAGGGCACTTCCAGCGCGGCGGGCACCGCCAGCAGATGGATGCAGTTCTGCCCGGCGTTCAGGTAGGCCAGCACAAAGCCCGGGGTCTCGTCTGCCACACACAGCAGCACGGTACACCGGTCAGTGGCTTTGGGCAGACGGATGGGCACTCCGCTCTGGCTTTTTGCGGCCTGCCGCAGACTGCTGCGCAGCTGGGCGCGGCTGAGCAGCACCGTGCCGCCCACCAGCGGCAGCAGCACCAGCAGGGCGGCACACAGCGCCGCCCAGAAGGGACGCCAGCCGCTGCGTTTTGCGTGTTTCATGGCTCTGCCTCCTTTTTGTGCATAAAGCATAGCCCACCGGGCGACCCTTTATGCAGAAAGGCAGGGATGCTGTATGGATCAAACAGAAAACCCCAACAAAAAAGACCGCGAGGAACAGGAGGACTTCTGGCTGACACTGGAACCCCTTCCCACACCCGCCCCCGAAAAGCCCTCCGCACCGCATGAGGAGTGATGGCGCTGCATAGGATACGGTAAAAAGGGGGGGATGGGATGCCGGAGCAGTTCATGCGGGGAATCGAGGCCGTGAACGGCATCGTGTGGGGGCCAATGGGGCTGGGGCTGCTCTTCGGCACCGGGCTGCTGCTGACGGTGCGCACCGGAGGCTTCCAGCTGCGGCGGTGGGGCTACTGGATGCGGCACACCCTCGGTGCTATCCTGACCGACCGGAGCGTCACCGCCCATACCGCCCGCGAGGAACAGGCCATCAGCCAGTTCCAAAGCCTGTGCACCGCGCTGGCGTCCACCATCGGCACCGGCAACCTTGTGGGGGTGGCGACAGCCATCCTTTCCGGCGGGGCGGGGGCGGTGTTCTGGATGTGGGTCATGGCGCTGCTGGGCATGATGACCAGCTACGCGGAGAACGTGCTGGGCATCTACTACCGCCGCAAAGACCCGGCGGGCGGCTGGCGCGGCGGGCCGATGTACTACCTGCGGGACGGCCTTGGCGGCAAGCCGGGGCGGGTGCTGGCGGTGCTGTTTGCTGCGTTTTGTGCGCTGGCAAGCTTTGGCATCGGCAACCTGAGCCAGCTCAATTCCATCGCAGGCAACCTGAAAGCGGCGTTTGGCGTGCCGGAGGCCGTTACCGGCGCAGTGCTGGCGGCAGTGTCGGCGGTGATTTTGCTGGGCGGGCTCAAGCGGGTGGCCGCTGTGGCAGAAAGGCTTGTCCCCGCCATGGCGCTGCTGTACATCGTGGGTGCGCTCACCGTGGTGGGGGTGCACATCACTGCCGTCCCGGCGGCGCTTGCCGCCATCGTAAAGGGCGCGTTCGGGCTGCGGGCCGCCGGTGGGGGCATCGTAGGCTATGGGCTGTCCCGGGCGGTCACTTGGGGCTTCAAGCGGGGTGCTTTTTCCAACGAGGCCGGGCTTGGTTCCTCGGTGATGGTGCACGCGGCTTCCAACGTAAAGGAGCCGGTGCAGCAGGGCATGTGGGGCATTTTTGAGGTGTTTGCGGACACCATGGTGGTGTGCACCCTGACGGCGCTGGTGGTGCTGACCTCCGGCTTTGTGGATCTGGACACCGGGCGCATTGCCGCCGGGGCGGCGGGCAGTGCACTGGTGGGGCAGGCCTTTGACGCCGTGTTCGGCACGCTGGGGTCCAAGCTCATCGCAGTGTGCATCCTGCTGTTCGCCTACTCCACCGCGCTGGGCTGGAGCTGCTACGGCTGCAAGGCTGTGGAGTATCTCTTCGGCGCGGGGGCAGGGGCATTTTACCGGATGCTGTTCGTGGCGCTGATGCCGCTGGGCGCGGTGATGCGGCTGGACCTTGCATGGACGCTTTCCGACACCTTCAACGGCCTGATGATGCTGCCGAACCTCATCGGCGTGGTGGCGCTGTCCGGTACGGTGGTACGCATCACCCAGAACTACCTCGCCCGCAAGCTGCACGGCAGCGCCGCGCCGCCGCTGTTGTCTGCGGGCGAGACAATTTAAAATCGTCAGCCCCGCCCCTTGTCCCAAGGCGGGGTTTGTGCTATGCTAAGGGGTACAAGCGATTTTTTGCGCTGAGAGGAGGAACCCCATGGCCGCCGTAAAAACACGGAATACCGCTACCCTTATGACCGAGGGCAGCATTGTAAAAAGCCTGCTGCTGTTTGCCCTGCCGCTGATCTTCGGCAACCTGCTGCAGCAGATGTACAACACCGCCGACAGTATCATCGTGGGCAATTTTGTGGGCAGTAATGCCCTTGCCGCTGTGGGCTCCAGCGGGTCGCCCATCTACCTGCTCATCGGCTTCAGTCAGGGGCTTGCCGTGGGCGCGGGCGTGGTAGTGTCGCAGTATCTGGGCGCGGGCGACCACAAGGAGACCCGCGAGGCGGTGCACACCTCCCTTGCCATTGCGGTGGTCATGGGACTTTTGCTGACGGTGGGCGGCATTGCCTGCGGGCGCGCTTTGCTGGTGGCCATGAACACCCCCGCCGAGGTGCTGGCCGACGCCGTGACCTATATCCGCATCTACTTCGGCGGGGTGCTGTTCAGCGTGGTGTATAACATGACCGCCGGCATCCTGAACGCCGCCGGCAACTCCCGCCGCTCGCTGGTGTATCTGGCATGGGCGTCGGTGACCAACATCGTGCTGGACTTTGTGTTCATCGTGGGGCTGCGGATGGGGGTGGCGGGCGCTGCCATCGCTACCGACTTAAGCCAGCTGGTGTCCTGCGTGCTGAGCCTGCGCTTTCTGATGAAAAGCGAGGACGCCTGCCGGGTGGAACTTTCCGCCATCCGGCTGCACCGCAAAATGGCAGGCCGCATCATCCGGGTGGGCCTGCCCACCGGCATCCAGAACATGGTCATCTCCTTTTCCAACGTGCTGGTGCAGGCCAGTGTGAACAGCTACGGCGCCGCCGCCATGGCGGGCTTTGCAGCCTATATGAAGATCGATGGCTTCAACATCCTGCCGGTGAGCAGCATCAGCATGGCAGCTACCACCTTTGTGGGGCAGAACTACGGTGCGGGGCGTCTGGACCGGGTAAAGCGCTCAGTGTGGGTCACCCTTGCCATCGGGGTCATCTACACCCTTTGCACCGGCGCGGCACTATTGGCCGGACAGGACGCCATTCTGCACCTGTTCACCGCCGACGAGGCCGTGGTCACCTACGGCAAGCTGGCCATGCGGTGGTTCTGTCCGTTCTACTTCCTGCTCAGCATCCTGCACGGCCTTGCCGGCGCCGTGCGCGGCACGGGTGCCAGCATCCCGCCAATGGTGGTGCTGCTGGTCTCGCTGTGCCTGTTCCGTGTGGTGTGGATCCAGTTTCTGCTGCCCTTCTTCTCCGGCATCGAGGGCGTGTTCATCCTCTACCCCGTCAGCTGGGGTCTGGGCGCATTGCTCATGATCCTGTATGCGTGGAAGGGCAAGTGGCTGGAGTATCATACATAACATTTTTACAAACAACGACCCGCCGCACTGAAAGAGATGCGGCGGGTCGTTGTTTTTCAGGTACTCCTGTCGGGGCAGCTTACCATGCAAAGCCCACGGAGTCCATGTCGATCTTCTTTTCCATCAGCCCCAGACGGCTCTCGATGAAGTTGACAGCCATATCCGGCCACTGGGCGATCTGGGTGTAGTAGTCCACATAGCCCTTGGTGCCAGTGCCCAGACCCACACCGTGGGGCGCATCAGGTGCCAGATAGAAGCTGAAGTCCGTGAAGATATTTGCGCACTCCGGCAGAGCGGGCAGCATCATCGCACTCAGGCCATCTTTCTGACCCACAACACCAAAGACCGGAGGCAGGTTGGGGTTCTTCGTGAAGTTCAGACCGGTGACGAACAGGCCGTAGATGGGAATCGCCACATTCAGGTCAGCGCTCTCATGGTCCACAGCATCGCAGACGTAGCTGGGATAGACCTTATCCGGGGTATTCGTAGTGCCGAACTGGTCGGCCACCACCTGCATCACATTCATGCCGCCGGCAGAGAAGCCCACCGCGATCATGATATCGGTCTTGCCGATGTGTTTTTCAGAGGCGTTGTGGCGGATGTAGCGGATAGCACGGGCCAGATCCAGCTGCTGATCCACAGCGGCATAAGGGTTGACGCGGCGCTGCAGCACAAAGGCGTTGTAGCCGTTCTTGTTGAAGAACTCGGCCACCGGGTAGCCTTCCACCACGTTGTTGCGGTGGGTGCTGCCGCCGCCTGCAATAATGATCACGTTGCCCTTCACCTTGCCCTGATCTCGCAACAGGTACGGGTTCAGGAAGGGACGGAAGCCCTCGTTATCGTAGCAATTTTCCCAGTTGGTGGGCAGCGGAGATTCCACGGCCATCTGATCTCCCCAAATTTCCCAAACGGTGCTCTTGGGGTCCTTGATCTGGCGCAGCGCCTTGCGGGCATTGGTCAGAGCAACACACATCTCGTAGTGAGAAGCATTGATGCCGGGCACAGCTGCACCGTCCACCTTCTCGTACTGAGCGCGGGACAGCTTGTGGAACAGCACATAGAACTTGTCAAAATCGCCCCGGAAAGCAGCCGGATAAAAGGCTACCTCGCGGGAGAGGCGGAGTTCCTCTGCCACCATGGCCTGCACCTCGGCATCGGTGTGCACGCCAGCGTTTTCAGCAAAGGATGCTGGCGCCATGCCAGCCACTGCGCCCATGGTCACGGCAGAAGCGGCGGAAAGCTTCATAAAGTCTCTTCTGTTCATCATCATTTCTCCTTTTAAATGCAGACGGCTCATTTGTGCAGAGCAAGGCCGCCCAAAGCTGTGCAGCAAACGCCCTGCTGCCGGGCCCGATAGACATTCCAGTTGTATCACGCCATCGAAATCTGCACAAATCGTACCACAATATAACGAACTTGTAAAGAGATTTCGTTGTTTTTGTGCGAAATTGATATATTAGTATGCCAGTTCTTGTGAAAATCAACAAGCATGAGAATGGGAACAAAAAAGGACTGCCATGCACTCTGCACGACAGTCCTTTTTTATCTTATTACAGCTTTTCAAACACCAGAAAGCGGAAGGCGATGGTGGTGGTGAGCTGCGGCAGAGCCGCAAGGCGGGCGGCACCGTCGCGGGGCGTTTTCCAGTAGTAGGGGGTCATGGCAAACAGGGCTTCCAGCTGGGCGGCGGGCACAGTGATGGTGCCCTGCATCTCACGCTCGTCGATGGCGCGGAAGCCCGGGTACTCCACCTGCTGCACCGGGTTTTTGTAGGGCTTTTCGTAGAGCACGGCCTTCATCTGGTACAGGTGCTCTGCCCCCGGCACAACATAGATCATGCGCCCGCCCGGGCGCAGCACCCGGCTGAACTCCTCCTGCGCAAAGGGCGAAAAGCAGTTCAGCAGCACGTCTGCCCAGCCGGTGCGCACCGGCTGGCTGAAGCTGGACGCCACCGCATACTGCGCGGCGGGCAGCGCCTTTGCCGCCAGCCGCACCGCGGGCTTTGCGATATCGAACCCGGCCAGCTGCAACGGCTTTTCCGCCGCCGCGAACTGCTGCGCGATGCAGCGGTCGTACCAGCCCTCGCCGCAGCCTGCGTCCAGCAGATGCAGTGGGGCATCCGGGGCGGCGGGCACGCCGTGGGCAAGGCACAACTCCCCCAGCGCCTGCCCGAAGATGCCGTAGTATCCGGCGTTCAGGAAGGCGCGGCGGGCGGCAACCATTTCCTTGCTGTCCCCGGGGGCTTTGGTGCGCATGCTCTGCACCGGCAAAAGATGCCAGTAGCCCTCCCGGGCACGGTCAAAACAGTGGCCTTTTTCGCATTTCAGGTCGTTTTCCCCTTGCAGCGCGCCGCCGCACAGGGGGCACTGCCACGGGGTAAAGGCTTCGTTCCGGCTCATACTTCTTCGCTGTGGTCCTCAATGGGTGCAGTGGCACCGCCGTGGGCGTCCATATACTCCTCAAAGCTGGTGTACTTCTGCTGGGGCGGGCGGCGGCTGATGAGCATCAGCCCCGGGTCCTCGTCCCGGGCGGCAGCATTGCGGCCGCGGCGGGCAGGCTCGGCCTTGGGAGCGCGGGGTGCGCTGCCGGTGCGGCTCTGATTCCCGGCATTGCCGCGCTCGCTGCGGGCAGGGCGGGCGTTATTATTCTGGGCAGCGGGGCGGGCATTGCGCTGCTCACCCCGGTCGCTGCGGTCGTTGCGGCGGCTGCCGCTGCGGTTTGCGTTCTGGTTATTCTGGGGCTCCTGTGCGCTGCGGATGGCGGGTGCTGCCGGAGCAACAGGAGTCTTGCGTGCCGGGCGCAGCGGAGTAGCCTCCGGGGCGCTGACAAAATGGGGGTCAAATTTGGGCTGGACGTTGCTGCCTCGGGCGGGGGCGGCATTCTCGCGGCGGGCGCGGGGCGCTGCCGCTTCCTTGGGGGCGTTTGCGCCCCGGTTGTTGGCGCGGCGGTCGTTGCGGGCTCCGCGCTTTGTGTTGCTGTCTTGCATCAGTGTTTCCTCTTTTTTCGGTTTTGCAGGCACCGCGTTCTTTGCAGCCTTCGGCTCCTGCTTCGGCGCGGGCGCAGCTGTCTTTGCAGCTTTTGCGGGCGCAGTTTCGGCCTGTTTTTTCGGCGCTTCGGCCAAGTTTTCCGCTTCGGGGCGGGGCTTTTTGCCACGCACGGGCAGCACCGGGCGCACCGGGGCGGGCACGCCGTCCCACGGATGACCGGATACCACCGAGATCTTGCGGC
>OLAJ01000166.1_pt1 | contig 12590 bp, 8 predicted proteins | sample 1607341 | NCBI WGS metagenome assembly OLAJ01 (sample SAMN02674597, study PRJEB24791) | human gut metagenome, SKBSTL013 | isolation source: stool | host: Homo sapiens | place: USA | reverse complement strand
TTGAATTGCATATCGCAAATATGCTGTTTGAATGTTGCACTAATTTCTTGACTTGCGATAAAAGGGGCCGGTCAGCACTGACCGGCTCTTTTCAGATACACCTTAGGAGGTTTATTTTTATGATCGCATCCGAAGTCCGTGAAATGCTGTCCTTCATCGACGGCAACCCCACCGCATACCACACCACCGCCGCTGTGCGGGATATCCTGTTGAAAGCAGGCTTTGCAGAGCTGCTGGAAAGCCGCAAGTGGGCGCTGGAACCCGGCAAGGACTATTTTGTCTGCCGCAACGGTTCCAGCATCATCGCCTTCCGCATGGGCGACCAGCTGGAAAATTACAGCTTCAACGTTGCCGCCGCCCATACGGATTCTCCCTGCTTCCGCATCAAGGAGAACGCCGAAATCCACATGGGGCAGAACTACACCAAGCTGAACACCGAGGGCTACGGCGGCATGATCTGCGCCACATGGATGGATCGTCCGCTGTCTGTGGCGGGCCGTGTGCTGGTGCAGGAGAACGGTGCCATTGTTTCCCGTCTGGTGGCGCTGGACCGCGACCTGCTGATGATCCCCAGCGTTGCCATCCACATGAACCGCGAGGTCAACGATAAGGCTTCCTTCAACAAGCAGGTGGATATGCTGCCCGTGCTGGGCGGTGCCTGCGAGGAGGGCGCGCTGAAAAAGCTGATCGCAGAGGAGCTGCAGGTGTCTGAGGAGCAGATCCTTGGCAGCGACCTGTTCCTCTATGTGCGGGAAAAGGCCACCGTCTGGGGCTGCAACGAGGAGTTCATCTCCTGCGGCCGTCTGGATGATCAGCAGTGCGTCTACGGCATCCTGAAAGGTCTGCTGACTGCCAAGAACGCCCGCTCCATCGGTGTGGCAGCCTTCTTTGATAACGAGGAGGTCGGCTCCGGCACCAAGCAGGGCGCAGCTTCCACCTTCCTGTACGATGTGCTGCACCGCATTGCCCAGAGCCTTGGCGGCAGCGACGAGGACTTCCACCGCGCGGTGGCTTCCAGCTTTATGGTCAGCGCCGACAACGCCCACGCCGTGCACCCCAACCACCCGGAGCACACCGATGTGAACAACTGCACCTACATGAACAAGGGTGTGGTCATCAAGACCCACGCAGGTCAGAAGTACACCAGCGATGGCATGAGCGTTGCCGCCGCCCGGGAACTGGCTGCCCGCGCCGGTGTGCCGCTGCAATACTTTGCAAACCGCTCCGATAAGGTGGGCGGCAGCACGCTGGGCAATCTGGCTATGGCACAGGTGTCCATGAACTGCGTGGACATCGGCCTGCCCCAGCTGGCGATGCACTCCTGCTACGAGACCGCCGGCGCAGAGGATACCCTCTCGCTCATCAAACTGATGCAGGAGCTGTACAGCAGCCACTTTGAAGAGACTGCTTTCGGCACCCTTTCCATCAGCAAATAAACCGATAAAAGCAAAAAAGACTGCTGTGCGCTGTTTTGCACGGCAGTCCTTTTTGTGTAAAAGTTGATTTTCCGTGGCCGGTTAAGCTCGGATATAGAAATCCGATGGTAGTTGTGGTAAAATAAGGCATCCGGGAGCGCCGGGCGCTCCGCTGCAACATCAAAAATGGAGGTTTTCTATGAAAAAGACCTATCGCTCGCTCTTTTGTCTGCTTGCGGTGCTGCTGCTCAGCGTCAGCGTGCTGCCCTCTGCTTCGGCGCTGTTTTCCAAGAAGCTCTACTATTATGGTGTAGTAGAGGGCGTCAGCCGCACCGTGGAGGGCAAGGTGGAGTCCATTCTGGTGACTGCGGAAGAGCAGGAGACCTATCAGATGATCGTTACCGACAGCACCGTCTGGCAGGACCATGACGAAAAAACCACCTCCGACCCCGCTACCCTTGCGGTAGGCGAGCAGATCTGCGTGGTGCACGACCCGGCTGTGATGATGTCGCTGCCGCCGCAGTCGGTGGCGTATACCGTCATCCGCAACTTCCCCGCAGGCACGGATCTGGAACAGGAAGCCCGGGATGCCGCCTGCCCGGTGAAAAAGTTCTTCGCCGACACCCGCAAGGCCATTTCGGACTGGTTCTACCAGACCATGCCTATCTGAGGGGAAAGCTCCTTCTATAACGCAAAAAACTGCTGCCCCGTACCGGATGCCAAAGCGTCCGGGCAAAGGGGCAGCAGTTTTTTTATGCAAGGTTATGCGGCGCTTTGCGACAAAAGCGCTGCAGACCGCTATTTATTTTCGGGGGGGGGTAACGCGGAAGCGCTTTACCACCTGTTCCAGTGCGCTGATGTCCACAGGCTTGGACAGGTGTTCGTCCATGCCGGCTTCCTTGCTCTTTTGCATATCCTCAAGGAAGGCGTTGGCGGTCATGGCAAGGATGGGAATGGTGCGTCCCAGCGGGTTTTCGCCGCTGCGGATGCGGCGGGTGGCTTCCAGGCCATCCATCACCGGCATCTGCACGTCCATCAAAATCATATCATAGTCGCCGGGCTTTACGCTGGCAAAGGCATCCACGATCTCCTGACCGTTGGGGCAGATGGTACAGCTTGCGCCTTTTGTTTCCAGCAGCATTTGCAGAATCTCGGCGTTGATGGCGTTATCCTCGGCACAGAGGAACTTCATGCCGGACAGGGGAGAAGCAGCCTCCGCTTCCTCCGGGAGCGCCTGCGCCTTTTGCACCGCGTCCGCTTCGGTATCAATGGGAAATTCCAGCACCACCTCAAAGCGGGTGCCCTTGCCGGTGGCGCTCTCCACGCTGATGGAGCCGCCCATCAGGTCTACGATGCTCTTGGTAATGGCCATGCCAAGGCCGGTGCCCTGCACCCTGTTGGTGCCGGAGCGCTCCTCACGGGTAAAGGGGTCGAAAAGGGTCTTTTGGTAGTCCGCGCTCATGCCGATGCCGTCGTCCTGCACCACAAAGCGGTACCGGGCGTAGTGCTCGTTCCGGGGCAGTTCCTCCACCTCCAACCGGATATGCCCGCCGGTGGGCGTATACTTGACCGCGTTGGAGAGGATGTTCATCAGCACCTGATTCAAGCGGTTGGGGTCGCCCAGCACGTTTTCGTGCTGCAGATTGGTGCTTACCGTAAAGCTCTGGCGGCGCTGGCCTGCCTGCTGCCGGATGATGCTGTCCAGCTGGCTGACCTGCTGAGGCAGGTTCATTTTTTCCACATGCAGGGTGGTCTTGCCGCTCTCGATGCGGCTCATATCCAGAATATTGTTGATGATGCCCAGCAGCAGCTGACCGGAGCTTTCCAGCTTGCCCAGATGCTCGGCAAGCTTTTCCGGCTCGTGCAGCTCGTTTTTCATCAGGGCGGTGATGCCGATGATGGCGTTCATGGGGGTGCGGATATCGTGGCTCATGTTGGAAAGGAAGTCCGTCTTGGCTTTGCTGGCACGCTCGGCGGACTGTAACGCCTCGGCGGCAGCATCCTGCGCCCGCCGCATCTCGTCGTTGGCCTGCGTCAGCTGGATGTTATACTGCTCCAGACGGAGGTTCGTCTCTTTTTCGGCCCGCAGCTCCCGCTGCTGCTTTTCCCGCAGGAGGAACAAGCCAGCAATGACTGCCATGATCGAAAACACCGTTGCAAAGCCTACAATAACGACCATGACGATATTGACCAGCTTCTGCGTATTCACGGCCACATATTTTGCCGGAACAAGGAACGCCAGCGTCCACTGGGCGTTTTCCATCTGCTTCAGGGCGTAGTAATACTCAGTCCCGTCCAGCACGGCGTTGGAATAACAGGAGCCTGTGCGGGCAAGCCGCTCCTTTGCTACTGCAAAGGAAGAACCGTGCAGATAGGACATCTGGGAGAGCACGGTGTATACGTTGTGCCCCTTCAACAGCTCGGTATCATTGGCGTTGAACAGCTTGAAACCGTTGTTGTCCAGTACATAGACGCTGTTGTTATTTTCGTAGGCGTCGCAGCGGAAATAATCGTTCAGTTGGGTCATGCTCTGCGAAATACCAAAGTAGCGCAGGGTGATCTCTTTCTCTCCGCTTTGCAGTGTGATGGGGGTGGAGAGCTGTTCCAGAAACACCATCCGGGAGTCGTCCACGGTCAGCGAATTGGAAACATAGCTGACCCGCTGCGGCGCGTTTTCCAGATAGTTCATTTCCCGCAGCAGACCCGTGCGGCCATACTCGGTATAATAACGCCCGGCAGCATCCACGGCAATCAGTTCGATCTGTTTTTCATGGTAATTGGAAAGCTCCGACAGCTTTTTCAGATAGCGGTAGAGATCGGTATCGGTTTCCAGCGGGGCGTTGTACAAATAATTACACTGCACATTCACCTCGTCCCAGTGGTTGTCGATCACATCCTCCAGACTGTGGAACATCTGGTGGGTGACCTCTTCCATCTGGCTCAGACGCTCGTGGTAGACAAGGTTTTGGATGTAGGTCTGGCTCATGACAAAAAGGGTCAGGATCAACACGATGCTGACAAAGCCGAAGCCCACAAACAGCTTTTTATAGATTTTGTTGTTCACATCCAGTATCTCCTGTCCGTTTTATTCAACTCCATGCGGTGTCTGCCCGGCTGATGGTGGTGTAAGCACCAAAGAAGGTTTTTGCGGCATCCATGCCCACCACGCCGCTGTCTGTCACCGTTGCTTCGGCAGCCAGCCGGTCGCTCACACCGCAGATGGCAACCTGATAGGTCTTGCCCGCCTCCGGCTGCACCGGGCTTACCAGCACATAGGGGTAGCCCTTGCCGTTGCCGTAGGCATCGTAGCCAGAAGCCAGCAGGTCGCTGATCTGCTGCCCGGTCAGGGTGACGGTCTGGATGGTGCGGTTCCAGCCGGTGGGCAGGATGACCGAAAGGTCGTAATCCGTAATGCCCTTGGCGTACAGCTTGGCGGCTACGCCGTGGTGGTTCTGCTCGGTGGGGTTGCCGGGGATCCATGTGCTCAGCGAGACCAGCGCAAGGTCGCTGCCGGTAGCCTGTGCAAAGCAGCGGCCCACCAGCATGGCGCAGTCCTGCTGCGAAAGCTCCTCCGTAACGGTAGTGATGACATCCGGGGTGTTGTTCACCACACTGTCCTGATCCTCGTCCAGCTGACGGATGACATCCTCCATGGTGGCGTTGCCCTTCATGAAGTCCAGCATTTTAAGGCCGGTGGTCACGAAGGTGTTTTCCCAGCCGGAATAGATAAAGGGCGCGGTGTTGCCTGCGTTCAGGGTATCGGCGATGTCGGCATAGTAGGTGCCGTCTGCCTTTGCACCCTTGAAGGGCAACAGGCTGCTTTTCAGCGCCGTTGCGGGCTGCAGAGCGCTGGTGCCTGCAACGGTGGAAAGCACACGCATCACCTTGAGCGCATCTTCCAGCTTTTGGGGGTTCTGTTTCAGCTTTTTATTCAGACCGTAGAAGCGGTTCACATTCAGCACAAAAACGTTCTGGGTGCCGTCCTCCGAGAGAAACGGCATCAGCCCGAATTTATCGGCGTTGCCGTCTGCCTCCACAATGCCGTTGGTGTTTCCGATCAAAAACAGGGTATTCCCCTCGGCCATCCTCTGCAGGGTCACATTGTCGTCAAGAGCATCGCCGGAGTCGTTCAGCATCCCGATGTCCTTCCACTTTTTGACATACGCCATTGCCTGCATCATGCCGGGGGTGTTGCTGACGTTTGCCTTGCCGGAAAGATAATCCTTCTGCCACAGTCTGCCGTCCAGTGTGCCAAGGAAATCGGCATCTGCAATGTTGCACAGATACTGGAAACCGTAGCCCGGATACTGGATCTGCGGCAGGCAGAGATCGACCCCGGCTTCCTTGGCTTTTGCAGCCAGCACTTCCAGCTCAGCGAAAGAATTGGGCAGCTCCCAGCCGTGTTCTCGCAGCAGGGTCTTGTTGTAGGTGATGCCGTAGCAGTTGTAAACCGAGGGCAGCAGATAGATGGCACCGTTGTCGAACACGTCCTGCAGACGGGACTCCACATAGTTATCCGTAAAATCGTAGCCGGAAAGGTCCAGCAGTTTGTCGGAGACCAGATCGATCTGGGGGTCGTAGTAGGTCAAGGTGCAGACGTCCGGCAGGTCGCCTGCCGCAAACATATTCTGCAAACAGGTGGTGGTGTTATCGCCGCTGTATGGCACGACCTCGATGTTCACTTCCGGGTAAACGCTGTGCACCTGCTCAATAAAGGCTTCTATCTCCTTATAAGGTGCCATAAAGGTGACGGCTTCGTGCGCATCTGCTGTTTTGCTTTCAGCCTTGCCGCCGCCGCAGGCGGTCAGCGCTGCCGTGGCAGCTGCAACGCTGCAAGCCTGCAAAAAGGAGCGGCGGGAGATCTTTTTTATCATATAAATATACTTTCCTCACATTTTCGGAAGGCAGTACTGCGCAAGTGCAGGAGCGCAGTGCTACCTTAGCGATTCTTACACACCCCACAGGAACCCCTACGCTCGCGGCCTGTCCGCACGGGGCATACGCCGATTTTCCCATAAAATAACAATCATATTGTATCATTGTAACAAAAGTGTTTCAAGCTGTTTTTTGAAGGATTTTGCATGGAAAAGGGCGAACAACCGCGTGCTTTGCAGCTGCACGGCATAAAAATACCCCTGACACCGGGGAAGGGTATCAGGGGTTATGGTATTCCGGGCACGCTGTTTTATTGCAGGGGCTCTTTTGCGCGCAGACGCCGAAAGGTGTCCTCTTTTACAAGCTCGATGACCACCGCTGTCAGGGGGATAAAGAAGATAATGCCGATGATGCCAAAAAGCTTTCCGCCGATCATGGCGGCAATAAGGGTGTACAGCGGCGAAAGCCCCACGGATTTGCCCACCACACGGGGATAAATGAACTGGTTTTCAACAAACTGCACGGCAAGGTACACGATCAGGCAGCGCACCGCCAGCACAGGGTCTACCAACAGCACAAGGAACACACTGACCACGCAGGAGATCAGTGCACCCACATAGGGGATGATGGCGCAGATGGCGGTGAGCACGCCCACCAGACTGCCGTAGGGGATCTTGAAAACGGAAAATGCAAGAGCCATCAGAACGCCAAGGATCACTGCCTCGCTGCATTGTCCCGTTAAAAAGTTTGCAAAGGACTGCCGGAACAGCCGGCAGAACTTCAGCACCCCGGCGGCGTGGGCGGGCTTCAGGTAGGCGCACACCAGCGTGCGGGCTTGGTGGCCGAGGCTCTCCGTACTAAGTGACATATAGACGGAGATGATCAGCGCAAACGAGGCGGTGATCGCGATATTCACCGTGGCAGAGACAGCCCCTACCGCATTGACCAGCACCGTGTCGATGCTTGCGGTGACCTTGTGCAGCAGCTGCTCCCAGTTGATGCCCTCCAGCCAGTTCATCAGCCAGCCCATGTCAGCATCCTGTGCGTTGAGATAGGCAGTCCAGCGGGGAATATTGGCCTCGATCTGCACATACAGGCTGTGGAAGGACTGCACCAGCTCCGGAATCAGCAAAGTCAGCGCCAATACCAGCACCAGCACAACGCCCAGCAGGGTGATGAAAAAGCTGAGAAGGTGGATGGCTTTCGCCGAGGGCTGCTTTTTGGCCTTGCCGAACAGGCGGTTCAGCCGCTTTTCCAGACCGGTCATGGGCACGTTGATAAAAAGCGCCAGAATGCCGCCCGCCAGAATGGGCAGTACCAGATCTATCAGCTTTGCGGCAAAGGCCAGAACGTCAGAAAGCCGCAGCAGCGCTACAAAAAGCGTTACCCCTACCACGGTAACGAGCAGAGATTGTTTTGTTTTTGGTTCCATGAAAAAGTTCCTTTCCCGGAAGATTGTGGCAGCAGGCAGCAAAAAGACCGCCCGCCGGCTCTTTTTGGTATTGTAATCGGAAGAAAAGGGCTTGTCAAGACGAGAGAAAGGGAAACGGGACGTTATAAAAGCAGTTTGCGAGAATGCAAGCGGGAGCTTTTCAGTAGGGAAAAAGCGTGGTATACTTGGCCAGAGCAATTTAAAAAAATTGAGAGAAACACAGCTTGAAAGGAAATAGATCATGTCGAAAGATGAATATTTGATCACAGATGCGCCGCTGAAAGCGCTGACGGTTTTTGCAATGCCAATGATCCTGGGCAGCTTTTTTCAGCAGGTCTATAATATGGCGGACTCCATCATAGTCGGCCAGTTTGTCGGCTCCTCGGCACTGGCGGCTGTCGGTGCCTGTGCTGCGCTGACCAATGTTTTTATTTGCGTGGCACTGGGTGCCGGTGTGGGTGCCGGTGTGCTGGTAAGCCGCTATTTTGGCGCTAAAAACTATGGCAAAATGAAAACCATCGTGTCAACGTCCCTGCTCAGCTTTCTGGTTTTGAGCGTTGTCCTTGGCGTTTTTGGCTTTAGCTTTTCCCGTGCTATGATGAGCGGCTTACAGACCCCCGCCGACATTCTGGAGGATGCGGTGCTGTATCTGCGGGTCTATTTTGTGGGCTTCCCGTTTTTGTTCATGTACAACATTCTTTCCACCATGTTTACCTCCATTGGGGAGTCTAGGATCCCGCTGGGTCTGCTGATCTTTTCCTCCATCCTGAATATTTTTATGGATCTCTGGATGGTGGCGGGGCTTGGCTTGGGCGTGTTTGGCGCAGCCCTTGCCACGTTGATCGCACAGGGCATTTCTGCGGTGTTTTCGTTTTTGATCTTCCTGCACCGGATGCGGCAATATAAAAGCCCCTTTAATAAGTTCGATCGGCAGGAGCTGTATTCCATGCTCCGCATTGCGGTGCCGTCGGTCTTGCAGCAGTCCACCGTGTCCATCGGCATGATGATCGTGCAGGCGGTGGTAAACCCCTTTGGCACACAGGCGCTTGCCGGATATGCAGCAACGATGCGGGTAGAAAATGTTTTCTCGCTGATCTTTGTCTCCATCGGCAATGCGGTCTCGCCCTATATCTCCCAGAATTTTGGTGCAAAGAAGATCGACCGTCTCAAAAAAGGCTACCACGCTGCGCTGGTGCTGGACCTGTGCTTTGCAGTCATTGCCTTTGCGGTCATTGAAACCCTGCACACCCAGATCTCCTCGCTGTTTCTGGGCAAGGACGGAACGGCGCTGGCCTATCAGGTGTCCGGTGATTATATGCGGTGGCTGGGTTACTTCTTCATCTTCATGGGCATCAAGATGGCGACCGATGGCGTGCTGCGCGGGCTTGGTATCATGCGCCCGTTCCTCATTGCCAACATGGTAAACCTTGCCATCCGCCTGTCCGTTGCCCTGATCTGTGCACCGCGCTTTGGTATTGCCTTTGTCTGGCTTGCCGTCCCGGCAGGGTGGCTGGCAAACTTTCTGGTCTCCTATGCGGCGCTCAGAAGATCGTGGCCGACGGAAAATGCAGCGGCACCTCAATGATTTTGTGCAGCGCGGGAGCCTTTTTTCTGCGCCTGCCCCGGCTTGTTACAGTGGTTTACTTTTGGCAGCGGAAATGCTATGATACACCTTAGAAAAAAAGCAAGGAGGAGCTACAATGGGCATTGCAGGGAACGAATGGGGTTTTCAGGTGGGCACGCTGCCCAAAGGTGCGCGGGATAAGATCAGCGATGTGCCGGGGGTGACGGTAGGGCACTGCACCTTGGCAGATGGCGTGGTGCAGACGGGCGTAACGGCGCTGCTGCCGCACCAAGGGGATATTTTCCACGAAAAAGTGCTGGCGGCCAGCTATGTCATCAACGGCTTTGGTAAGACCACCGGCCTTGTGCAGATCGACGAGCTGGGCACGCTGGAAACGCCCATCCTGTTTACCAACACCCTCAGCGTGGGCACGGCACAGACCGCGCTGGTAAAGTATATGCTGGAGAAAAACCCCGACATCTGCGAGACCACCGGCAGCGTGAACCCGGTGGTCTGCGAGTGCAACGACTGCGGCCTGAACGATATCCGGGGGCTTCATGTGACCGAGCAGCACGTTTTTGCCGCGCTGGCAGACTGCAAGGCAGATTTTGCCGAGGGTGCCGTAGGTGCCGGGCGGGGGATGCGCTGCCACGGGCTGAAAGGCGGCATCGGCTCCGCCTCCCGGGTGGTGGAACTGGACGGAAAACCCTACACCATGGGCGCACTGGTGCTCTCCAACCATGCGCTGTTCGATGACCTCATCGTGGCGGGCACGCCTATCCATACGCTGCTGAATAACAGCATCCCGCCCCACGAGGATAAAGGCTCCATCATCACGGTGCTGGCCACGGATATCCCCCTGAGCGAGCGGCAGCTGCGGCGGCTGTGCCGCCGGGCGCTGGTGGGGCTTTCCCGCACAGGTTCCTACTGCGGCAACGGCAGCGGCGAGATCGTCATCGCCTTCACCACCGCCAACCGGGTGCCGCATTACTCGGAGAAAGCCCTGCTGCCCATGACCCTGCTCCACGATGATGCCATCAACCCCTTGTTCCGGGCGGTGGCAGAGTGCGTGGAGGAAAGCGTTCTCAGCAGCCTGCTCCACGCCGAGACGGTTACCGGCAACCATGGCCAAACCTTCCACAGCCTGACAGAACTTCTGAAAAACCGCGCCTGAGGCGCTGCAATACAGAAAAAAGCCCTGCATCCGGTGCAGGGCTTTTGCTTTACTTAATAGCGGCGGTGGATCTTTTTGGTGGGCTTGCGGCGGTTCCAGTTGGCGCACAGCAACCACAGCCCATAGATCAGGGCGGCAATCAGGCTGAGCACCAGCACCACCTTCAGGTACAGGCTGGTCAGGAACTCCTTCACCTTGTCCACCCCGAACAGCAGCGGGTTGCGGGCTACGTCCTGCCCGGCGATCAGCTCAACCACGCCGATGGTCTCGCCCGCCAGCTTCAGCTCCACCGTGCCCACCACGTCGCCCTGCTGGATGGGGGCGCAGACGTAGTCTGGCAGGTGGAAGTATTTCTGGGTGACGGTGCCGTCGCTGGTGGAGGGCAGCAGGGTCATCATGCTGTCGTTGGGGTACAGCTGCAAGGTGTCGGTGTCGGAGGAATATCGGACCGGGATCTCCGCAATGGTCAAATCAGTGTCCAGCGCAGCCTGAATGGAAAAGCTGTCGAATACCCAGTCCATCAGTTTGACCGTCTCGAACAGGGCGGGGCGGCGGTTGGCGTAGCCGAAGGTATCGCAGCTGTCGGGGCTGTCCATCACGCAGAAGATATAGGTGGCACCGTCCTTGTTGCCCCACGAAACATAGCTCTGGGTGCCGGTATCGTTTTTAAAGGCGGTCACATTGCACATGCCACCCTGCATGGCGCTGCGGTAGTAGCTGCCGCCGCTGGCTTTGCTCAGCGCGGCGTTCTGGCTGACCAGCACCGAGGAGGAGCGGTGCTTCTCCTTGGCGGGCATGGTAAAGCTGGGCGCACCGGACACCTCCACAAAGGAGTCAAAGCTCATCAGGTAGCGCAAAATCAGGTACATATCCACCGCGCAGGTAGTGTTGCCGCTGTCGATGCCGCAGGCGTCTGTCCAGCTGCTGGCGGTGGTGCCGATGCGCTGGGACAGGGTGTTCATCTGCGCCACCCAGCCGTCCAGATCGCCGCCGGAAAGGGTGTACGCCACACCCATGGCTGCCTCGTTGGCATTGCGGGTAAGCATGGCGTACATGGCTTCCCGGTAGGTGAAAGTCTCGTTGGAGCGCATATCTGCGTTATTGGTGTTGTAAACGTAGTCCGAGATGGCAAAGGGCATCTGGAAGGTGCTGTCCAGCTGGTCAGCGTAGTTGGTCAGCAGCACGGCAAGGGTCATATATTTGGTCAGACCGCCGGCAGACACCTGCTTTGTGCTGTCCTTATCATAGACGATGATGTTGGTATCGGTGTTCACGATATAGGCGCTTGCAGCCTGCACCTGATACACCGGGCTGGGGTCGAACATGGCCCCGGCGGGCAGCACAAGGCAGCTGAGCAGAAATACAAATGAAAGAACCAGTGCAAAAATACGTTTCATGTGGACAATTCCTTTAAAAAGCGATAAAATATACAAGATACGGCTGCGCTGTGCGGCGCGCCGGAAGATCAATTTTGCAGCAAGCGTGCTGTGTTCTATAATAATAACAGGTTTGCCGGGGTGTTACAAGAGCCTTGCGGTGTTTTACACCGTTCTTTCGCTCCGGCAGGGAGGGCAGGAATGGTATATCTTACAGGGGATACCCACGGCGATATCCAGCGCTTCAAGCAGGGCAAGCTGCGCTGGCTGGGCAAAAAGGACACCGTGGTGGTGCTGGGGGATTTCGGCTTTGTGTGGGACGGCAGCGCCGCAGAGCGCAAGCGGCTGGACTGGCTGCGCAAGCGCCCCTACACGATTCTGTTTCTGGACGGCAGCCACGAAAATTACGACCTGCTGGCACAGTACCCGGAGACGGAACTTTTCGGCGGCAGGGTGCAGAGCCTTGGCGGCAACGTATACCATGTGTGCCGGGGCAGTGTGCTGGAGCTGGAGGGCAAGAGCTATCTCTGCTTCGGCGGCGCGGAAAGTCAGGATAAGGACGACCGGGAGCCGGGCGTGAACTGGTGGAAGCAGGAGATGCCCAGTGACGAGGAATACGACACCTGCCGCCGCAACTTAGAGGCAGTAGACTACAAGGTAGATTATGTGCTGACCCACGATGCACCAAGCAGATTTTTGGATTTTACAGCCCTTGCCCTTGGCGAAAGCAACCGTCTGCACCTGTTTCTGGATG
>OLAJ01000161.1_pt1 | contig 12851 bp, 9 predicted proteins | sample 1607341 | NCBI WGS metagenome assembly OLAJ01 (sample SAMN02674597, study PRJEB24791) | human gut metagenome, SKBSTL013 | isolation source: stool | host: Homo sapiens | place: USA | reverse complement strand
TGATACAGAGTAATGCAGAACAGATTGCATACCGGCATATATGTGGCAGTGAAATTCTGCAAGTAATGTGGCAGTGTATCCATATGCGCAATAATACACAATTATGACAAAAATCAATAGCAGATTTTTGGTGCAAAAATGTCTTGCCTGATGCAGGGCATTTTTCTTTTGCAAAAAAATGTCTCTGTCCTTGCCAACTATGTCCAGACAGTCCTGTGCTATAGTAACATCATCAAAGGAAACGTGATTCCAAAAACAAATAATGAAACGGAGGATTTTACAATGAAAATTGCAGTAACTTATGACAACGGAAATATTTTCCAGCATTTTGGAAAGACAGAGACTTTCAAAGTGTACGAAGTGGAAGATAATAAGGTGGTTTCCAGTGAAGTGATCGGTTCTAATGGGGAAGGACACGGAGCACTGGCAGGACTGCTTGCGGGACAGAACGTAGATGTTCTGATCTGTGGTGGAATCGGCGGAGGTGCACAGACTGCACTTGCAGAGGCCGGCGTTGAATTATGTTCAGGTGCTCAGGGAGACGCAGATCAGGCAGTAGAGGCATACCTGAAAGGTGAGCTTGTATCCAGAGGAGCTACTTGTGATCATCATCACCATGAGGAAGGACATTCTTGTGGAGATCATGAAGAGGGACATTCTTGTGGAAGCAGCTGCGGTGGCGGATGCGGATCACACACTACAATGGAAGGAAAGAATGTTGGAAAGAAATGCCGTACACATTACAAAGGAACATTCAATGACGGAACTCAGTTTGATTCTTCTTATGACCGTGGAGAGCCACTTGAGTTCGTATGCGGTGCAGGACAGATGATCAAAGGATTTGACGCAGCAGTAGCTGATATGGAAGTTGGTCAGGTAGTAGACATCCATCTGATGCCGGAAGAAGCTTATGGAATGCCGAATCCGGAAGCTATCTTCACAGTAGAGATTGCAGAACTCCCGGGATCTGAAGACCTTGAAGTGGGACAGCAGGTTTACCTGTCCAATCAGTATGGACAGCCATTCCCGGTAAAGGTAACAGCTAAGGAAGAGACAACAATCACTTTCGATGCAAACCATGAGATGGCAGGAAAAGAACTGAACTTCAAGATTGAGCTTGTATCAGTAGAATAAAAAGTAAATAGAAGTAATTAGAAATTCCAGTAAGAAATATCTAATAAGAAACATAGAAAGAGGGCGGTGCTTCAACGATTGAGAAATCGTGAAGTACTGCCCTCTCTCTGTAATTGTAGGTAAAGATTTAAATTGCTACGGATTTACACTATCACTTACAATCTTTCCATCCATAATGCGGACAACACGATCAACCTGATTAGCAATTTCATCATCATGTGTAATGATAATAACTGTTCTTCCAGACTTATGAAGGTCTTTCAGAATATTCATGATCTCGATAGTTGATTTACTGTCCAGGTTACCGGTCGGTTCATCGGCAAGGATGATCGGCGGCTGTGCGGCAATTGCTCTGGCTACAGCGACACGCTGCTGCTGTCCACCGGAAAGCTGGTTCGGTCTGTGGTCCATACGATTTTCCAGTCCAACTTTCGATAGAGCTTCCCCGGCAATCTCTTTTCTCTGCTGCTTTCCAAGTCCGCGATAGATCAGCGGAAGTTCTACATTTCCAAGTGCATCCAGGTTTGGGATCAGATTGAATCCCTGAAAGATGAAGCCAATCTTGTGATTGCGGATATCAGACAGTTCATTGTCTGAGAGATTGGCGACATCTTTTCCGTCCAGAAAATATTCCCCGGAATCAGGTGTGTCAAGACAGCCGAGCATATTCATAAATGTAGATTTACCAGAACCGGAATGTCCGACAATGGCAATAAATTCCCCCTGGTTGATCTCAAGAGAAACATCATCCAGCGCGCGGACTTCATTTTCTCCAGGATTGTAGATCTTGTACATATTTTTAACACGAATGAGTGGCTCCATAATAACCTCCTTAAAAAATAAAATAAATAACTCAATAAAAATTCTAATTTCCAAAATAAGCATTGAGTCCAAGAACTAGACCATCAGCCAGACTGTTTAGTGTGGAATCACTGTGGTCAGAGCTTGCATTTCCAAGTTCCATATCAACAGACGGAATTGTACTATAAGAAGTCTGCGTCAGGTCGATATTCATAGAACCATTTTGGTAAATGGTCATTCCTTCTGTACGAAGTCCTTCTACAAGAGAGGCCCCAAGTGCATCATGTTCCTGCCAGTGGGAAGCGACAGGTTCCATACTTTTCAGACCATCCGGCACAGAAATGTAGAAACAGCCTTTGTCATATCCCAATCCATCTCCATCCCAGTGGAGTGAGATGTGACAGTCAGCTACATTGTTACAGAGTACGGTGCGGGCAACATTATCAAGCTGGACATCGTCGCTATTTCTCACCATAAGGACATCATATCCTTGAGCAAGCAGCTTATCTTTCAGAATCTGAGCCATCTGAAGTGTAACAGTGCTTTCAGCAGTTCCATCGTTAAATGTCATTCCCCCGGAAACTGCAGTCGCATAAGTTGCACCCTGAGCAGTGCTTCCGCCGGTTGTCTTTGGAGAACCATCCGGGTGACACTGTGTCTTTACAGAAGCACCACCGGAAGTTCCATGTCCGGCATTCACGCCGACGACGATATCCTTGCGATCAGAATCTGCAAGATAAATAGTAGCTGTTCCAGAATTGATTGCAGAAAAGTCTGCGTATTGCCAGGAAGGGTCAAAGCTGATCTCCTGTCCATTGCTGTAAAGAGCCGCTGCGCCGGTCAGCAGTTCCTGCTGAGTTACGGATTCAGATTCAGAAGCAGATGGGGTGGCGGCATCAGCAGAAGAAGTTTCATCTACAGTTTCATTTTCAGAATCTGATGAGATAGAAAAATCATCCGCTGTCTTGGGTGGTGCCTTAGTACCCTGCGCCGTGTCCGTACTGGATTTGTGCTGTATGCTACCGCATCCGGTCAGGCAGCAACACAGGAGAACGGCATAAGAGAATCGAAAAAATAGGTTTTTCAATTTCAATCTCCTTTATGATAAATATTACTGTTCTCATTGTATCATAATCATTTTCAAAATAGGGAAAATTCAGATAAAATTAAGGTTTCAAAAAGGAAAATATAATGTAAAAAATTCAAGGCGATTGCATAATCATTTTGATTGCGATAGACTACAAGAGAAAGAATACCATAGTTAGGGAATTTTGCCTGCCAATAGCATATAGTGTGGTGGGAGTTCTAGTGCTACGCAATTCGCATAATCATAATATACGAGGACAATATATATGGAAGAACAACAAGAAAAAACGCAAGGGAAAAAACAAGATAAAAAATTGTGGAAGATTTTCTGGTCAACCTTTTACTTAAGCGCGTTCACATTTGGTGGAGGTTATGTGATCGTCAGCCTGATGAAGAAAAAGTTCGTAGATGAATATCATTGGATTGAGGAAGAAGAAATGTTGGATCTTGTGGCGATCGCGCAGTCGGCACCGGGAGCAATCGCAGTGAACGGAGCAATCGTGATCGGATATAAACTGGCTGGAATTGCGGGGATTCTGACAGCAATTGCCGGGACAGTAATCCCACCATTTCTTATTATATCGATACTTTCTGCCGGTTATCAGGCATTTCGAAGTAACCAGATCATCAGCTTAATGCTCGAAGGAATGCAGGCCGGAGTGGGCGCCGTGATCGCATCTGTGACATATGACATGGGTGCCGGAATCGTGAAGAAGAAAGATGCTTTGTCATACGTACTTATGGTCGGGGCATTTATAGCTTCCTGCGTATTTGAGGTAAATGTAGTCTATGTGATTCTGATCTGTGGAATTGTCGGAGTACTCCGCGCATTAATTGAGAAAAAGATCACGAAGAAAGGAAGTGAAGAGAAATGATTTATCTGAAATTATTTTTAAGCTTTCTTCAGATTGGACTGTTCAGCTTTGGCGGCGGTTATGCGGCGATGCCTCTGATCCAAGAACAGGTAGTGTCGCAGCACGACTGGCTTACGATGACAGAATTCACAGATTTGATCACGATTTCCCAGATGACACCTGGGCCAATTGCAATCAATGCGGCAACATTTGTCGGCAGCAAGATTGCGGGAGTTCCGGGATCTGTTGCGGCGACCTGTGGGTGCATTCTGCCGTCTTGTATTATCGTAACTTTGATCGCATGGTTTTATTTAAGATATAAGAAAATGAAAATGTTCCAGAGTGTTTTGGAATCATTACGACCGGCGGTTGTCGCACTGATCGCATCCGCAGGAATCGCAATTCTGCACACTGCATTCTGGACAGATGGAATTGTGCAGGTTGCGGCGACAAAATGGTCTATGGTGGTGATCTTTGGAATCTGTCTGTTATTGCTTCGTAAGACAAAACTGAATCCGGTGATTGTGATGATGCTTGCGGGAGTGATGAACGTGGCAGTAAGATATGCGGCCGGATAAAATGGCGAATCCACAATGGTTTTGGTAAAAAAATGTGAATGAGTGAAAAAATACGTAGACTTATGTGGAAAACATTTTAAAGATCATGGTATATTGTGAATAACTTTCATGATATACTTACTGTACATACGTTGTAAAAATAAAAACAGGAGAGCGAAATGAGCGAACAGAACAATCAAAATATTCAGGAATCACAGACACCGCACAAGCGTCGTGTGAGATACAAAGGAAAATACCCGAAGAAATTCGAGGAGAAATATAAAGAGTTACAGCCGGAGAAATACAAGGATACAATTGCGCATGTAATCCAGAAGGGAAATACTCCTGCCGGAATGCACATTTCTATCATGGTAAATGAGATCCTGGATTTCCTGAAAATCCAGCCGGGTGAGACTGGATTCGATGCGACACTCGGATACGGTGGACATACGAAAGCAATGCTGGAATGTCTGAAAGGTGAGGGGCACATCTATGCAACAGATGTTGACCCGGAAGAGTCTGCGAAGACAAGAAAACGTCTGGCAGATCAGGGATTCGGAGAAGATATTTTAAGTATCCGTCTGCAGAACTTCTGCACGATCGATGAGATTGCAAAAGAAGTTGGCGGATTTGATTTTATCCTTGCGGACCTCGGAGTTTCCTCCATGCAGATCGACAATCCGAAGAGAGGATTTTCCTTCAAAGTTGACGGACCGCTGGATTTGCGATTGAACCAGGAGAAAGGCATCAGCGCAGCAGAGCGCCTGGATAACATTTCCGAGGAAGAACTCGCCGGAATGCTTTACGAAAATTCAGACGAGCCATACTGCGAAGAACTGGCGAAAGCAATTACAAATGAGATTCGCAGAGGCAATCGCATCGATACAACAACAAAGCTTAGAAATGTGATTGAGAAGACTTTGGATTTCCTTCCGAATAATAAAGAAAAGAAGGACATTATCAAGAAGACTTGCCAGAGAACATTCCAGGCACTTCGTATTGATGTCAATAATGAGTTCGAAGTGCTGTATGAATTCATGGAGAAACTTCCGGGAGCGTTGAAACCGGGCGGAAGAGTAGCGATTCTTACCTTCCATTCAGGCGAGGATAAGCTTGTAAAGAAAGCACTCAAAGCAGGATATAAAGAAGGAATCTATTCCGAATATGCAAGGGATGTTGTACGTCCGTCAGCGCAGGAATGTGCACAGAACGGAAGAGCAAGATCTACGAAGATGCGCTGGGCCGTGAAGGCGGAATAGTTGACTTCAATATAATGAAATGTTATAGTTAGTCAGAAATAATAGCGTTCGGTGCTGTTTGATCAGGAATATATTTCCATATCCTGATCGAAACAGGTAAAAGGGAAACAGGTGCAAGACCTGTACGAACTCGTCACTGTGAGCAGAGATGCGGTCTTCTTAGAAATTAGATTTCAGAAGACCGCCCCTATACAGACAAGTGTGGAGAGTCCGCACATCCACTGGGAGACCGGGAAGGAGTTCTGTATGGAAGAATCTGTGAGTCAGGAAACCTGCCGGCCGTTGGTGCGGGGAATATATGAATTCCAGATCACGAGTAATTGATTGTACCGAAAAAATCATTCATTCGATTCAGGATAATTCTATCCATTTTCCGTATTTTATAATTCACAACTTAAGAGGAGACAAAAAAGAAATGAAAAATAAGAGCAGATGGCTTGCGCTTATGCTGACAGGTTCTATGATGATTTCACCATTGTCTTATACAAGAACATATGCGGCAGAAAATGAGCAGCAGTATGAGACAAATTTACAGGAAACTGTTGAGGTGGAAGAAGCTGATCTAGATAAGAAACAAGATGAAAGTCAGACAGAAGACGCGGGAAATGTTAAAGAAGATAAAGGAAATGACGATTTAACAAAAGAAGATCAGACAGAGGAATCTGATAAAGTTGATAATTCTTCGGATAAATCAGATAATCAGAATTCAATCGAAGCAGAAACAAAACCAGATTTAGAGAATAACTCAGAAAATAATTCAGAAAACAACTCAGAAGAGAAAGATACAGAAACCACCGGGAAAAATCCAGGCACAACTGTCTCAGATCAGGTTGCGGACGAAAAAACTGATAACAAGGATACACAGATAAAAGATGAGACAGGCAAGTCAGAACCTTCTACAGATTCTAACGATTCTACGAATACTCCGGAACCGGAACTTCCGCCACTGCAGGAGGCTCCTTCTGTAACTGGAGAATCTGTGAAAGTAGTAAAAGAAGATGCTGAAGAGTTCAAGATGTTCAAGGTCAGTGAATCAACAGTTGTTGAAAAGGATGGCGAACTTGATATTACGATCAAGACAAACAACACAGGATTTGATGCGCTATATCTTGGTTCAAAAGATGATTTGTTGAAAGCATCTGTTATAGAAGGAACAAAGGATGAAGAAGGTGCATGGACATTTCATTTTAATGTGCCGAAAGAAAAAGCAGGTCAGACAATTCCGGTATCTTTGAGAAAGTCAAAAGATCAGACCTGGTATGACAAACAGTACTTATGGATGTACATTCCGAATCCGGGAGAAACCTCAACACCGGATCCGGCACCAACGCCAACACCGACACCGGATCCGGTTCCAAATCCGAATCCAGCACCGGAAGCAACAGTAGCAAACGGAATCTACAGTATGGACGTAACTTCCAGTTCTTCCATGTTTAAAGTAGTGGATTGTATCCTGACAGCAAAAGACGGAAAAATGAGTGCTGTGCTTACATTAAGCGGAACCGGTTACGGCTATCTGTATATGGGAACAAAGGAAGAGGCTGCAAGCGCAGATCAGTCATCCTGGATTCCATATCAGGTGAATGAAGAAGGAAAATACACTTATACTGTTCCGGTAGAAGCGTTGGATAAGGAAATCGCAGTAGCAGCATATTCCATTAAAAAAGGAATCTGGTATGACAGAACGCTGACTTTCCAGTCAGAGACAATGAAGAAGATTGCCGATCTTAATTCTACAGATTCTGAGAATAAAGGTGATTCCGGAAACAACGGAAACACAGGAAATTCCGGAACTACTGGTGGTTCCAACAATACAGGTAATACAGGAACAAACAATTCTGTTTTTCCAGGCGGTTCTGTACCTGGAACTAATTCAGGAAAAACAGATGGAAACGACGGAAAAGCAGATAATGTATCAAAATACGAATCTGATACAAGTGGCTCTACTTCTCATGTAAACAGTGGAACAACACTGAAAGACGGTGTATACACTCCAGATCGTTTTACCTGGTCAGGTGGAACAGGTAAGGTTCAGATTACTTGTAATAAAGTGACGATCCAGAATGGACAGGCTTATGCAACACTCGTGTTCAGCAGTGATCATTATCAGTATGTGAAAGCGAACGGAAATAAGTATTACACAACAAAGGGCGGCGGATCAGCGACAGCTGTTATCCCGGTTGCGTTGAATCAGAACAATAAGATTATTGGAATGACAGATAAAATGTCTGTCGCACATGAGATAGAATATACGATTTTCATTTATCTTGCAGCGGCGAATGGAGGAACATCTGCAAACGGAACAGATGCTTCAACAAGCAGTAACCAGAAGCTGGATGAACAAGCACCTGAAATCATAGGTTTGGAATATCAGTCAGAGACAAAGCTTGACTATGCAGAATATTTCAAGATTTATCATTATGATCAGGGGATTGCACTTCTTGAAATCGATATGACGAAGGACACAGCAAGAGACCCGGAAAAAGCAGAGGAAACAAAGTCTGAAAATGAGAAGTCTGCAGAAGATAAAGAGAAGTCTTCCAAGAAGAAAGTAGCTTCTGTTACGATCAATAGATCAGAAGATTCTAAGAACTCAGATGCAGAAAGCAAAGTAGATGCTTCTGTCGAGGAAGCCGCAGCTTCGGATAATAACGGCACAAGCGAACAGGAACTGGCAGCAGAGCTTTACAAGGGAAATGTTGTGAAATATCTGATCGTTCCGGAGGATGTGGAAGTTCCGGTTGGCCTTGAGCAGGATATGATCATTGTGAAAAAACCGACAGATCATACTTATGCAGAGTCTGATGAGATTCTGAATATGATGAAAGACTTAGATCTTCTCGATAATGTTGCAGCAGTTGGAATGAAGAGCAAAGACTGTACAGTATCCGAGATTGCTGATAAGATGAAAGCAAAAGACGGAGAGAAGAATGCTGAAGTTGCATATGCAGGAACAGCGGACAAACTGAAGTTGAAGAACCTTGTGAAGAGTGAAGTGAATCTTGCATTGTTTACAGGAGATATTCTTCCAAGAGAAGATTCTGAGGAAAATGCAGCGAAAGATACTGACAAAATAGCAGATAAAGACAGTAAAGATACAAAAGAGACTCTGACAGTAGAAGAGAAGACGGAACAGTTTGAAAATCTGACAGAGAAGCTTGCGACACTTGGAATTCCGGTACTCGTTGATCGTTCTTCTGAGGAAAAGACAGAACTTGGAAAGCAGGAGTGGATCAAGGTTTACGGTGTTCTCTACGGATGTGAAGAGCTGACGAACGAGAAGTTTGATGCGGCAGTAGCAGCGGCAGAGAAATAGGAGAGAAAAATAGAATGAAGATAAGAAGATGCAGAATCACAGCGTTCATGCTTTCAGCTGCACTTCTGCTCGGAGGCTGCGGTTCTACCGCAGCCTCCGGTGGAAACAGCGGTAATAATTCAGCAGGTACAGATGTAACAAAGGATAAGACCAAAGATGCAGCCGACAAGACAAAAAAAGCACCGGAAATCGAAGGGCTTACCTATGAATCTACAATGGATCTGACTTACGCGACAGAATTCGATGTATACTATTATAAGGATGGATATAAGTTGATCGATGTCCATGAAGATAAGCAATATCTGATCGTTCCGGAAGGTGAAGAAGAACCGGAAAATCTGGCGGATGATATTGTTGTGATCCAGCAGCCGACAGAGAATATTTATATGGCGGCGACAGCATCCATGTCTCTGTTTGATGCAATCGGCGGAATTGACAAGGTGAAATTCTCCGGGCTTGAGGCTTCCGGCTGGTATGTAGAGAGTGCAAAGGAAGCAATGGAATCCGGAACGATGACATTTGCGGGAAAATACAGCGAACCGGATTATGAGACTCTCGTTGACGGAGACTGTGATCTGGCAATCGAATCAACGATGATCCTTCATACACCGAAAGTACAGGAAATGATCGAAGATCTTGGGATTCCGGTATTTGTAGATTACTCCAGTTATGAGTCACATCCGCTTGGAAGAACCGAGTGGATCAAGCTTTATGGGGCGCTTCTGAATAAAGAGGAAGAAGCGGATACATTTTTTGACCAGCAGGCTCATGTAATCGAGGAACTGAAAGGCTTCGAGAACACGGAAAAGACGGTTGCTTATTTCTATGTGAGTACGGATGGTTCAATCGTTGTGAGAAAATCTGACGATTATATTCCGTCAATGATTGAAATCGCAGGTGGAAGATATGCGTTCAAAGATCTGAAGAATCCGGACAGTAACGCACCATCTGTTAAACTGACGATGGAGGAATTCTATGCGACTGCTGTAGATGCAGATTATCTGATCTACAACGGGACGATCGACGGACAGGTAAATAGTATCAGTGAACTGGAAGCAAAGAATGAATTGTTCTCCGAATTCAAGGCGGTGAAAGACGGAAATGTCTGGTATACCGGAAAGAACTTATATCAGGCAACAGATACAGTCGGAGAGCTGATCAAAGATATGCATCTGATGCTGACAGACGGTGATGCATCTCAGATGACATTTCTTGAAAAGATGGAGTAGAAGAATGGAGCAGACAAGTTTTCATCAGGAAAATTTCAGACGGCGTACAAGATACACAGCGGTATTTCTGATTCTTGCAGCAGTATTTTGTGTTGTGACAGTGCTAAATATCAATACCGGAAATGTTCATATTCCGGTACCTAAGATTCTGCGCATTCTCTTTCTGAAAGAAGGAGCGGCGACAGAGTACAATATTATATGGAAGATCCGTCTTCCGAGAATTCTGATGGCAGCGCTGCTTGGTGGTGCATTGTCTCTTTCAGGCTTTTTGCTGCAGACATTTTTTTCTAATCCTATTGCCGGACCTTTCGTTCTCGGAATTTCTTCCGGAGCGAAAATGGTCGTGGCACTTACAATGATCGTGTATTTGAAATATATCGGAAGATTTTCTTCGTATACACTGATTCTTGCAGCATTTATCGGGTCGCTGATCTCGACGGGATTTATCCTTCTGATGTCGAAAAAAGTGCAGCATATGGCGTCTCTTCTTGTCGGGGGGATCATGATCGGATATATCTGTTCGGCTATCACGGATTTTGTTGTGACATTTGCGGATGATTCTGATATTGTGAATCTGCACGGATGGTCACAGGGAAGTTTTTCCGGAATGAGCTGGAGCAATATTCGTGTGGCAGCAGTGGTTGTCGGACTTGCGGTGCTGTTTACATTTTTCCTGTCCAAACCAATCAGTGCATATCAATTGGGAGAAGCATATGCGCAGAGTATGGGAGTCAACATCAAGACATTTCGCGTGATTTTGATTTTGCTTTCCAGTATTCTGTCAGCGTGTGTGACAGCATTTGCGGGACCGATTTCTTTCGTGGGAATCGCAGTTCCGTTTCTTGCAAGGAAAGCATTTGGAACGTCAAAACCGATCGTGGTTATACCGGGAACGTTCTTTATGGGAGCTGTGTTCTGTATGATCTGTGACTTGATCGCACGAATGGCACTGGCACCGGTGGAATTGAATATCAGTACGGTGACTTCTATTTTGGGTGCACCGATCGTTATCTATATGATGATACCGAAGGGAGGAAGAAAATAAGATGGCAGATTATTATTTTCAAATGAAAGACCTGTCGGTAGGTTATAATGGAAACTCCCTGATCCGTGATATTAATATCGGGATCAACAAGGGGGAGATCGTGACTTTGATCGGGCCGAATGGTTCAGGAAAGTCAACGATTTTGAAAAGTATTACAAGACAGTTGAAAGTCGTTGGAGGGAATGTATTTTTTGACGATACTTCTCTTTTGAAACTGCCGTACAAAGAGCTTGCGTCTAAGATGGCGGTCGTGTTGACGGATCGGATCAAGACAGAGTTGATGACTTGTCATGATATTGTGGCGACCGGACGCTATCCTTACACAGGAAGACTTGGGATTCTGACGCAGGAAGATGAATGTCTGGTGGAAGAGGCGATGCAGGCGGTGCATGCGCAGGAGCTCGGCAACCGTGATTTTAATGCGATTAGTGACGGACAGAAGCAGCGCGTTCTGCTGGCGAGAGCAATCTGTCAGGACCCGGATGTGATCGTTTTAGATGAGCCGACTTCGTTCCTGGATGTAAAATATAAGTTGGAGCTGTTGTCTATCCTTGAGCGGATGGCAAGGCAGAAGAAGATTACGGTGATTATGTCTCTTCATGAAATCGATCTGGCACAGAAGATTTCGGACAAGATCATCTGTGTCAAAGGCGAGACGATTTCACATTATGGAAGTCCGGAAGAAGTATTTACAGAAGAAATCATTCGCGAATTGTATGGAATCAATAATGGATATTTTGACCCGCTTTTTGGAAGTATTGAACTTCCTGCGCCGGAGGGTGAGCCGGAAGTGTTCGTGATCTCTTCCGGCGGAACTGGAATCCCGGTTTATCGAAGACTTCAGAAGGAGCACATCCCGTTTGCGGCAGGTATTTTATATGAAAATGATATGGATTACCGGCTGGCAAGATTACTGGCAGCAGAAGTGATCACGGAAGAACCGTTTGAGGAGATTCGGGAAGAAACGCTTCAGAAAGCATTTGAGACAATAGGGAAATGTAAGCGTGTGATCAATGCCGGAGTGAAGATCGGAACATGGAATATAGGGATTGAGAGATTGCTTGAAAGAGCAGAAATAGAAGGGAAATTATAAAAACGTATAAAAATGAGCCGAGATAGCATTTTAAATGTGTTTTAAAAAGCGCTGTCAACGCTCTTTTTTGTTGCTATTCATGATTGTGAATGGTAGAATAGAACAGTATAGGCTATAAAAAAGATGGGAAAATAGCAGTACAGACTGTTATGTGATGGGAGGCAATTTATGAGTAACAATGGACAATCAGCAAAGAGAGCAAGCTTCTCGGGTAAAATCGGATATGTGCTTGCTGTTGCAGGTTCAGCAGTCGGCCTGGGAAATATCTGGAGATTCCCGTATCTGGCTGCGAAATATGGAGGGGGAATCTTCCTTCTCGTTTATCTGATTCTGACCGTATCTTTTGGATATGTTCTGATCATGTCAGAGACAGCACTTGGAAGAATGACAAGAAAAAGTCCGGTTGGAGCTTTTCAGACATTTGGTAAGACAAAATCATTTAAGATCGGCGGATGGCTCAATGCAATAATCCCTATG
>OLAJ01000160.1_pt1 | contig 12862 bp, 9 predicted proteins | sample 1607341 | NCBI WGS metagenome assembly OLAJ01 (sample SAMN02674597, study PRJEB24791) | human gut metagenome, SKBSTL013 | isolation source: stool | host: Homo sapiens | place: USA | reverse complement strand
AATATTTTTCTAAAAAAGCTTTATTTTATCACTCTTCAGTCACCGGACATTCTTCTGCATTGCAAGAGCCTCATTGATGTCGAAATCAACAAACTCACCATGGCGGTATCCAACCACACGGCTGCGTTTTCCGGCAACAAGAAGATCTACTGCAAGAGCACCCATCATGGACGCATATACACGGTCCTTACATGTAGGGCTTCCACCACGCTGCATGTGACCAAGGATCGTTGCACGTGTCTCGATACCTGTTGCAGCCTCGATACGCTTCGCCATAGCCTCTGAATGGCCGATACCCTCAGCATTTACGATGATATGGTGTTTCTTGCCTTTCTTACGGCTCTCTACGATATTGTCAATAAGCTTCTGCTCATCGTAATCATATTTTTCCGGAAGAAGAATATCTTCTGCACCGTTGGCAATACCACACCACAGTGCAAGATATCCTGCATCACGTCCCATAACCTCGATCACACTGCATCTTTCATGAGATGTAGATGTATCACGAACCTTATCGATTGCTTCCATTGCTGTATTAACAGCTGTATCAAATCCGATTGTGTAGTCTGTACATGCGATATCAAGGTCGATTGTTCCTGGAATACCAATTGTATTTACACCAAGGTTTGCCAGTTTCTGAGCTCCTGCGAAAGAACCGTCTCCACCGATTACTACCAGTCCGTCGATTCCGTACTTCTTACAGATCGCAGCTGCCTTCTGCTGACCTTCTTCTGTACGCATTGTCTTACAACGAGCTGTCTGGAGAACTGTACCACCACGCTCAATGATATCAGACACATCACGTGCTGACATATCAATGATTTCTTCTTTCAGAAGTCCATGATAACCTCTGCGGATTCCGCGAACCTTAAGTCCTTTTGCAAGTGCACGTCTTACTACCGCACGGATTGCTGCGTTCATTCCCGGAGCATCTCCTCCACTTGTCAGAACACCGATTGTACGGATGCTGTCTTCGATTTCATCAAGATATTTTTCTTTGTCGACTGTTTTATTTTCTGCCATGTTTTAGTCCACCCTTTCTCTGAAATGTCTGATTACTGCCAAAACCAATCATTGTCAATTTTTTATCAACTCCGCCAATATTCTACCTTATTTAGAATATGTTTTCAATAGGTTTTTCCACTACTTTTACACGCTTCTCGCCGAAATGATTCATCAATCTGCTTAAAATTTGTTCATTTATACCGATATTCCTATTTTTCGGCAGTTTTTTCACCGCACGTTCCTTCGCACAGTAGATCATAACTTCATCATCTCCGTCTGAATCTGCCAGATATCCATAGACAATCTGTTCCTCATCCAGAAATGTCGCCTTATCAGGAAACTGAATCCACAATTCCTTTTTCGTCCGTTCAAATGGGATAATTTTCTCACAGATCATCTTACTCGGCTTATCATCTTCTTCCGAAACTCTTCCGCGAACAAATACCTTACTATCTACTTCCAGATAATCTCTGTTCTTCTCATAATCTCGCGGGAACACAACAACCTCTACCGTTCCCAAAAGATCTTCTACCGTAATAAATGCCATCATCTGATTCGTCTTTGTGTGCTTTATGGTCTTCTCTGTGATCATTCCACCAATAATTTCTTTCGCCCCATCATGCACTTTTGTATGACCGGTCTCTTCATCCAGCTGAAAGTCCGCCGTTGTCGCAGAAATGGATTTCTTCCACTTCTCCTCATACGCCTCAAGCGGATGTCCGCTGACATAGATTCCAAGTACTTCTTTTTCAAATGCGAGAAGTGTTTCTTTGGAGTATTCTCCCACATCAGGCATCCTGATCTGAAATTCTTCTTTCTGATCCTCACTCACCAGATCAAACAATGTCATCTGTCCAACCATAGAGTTCTTTTTTTCTTGAGTTACATGATCTACGATCTGTACATAGATACTCATGAACTGTTTTCTTGTTCCACCAAGCGTATCCAACGCACCTGCCTTGATCAGATTTTCTATCGTACGTTTATTTAATATATTCTTTGCTGAAAGACGGGTAATGAAATCTTCCAGGTTCTGGAACAACCCAAGCTCTTCTCTGTCTTCCACGATTGCTTTGATCACCGGTCTTCCGATACTCTTGATTGCAGCAAGTCCATAACGGATATCCCCGCCATCTACAGAAAAGTTTGCTTCACCTTTATTAATATCCGGCGGTAGGATCTTAATATTCATCTGACGACATGCATAAATATACTCAGATACCTTAGACGGATTATCAATGACTGATGTCATAAGCGCTGCCATATATTCTACCGGGAAATAATATTTCAGCCATGCAGTCTGATAAGAAACCACTGCATATGCAGCCGCATGAGACTTATTGAACGCATATTTTGCAAAATCGATCATTTCATCATAAATCTTATTTGCAGTCTGTTCATCAATTCCATTCTTTATACATCCTGGTACGCCTGTCTCCTCATCACCATAAATAAAGATCTTCCGTTCTTTCTCCATGACCGCAGCCTTTTTCTTTGACATCGCACGGCGCAGAAGATCGCTTCGTCCCAGTGAATATCCGGCAAGATCTCGTACGATCTGCATAACCTGCTCCTGATAGACAATACATCCATAAGTAGGGGCAAGGATCGGCTCCAGTTGTGGGCAATCATATGTAATAGAAGAACTGTCATTCTTTCCTCGGATATACTGCGGAATGAAATCCATCGGGCCAGGACGATACAGCGAAATTCCGGCAATAACATCTTCCAGGTTATGCGGCTTCAGTTCCTTCATGAACCCTTTCATTCCGGCACTCTCAAGCTGGAACACACCATCTGTCTTACCGGTTCCGATATAATCCAGCACCTTTTGATCATTGTAATCTATCTGATTGATATTCAGTTCCGGCTGCTTTCTTCTTGCAAGCAGCACTGCATTCTGTATCACAGTCAATGTACGAAGGCCTAGGAAGTCCATTTTCAGAAGTCCAAGTTCCTCAAGTGTTGTCATAATAAACTGCGTTGTGATTGTTCCGTCTGCTGCCCTTGAAAGCGGTACATACTCATCAACAGGCTTCTGACAGATCACAACACCGGCGGCATGCATAGAACAATGTCTCGGTAGTCCTTCCAAACGCTTCGCCATATCGATCAGATTTGTCACCGTCTCATCCGTATCATATAACTTTTTCAGATCCGGATTCATTTTCAGAGCTTTATCAATTGTGATTCCAAGCTCCTGCGGAATCATTTTGGAAATAGAATCCACATAAGCATATGGCAGATCCATTACACGTCCAACATCACGGATCACACCTCGTGCTGCCAGGGTACCGAATGTAACGATCTGAGCCACACAGTCTTTTCCATATTTTCTTGTAACGTAATCAATAACCTCCTGACGTCTCTCATAACAGAAGTCAACGTCGATATCGGGCATGGACACACGTTCCGGATTCAGGAAACGTTCAAACAGCAGCTGATAGCGGATCGGGTCAATCGTAGTAATCTCAAGACAATAGGACACGATACTTCCTGCGGCTGATCCACGTCCCGGCCCTACTGAGATTCCGTGATCTTTTGCGTATTTAATAAAATCCCACACGATCAGGAAATAGTCTACATAACCCATCTGATGGATTGTTTCCAATTCATAAGACAAACGATCTTTCAATTCTTCCGAAGGATCACCGTAACGCTTTTCCAATCCCTCATAGCAAAGCTTCTGCAAATATTCCCAGGAAGTATAACCATCCGGCACATCATATTTCGGAAGTTTTGTTACACCAAATTCAATCTCGACATGACATCGGTCCGCAATCTTCTGTGTATTCTCCAACGCCTGTTTCGCATAAGGGAACAGACGTAGCATCTCTTCTTCTGACTTCACATAATACTGCCCGCCGTCATACCGCATACGATTCTCATCTGAAAGCTTCTTTCCGGTCTGAATACAAAGTAGAATATCATGTGGCTTCGCATCTTCTGCATATGTATAATGAATATCATTCGTAGCAACCAGCTCAATTCCTGTCTCTTCAGACATTTTGAATAGCTGTTGATTGACAAGTCCCTGCTCTGGTATTCCATGATCCTGCAACTCCAGGAAGAAATTCCCTTCGCCGAAAATTTCCTGATACTCTAAAGCTGTCTTCTTCGCCTCTTCATATAATCCCTTCGTCAGGAATCTTGCCACCTCACCTGCCAGGCAGGCACTTAAAGCAATGATACCTTTATGGTACTTGCGCAGAAGTTCCTTATCCACTCGCGGTTTATAGTAATAACCTTCCACAAATCCCTTCGAAACAATCTTCGTCAGATTCGCATATCCTTCCTCATTTTCTGCCAGAAGCACAAGATGATAATATCTGTCATCTCCTCCTGTGATCTCGCGATCAAAACGAGAATTCGGAGCCACATACACTTCACATCCAAGGATTGGATTGATTCCCTGCTTCTTGGCTTCCCGATAGAAATCGATCACACCATACATAACACCGTGATCTGTAATTGCCGCACTGTTCATCCCAAGTTCTTTGACCCTGGACACGTATTCTTTTATCTTATTCGATCCATCCAGCAGACTAAATTCTGTATGGACATGCAAATGTGCAAAACTCATAGTTCACCTCAATGATCAAATTTTAACTAAGAAAAGGGAAGGCTCTGACTTGATACACAGGTCAGAATCCCTTCCCTTTATTTTACACTCTTTATGGAAATTTTAAAATGTTAAATCTTATTTATTTCCACCATCTATCATGAACTGGATCAGCTTATCTGTATCTTCTTTCTCGTAAGCGATAACTTCCAGCTCCGGAATCTCTCCGTTAGAGAAAATGTTAGCCATAGATACATACTGGGAAAGTTTAGACTTCAGGTTCAGTCTGTCTCCCTCACCTGTTACTAACTCTACTCTTCCTTTACAGGAATCTACTACCTTAAAGAATCCTTCAACATCTGCAATATTCTGAACTTTCATTCTAAATACCCCTTTCTTTTAACAATTTAATTATAACTTTACTTCTTAAATTCATCTGGGAATGATATTACCTATCATTTTCTCATTCCTAATGTTATTATAACGTATTTAAAGCATATTACAAGTAGGAAGAATCACTATTTTTTTTATTTTCAGCATATAGAATCTCACACTTTTTTCTATTTGAAACAACACTTCCTACAAGTCATAGTCACTTTCTCTAACTCGTAACGGTTCGTTTGCAGATTGCTTTTACAAACTATAAATACCATCCTCTTTGATCACGATTTTCTTCTGTTTTAAGAGTCTTCCAACTGCACGTTTGAACGCAGCTTTACTCATTCCCATCTCTGCTTTGATGCGCTCCGGATCTGCCTTATCTGTAAATGGAAGCTTGCCTCCGCAAGTCTCAATACATTCCAGGATCAATTCTGCATCTTTGTCCATCTGCTCCGGAATCTTGCCACGGACACTTAGATCCAGTTTTCCATCCTCTTTGACTGCTGCCACACGTGCTTCAATCTCCTGTCCCGGATACATTCTTCCATACATCTCTCTCTTCGGAATCAATGCAGAATACAGATTATCTACTGCCACGAAAGCTCCCAGATCACGATTCATCTCATAAACTGTTCCGGTTACAACATCATCCTTTTTATAAGGAGAGTCTGTCTGCAGAAGGTGATAGATCTTCATTGTCGCACAAAGTCTCTCGCTCTTATCTACATAAAGACTTACCAGACAGCGGTCGCCCTTCTCTACCTTCTCTGTCTGTTCCTTAAATGGAAGGAACAGGTCCTTCTCAAGCCCCCAGTCAAGGAAAGCACCCATTCTGCCTACATCTGCTACTGTCAGGACAGCCAGCTGTCCAAGAGTGATCTTTGGCTCATTCGTTGTTGCGATCATACGATCGGAAGAATCTTTATAGAGGAATACCTCGATCGGATCTCCCAGTTCGATTCCGTCCGGGACCTGTTTCTTTGGAAGAAGAACACGCTCCTCGTCACTTCCAAGATATACTCCAAAATCTACCAGCTTTACTACCGTAAGTACCTGTTTTACTCCTAATCTCATCTTTTCTCCATTCTGCCGCTGGCTTACGCGGCCCATTTTTTAATATGTTTTCTATACCTTAAGGTATTTTCTATGCTGTTGTCAATCGAATCTCATCAATTTTTTTGATTCTTCGTTTGATATTTTTTTAACATATCCTTTCTATGAATTGATTTACCTTTCTGAATTATGTATAATTACTTCAATGTGAGAGCAATCTTTCTGCCTACAGCCTGTCTGAGGCAGTATTTTTAAGAGAGGATATTAGTATGAGTGCACAAAATCTTACTTTATTGACAGACCTGTATGAGCTTACTATGATGCAGGGATATTTTGAAACACAGGAAAATCAGACCGTTGTATTCGATGTTTTCTTCCGTGACAATCCGAACAAAGGCGGATATTCCGTCATGGCAGGACTGGATCAGGTCATTGACTATATTAAAAATCTGAATTTTTCTTATGAAGATGTTGATTATTTAAGAGGGCTCGAATTGTTCAGTGAGGATTTTCTTCATTATCTGAGCGGATTTCATTTTAGCGGAGACATTTATGCGATCCCGGAGGGAAGCGTCATCTTCCCAAGAGAACCGCTTCTGAAAGTCGTAGCTCCGATCATGGAGGCTCAGCTTGTTGAGACAGCAATTCTTACGATTCTGAATCATCAGTGCCTGATCGCTACGAAAGCTTCCCGTGTTGTTTATGCGGCACAAGGAGACGGTATCATGGAATTCGGACTTCGCCGCGCCCAGGGACCGGATGCGGGACTGTACGGAGCAAGAGCTGCCGTGATCGGTGGATGCGTCGGAACTTCCAATGTACTCGCCGGCGAAATGTTTGATGTACCGATTATGGGAACGCATGCACACAGTTGGATCATGACTTTCAAAGATGAATATACTGCATTTAAAGAATATGCAAGATTGTATCCTGATGCATGTACACTGCTTGTCGATACTTATGACACATTGAAATCCGGTGTTCCGAATGCGATCCGTGTTTTTACCGAGATGCGCGATGCAGGCATCAAACCGAAGAGCTACGGTATCCGCCTTGACTCCGGTGATCTCGCTTATCTTTCTAAAAAGGCGCGTAAGATGCTGGATGACGCCGGATTCCAGGATGCTGTCATTGCCGCTTCCAACGACCTGGATGAATTTCTGATCCACGATCTCAAGATGCAGGGCGCTGCAATTTCTTCCTGGGGTGTCGGAACGAACCTTATTACATCAAAAGACTGCCCGTCCTTTGGCGGTGTTTATAAACTGGCTGCTATTCAAAACGCAGATGGAGAATTCCAGCCGAAGATCAAGATTTCTGAGAATATTGAGAAGATCACCAATCCGGGAAATAAAACCATTTATCGTATTTACGATAAAGAAACCGGTATGCTGCGCGCTGATCTCATCTGCTTTGCTGATGAGACATTTAATACAGGGGAAGATCTTCTTCTCTTTGACCCAAATGCTACATGGAAGAAAACACTTCTTCCGGGTGGAACCTACACAATGCGTGAACTGCTTGTCCCAATCTTCCAGCATGGAGAATGTAAGTATGAGTCCCCATCTGTAAAGGAGATTGCAGAATTCTGCCGTCAGGAAAAAGAGACGCTTTGGGATGAGACAAAACGTCTCTTCAATCCACATAAGGTATATGTGGATCTTTCCAAAAAACTGTACGATACAAAAACCAAGCTGCTGAATGAAGCACATCATTAATTACTGTCACCATATGATGAAATGGAGTTTTAATTATTATGAAATACCAAGTGATTGTACTTGATCTAGACGGTACACTGACCAATTCAAAAAAAGAAATAACGCCCCCTACAAGGGACGCTCTGATTGAAATTCAACAGAATGGAAAAAAAGTAGTCCTCGCCAGTGGTCGCCCGATCAACGGTGTCGCGCCTCTGGCAGAGGAATTATATCTAAAAAAATACGGCGGATTCATGCTCTCCTTTAACGGTGCGAGAATCACCCGCTGTTCTGACAATGCAATTATTTATAATAAGGTTATCCCACAGGAAGTCATCCGTCCGATTTACGAGGCGGTAAAAGAATATCCTGGATTGGATCTTATCTCTTATACGGATAAAGTAATCCTCTCCGGTATTAAAAGTAATGAATACACTGAGAAAGAAGCCGCCATCAACAGCATGGAGATCTGTCCGGTTGAGGACTTCCCTGCCGCACTTGATTTCCCGGTCAATAAAATGCTTATCCCAGGTGAACCTTCCATCCTGGAAGACCTAATGCCGAAGCTGCAGAAACAATACCACGGGCTGCTCAACATCTACCGTTCTGAGCCATTCTTCTTAGAGATCATGCCTCAGAATATCGATAAAGCACACTCTCTGCAGAAGCTTCTGAACAGTATCGGTCTCACTGCCGATTCCATGATCTGCTGCGGCGACGGCTTCAATGATCTGTCCATGATCGAATACGCCGGTCTTGGTGTAGCAATGGAGAATGCCCAGCCGGTCGTCAAAGAATCTGCTGACTTTATCACAAAGTCGAATGATGAGGACGGGATTCTTCACGTTGTAAATCTCTACATGAGAGATTAGGCCTTCTCTCCGGAAGCTGCGCAAGAATCACAGCCGCAAATACAAGGGCACATCCAAAAAGTTCCCTTGGAGACAAGGTTTCTCCAAGAATCACCCAGCCTGCAAGTACTGAAAATACAGACTCAAGACTTAACAGCAGAGATGCAACTGTCGGGTCTGTATTTTTTTGTGCAACAATCTGCAAAGTATATCCTACTCCACAAGACATGATTCCTGCATAAGCAATTGGCTTCCATGCCTGCAATATAGAATAAAGTTCCGGGTGCTCAAATAAAATTGTCGGTATCATACATAAGATTCCACAAACAAAAAACTGAATACAGGACATCTTCACTCCGTCTGCTTTTGGTGAAAAATGATCGATCACAAGAATATGGAATGAAAAAGCAACAGAACCCAGTAAAATATAAAAATCTCCTTTTGCAATGGATAATCCTGATGTCATACACAGAAAATACATTCCGATCACTGCAAGTACCACACCAATCCATACTTTAATTCCGGCCTTTTTGCCAACGGCCAGCCCCAGGATTGGAACAATCAGAATATATAATGCCGTGATAAATCCTGCTTTTCCCGCCGTTGTATATTGTATCCCGATCTGTTGCAAGGAACTTCCCAGCATAAGGAAAAATCCACAACAAATACCACCGATGATAAGTGTTTTCTTATTTTGTATAACTTCTTTTCCTTGTGATATCTTCTCCTTTCTCTTCTTATCCAATACATAAATCACCGGAATCAATACGATTCCACCAAGTATACTTCTGGCACAGTTAAATGTGAACGGACCAATATAGTCCATCCCAGCACTTTGTGCAACAAATGCAGCTCCCCAAATGAGCGCGATTATCAGAAGTATTAAATTGTTTGCATACCTCTTTTTCAATTTTTTTACCTCTTTTACAATTTTTAGCCACTCTCTAGTATACAAAAAAATCTGCTGATTGGCAGATTTTTTTGATTTTTCTTATTATTTTTCTTAATAGTGCATAATTACCGGATCTCCAACCTGGATCAACTCATACAATTTCCCGGCATCTGAATAGCTCATATTGATACATCCATGAGAACCTCTGTAGGTATATACATTTCCTCCAAAACTGCTCTGCCATGTTGCATCATGAAAACCAACACCGGAATACGTTACACGCATCCAATATTTTACAGGAGTTTCATACTCTCTTGTTCCATCCGGTCTTAAATTACCGCGCAGTACTTTATTCTGCATTCGTTCCAAAATCGTATAAACTCCTGCCGGAGTACTTCTTCCGCCTTTCGGAAGTCCGGTCACTACATCTGCTGACATCAAAACTTCTCCGTCTTTGACATACCACATTTTCTGATTCGTCAGATCGACTTCTGCATAAGTGGAGCCCCAATCCTGCGCACCATGCGATGCCGCAGTCTTTCCTTTCACATAAACCGGCTCTCGACTTATTGTTTCTCCGCTTTCAACATTCGCAAGAAGTGTCTCATACTCTGCCTTTTCATTAATCTCCCAACCGTAAGTTCCACCGGAAACTTCGGCTGCTCTTCCATCCGGTGTAGTGAATTGTCTGGTCTTTCCTGCAGTATCATACTGCTGCGCAAACTGTGTCACCCATTCCTGTATAAGTTCCGGGTGAAATGTCACCACATAATTCTCATCTGCTGTCACCCACTGTGAAATAACGGTTTTATCAACCACAACCGGTGTATCAAGTCCCATCTCATAAGTTACACTCGCATTCAGGTATGCATTCATCGCATCGCACGCCTGCTGAACTTCCGGTGATTCTTTTGTATATAGCGGCTGTACATAACATCCTGCTTCATCAAGATCCAACTGCTCTTGCAGTCCCTCTATCGCTTGGACTACCGCTTTCTTCAATGCATCTGCATCGATTGCTGTCCCTTCCGTAATGTCTCCCGGAACAAACTTTTCTCCGTCAAACACCGGCATAGAAGATATCGGCTGCACCTGTTCTGTTGTCACAGCTGTCAGACTTGCAATCTTCGCATCTAATGCATTCCCATCATAATCCGCACTTGCCGTGATGGACAATCCTTTTCCCTCTCCCGACCATGCTGCCGGCCACAGAAAAACGGACTGCTCCTTTAATAATTTATCTATCGCTCCATTTTCTTTATATTCAACAGAGATCTCTTTTCCTGTAATGCTATCAGAAAGTCCCGCATGTTCTGTAATCTTCAATTCATACTTCTTAACTTCTGATTTTAGATAATCTGCCACATCTTCTTCCTTAGCATATGAAAAATCTTTCCCGTTAACCTTTGTATTTGGAAGAAAATGACTCATAAAATACAAAGCGGTTCCTATGTACCCTAAAACCAAGATTCCTGCAACTATTCCAAGGCTGATCCATAACCATTTTTTCTTGTTGTCTCCCATCAAACACTTTCTCCTTTGTAATTCCTTCTTTCTAATCAATCAGATCATTCTGAAATCTCGACAAATGCTCATACGGCAAGATCAGTCTTCCTCGAAACAATCCACACCCGTCATTGATCAAACTGTTATTCATCGCTGCAAACATATTTACATCCAGCTTCGCCAGATCCAATCCCAACAGCTTCATTCCGCGCTCATACGCCTCATCAAAATAAATGCACTCACCTCTTGGAATCGCATTTCTTCTGGCGCGCTCTTTCTCTTGTTTTTTCTCATATCCCAGATGGTTTGCCGGCCCAATCTCTGCAATATCATCCATTTGCTTTGTACGGATCTGAACCTCAATATAACTTCTTGAACAGTTATCATAGAATGTAATGTGCAGTGACTGGTATTCATCCGGCTGGCTGTCTGAAATATAATCTCTGTAATATGGTCTGACATTGTCATCCATGAGTGGGGAATGACTTTCCATCACACCATTTGCCGGCTCCGCTGTAAACCCTCTTTCCTCAAGAAAACCCGGTAGTACATTTGCTATTTCATACAAACACTCCAGCTCTGCAATCTGACGTTCTTCTTCATTTTCATAATGGCATTTCGGCATGGAGATTACGATCCGGTATGCGATCAAGTCTCGAAAGCAGCTAAGACTGCGCTTTAACTCTGCCGTTGTCGGATACTTTCCATATTCTTCGTAATAATCTGAAATATACTTGACAATATAACCATTAAATTTCTCTTCCGCACGGATCAACGACTTGATTCTTCCCTTTACTGTAAATGCAAGATATGGATATTCTTTTGTCATATATTTATAAAATTCCCGTATCTGCTGTGACTGGGTCGTAAGGAATTCATTATGTTCCAGAAGTTCTCTGATCTGAATCAGGAAATTACAATGTATCAGATCAATTTCATTTTTTGTCTTTCGTGCATCTTCCCTTAGATCTGTAATGTAATTCTGCAGCACCCTAAAAATGGTATCGCCCGAATACAGATAATCATTTAAAGTTATCATAACGTATCCCTCCACGAAAATGTATCTCTGTGTTTTTCATTGCATATTTCTTATCAGCACGCCAAACATGATGGCCTTATTTCATCTATTATAACAATCCGATGCGACAATCGCCAGTCATGGAGCTACAAATGATACTTTTCTTGATTTTTTTAGAGAAATTATATAAATTTTCTCTAAAAACCTTGAAATTTTTATAAACAATCCTATAATATAAGTGGGTTGAAAAACGCTAACATTTATGTTTTCTGGAGGTGTTTGTATGATTAGTTTTATTATTTGTTTAGCGTTACTTATTGGCGGATATTTTGTTTATGGAAAGGTGGTTGAGAACACATTCGCACCTGACGACAGAGAAACTCCTGCTGTCAGAATCAATGACGGAGTAGATTATGTCGTTATGCCGCAATGGAAGTTATTCCTTGTGCAATTACTTAACATTGCCGGTCTTGGACCTATTTTTGGTGCCATGCAGGGTGCTTTATGGGGACCGGTCGTATTCCTTTGGATTACATTCGGTACAATTTTTGCCGGAGGTGTGCATGATTATTTCTCCGGTATGCTTTCTGAACGAAATGACGGAGCATCGATTTCTGAGGTATGTGGAATCTATCTTGGAAATGTTATGAAAAATGTTATGCGTGTATTCAGTGTAGTACTTCTTGTCATGGTTGGTACTGTATTTGCAGTAGGTCCTGCCGGCTTGATCGTCACTTTGCTTGGGAACAAAGGTATCACCGGACTTCTTGCAAATCCTGAATTCTGGCTTTGGATTATTTTGTTATATTATTTTATCGCGACCTTTATTTCTATTGATAAGATTATCGGACGCATCTACCCGATTTTTGGTATCTGTCTGATCATCATGGCTCTTGG
>OLAJ01000140.1_pt1 | contig 13429 bp, 10 predicted proteins | sample 1607341 | NCBI WGS metagenome assembly OLAJ01 (sample SAMN02674597, study PRJEB24791) | human gut metagenome, SKBSTL013 | isolation source: stool | host: Homo sapiens | place: USA | reverse complement strand
TGACCACCTCGGAAAAATCCGCCTTGAAGAACAGGCCGATCAGCGGGTTGATGATGTCCTCCACCAGCGCGGTGACAATGGCGGTGAAGGCACCGCCGATGACAACGCCCACTGCCATGTCCAGCACGTTGCCGCGCATGGCAAACGCTTTGAACTCTTCAAAGAACTTTTTGATGCCGCTTTTTTTCTCTTCCATAGATAAGCTGCTCCTTCTTATCCTTTTTTACCGCAAGGGGTTATTTTATTTTTATAATAGCGTATTATGCAGCGATTTGCAAGAGTAAAGCAACCCCTTTTATAGAAAATAAAAAGTAGCCTCTCTCGTGAAAAAACGATCCCGGAAAGTCCGCAGACTTTCCGGGATCGTCCAATTCAAAAATATTTTTCCGCCGGTTTATGTGCTATAAAGATGCTTATGCCGCGGGCTGCTCTGCGGCAGCAGGCTGCGGGTCAGCAGTCACCGTAATGGTGCGGCTGATGGTACTGCAGGAGTAGTTGCCCCCCGCCTTGGCGGTCTGGGTGTAGGTGCCGGGCTCGGTGGGCACGCCGCTCATTTTGCTGCTGAACCACAGGAAGGTCTTTTTCTTGTAGGTGTAGCTCACCTTGCCGTTTTCAGCCACCTGTCCGTCCGAGATCACCTTGGCGGTCAGATCAGCGCTTTGCAGCTGAGAGACGGTCATGCTGGCCGGGGCATCCGCTGTCCAGCTCAGGCTGACGTTTTCGGTCTTGGGCTTGATCTTGAACATGGCAAACCCGGCGGCGTTGATATCGCTGCTTTCCAGCGCAATGGCACCGGCAAAGTACTTGCCGCTGTCCTTGGGCTGCTCGTCCAGATAGATGCGGCTCAGCGCACCCTCGGGCAGATACTTGCGGATCAGGCTCAGCGCCAGCTTCATGCCGTTGGAAACATTCTTCACCGTGGTCAGGTAGCTGGCCGGGACAAAGAAGCTGACGGTGTCCATCACCGACACTACTTCGTCCGCCACCCGCAGCAGCACGCCGACATCGTTGCCGTCGATCAGCTGCTTGAGGTAGCTGTATACGTTGAATTCCTCGGCCTGGTCCGGGGTCTGGGACATCTTTTTGGGCAGGGGGATCAGCTTGAGCAAAGTGCGCAGCTTATCCGAGATCATCAGGGTCACATAGCCGTAGGCTTCGCCGCTGGTGCCCAGCACCACGGCAATATACTGGGTGTTTTCGGGCCGGGTCTCCACCTCCAGCTTATAATCGGAACCATAGACAAGGTTTCCGGTCGCCCGGATGCGGATGTTGACGATATCATTTTCATCCTCTGCCGCGCTCAGCGCTGCGGCATCGGGCAGTTCCTCGCTGACAACAGCGGTGCTTTCCGGCTGCTGAGCTGCCGCCGAAGCAGGCATTGCCAGTACACCAAGCATCATGCTGACTGCGAGCAGGAGCGAGATCCATCGTTTGGCCTTCATACGAAAACCTCCTTTGTTATTTGGTATCATACTCACATTTTACCGCAAAATAATCCTAGGGTCAATAACGGGATTCAAGCCGGGCGCATCACTCCCCGATATAGGTAAAGCGGGGCTGGGTAACGCCGTCCCGGGTCACGGTTTCCAGCCACATGGCGGCGGGGCGCACCCACAGCCCGCCCTCGCCGTACAGGGCGCGATACACCACCATTTCCTCCTCGGTCTCGCTGTGGCGTGCCACGCCCAGCACCTGATACTCGTTGCCTTTAAAGTGGCGGTAGCGCCCGGGGCGCACCGGATATTGCAGTTCCTTCATAACTGTTTCCTTCTCTTTCTTCAAAAAAGGGCTGCTGCGCCGGGCGGGTGCAGCAGCCCACAAACCTTATGTTATAAATATTACAGTGTGCTGTCCGTTCCATCGCCGGGGGTCTGCTCGGCAGAGTACAGCAGCATCAGGTGGTTGGCCGAGGCTTCCAGCTGGCTCTTGGCCTGCCGCAGGGCGGCTTCCTCGGTCTCGTTCATCTTTTCGGGCTTATCCTTGCGCAGGCAGTGGCGCAGGTTGGCAAGGTCGGCCTTCACGCGGGCCTTTTCGTCCTTGTCCAACTCCTTTTTGCACTTGGAAAGCGCCTCGTCTACCTTGTAGGCCAGCACCTCGGCCTGATTGTGCAGGTCCAGACGCTCCTTGCGGCGGCTGTCCTCGGCCTCGTAGGCGGCGGCATCTGCCATGGCGCGCTGGATCTCGTTTTCGGAAAGGTTGGTGCTGCCGGTGATGGTGATGTTCTGCTCCCGCCCGGTGGCAAGGTCTTTTGCAGATACCTTCACCACGCCGTTCACATCGATATCAAAGGTGACCTCGATCTGGGGCTTGGACGAAAAGCTTGCCCGGATGCCGTTCAGCTTGAACTTGCCCAAAGACTTGTTATCCCGCGCAAAGTGACGCTCACCCTGCAGAACGTTGATCTCCACGCTGGTCTGCATGGGACGGGCGGTGGTAAAGATCTGGCTCTTGCGGGTGGGGATCATGCTGTTGCGGGTGATCAGCGGGGTGGCGACCCCGCCCAGCGTCTCGATGGACAAGGTCAGCGGGGTCACGTCCATCAGCACCAGCCCCTGCGCTGCCGCGCCGGTGGCACCCGCCAACTTGCCGCCGCCCTGCAGCAGTGCACCCTGCACCGCTGCACCCATGGCGACGCACTCGTCCGGGTTCAGGCTGTGGCTGGGCTCCTTACCCAGCAGCTCCCGCACCTGCCGCTCCACGGCGGGCATCCGGGTGCTGCCGCCCACCAGCAGCACCTTGCCCAGCTGGCTGGCAGAGATGCCGGCATCCCGCAAAGCGTTCTGCACCGGGGTCACGGTGCGGGACAGCAGATCGCCGGTCATCATCTCGAATTGCGGGCGGGACAACGCGATATCCAAGTGGTGCGGCCCGTCCTTGCCCACCGCGATAAAGGGCAGGTTCAGCTGGGCAGAGGGCGCACTGGAAAGCTCCTTCTTGGCCTTTTCCGCTTCCTCCTTCAGCCGTCCCATGGCGGCGGGGTCGCGGGTCAGGTCGATGCGGTCAGACTTTTTGAACTCGGCCACAGCGTACTCCACGATGCGCTGGTCAAAGTCGTCGCCGCCCAGATGGGTGTCGCCGCCGGTGGCCAGCACCGTAAAGGTGCCGTCCTCGATCTCGATGATGGACACATCAAAGGTGCCGCCGCCAAGGTCGTAGACCAGGATCTTCTGCGCGGCTTCGTTGTCCAGACCGTAGGCCACCGCGGCGGCGGTAGGCTCGTTGATGATGCGCAGCACGTTCAGCCCCGCAATGCGGCCTGCATCCTGCGTGGCCTTGCGCTGGCTGTCGTCAAAATAGGCAGGCACGGTGATGACGGCTTCGGTGACCGACTCGCCCAGATAGCTCTCGGCGTCCCGGCGGATCTTGGCAAGGATCATGGCGCTGATCTCCTGCGGGGCAAGGTCCTTGCCGTCAATATGCGCCCGGTAGTCCGAACCCATGTACCGCTTGATGCTGGAGATCGTGCGCCCGGAATTCGTGGCGATCTGGCGCTTGGCCGCGCCGCCCACCAGACGCTCGCCGTCCTTGGTAAAGGCCACCACGCTGGGGGTGGTGCGCTCGCCCTCTGCATTGGTGATGACCACAGGCTTGCCGCCCTCCACCACTGCCACACAGGAATTGGTCGTACCCAGATCAATGCCGATCACTTTGCTCATACTGTTTCCTCTGTTTCTTGTCCGCCGTGTCTGCGGGCTGTTTTTTCTCCAGTCTATCTTACAGGACGGCTGTGACCATTTTTTAGTCCAATTGTAAAGATTCTATGTTGTATGCCGCCGGAGCCGTGGGCGGCTCGTGGGTCAGCGCATAGAGCAGCTGCTCGGTCTCCTGCAGCCAGCGGTCGGCGTCCGGCTCGTGCTCCCGCTGCAAAATGGTAAACGCCTGCTTTGCTTCTGCCGCCTGCGCCAGCGCCTTTTTGCGGGAGGTGTAGCGGGTCTCGTACTGCGCCAGCCGCAGGCAGACCCGGGGCGTATACTCGATATCCGGCATCGCTGCCGCGTTCTGCCGCGCCCGGCGGTACCACAGCAGTGCCTTGCCGTTGTCGCCCCGGGCGGCGCAGTCATCGCCAAGGTTCAAAAGGGCGATGGGCTCTCCGCTTTCGGCTGCGGCCTTCCACAGCTTGCGCGCCTGCGCAGCGCTTTTGGGTACGCCGCGCCCCTGATACAGGCACTCGCCCAGCAGCGAGAGCCCGGCAGAACTGCCCTGCTCGGCGGCTTTCTGGTAGCACTCTGCCGCTGCCGCCCAGTGTCCGGCGCGGGCAGCTTCTTTCCCGGCTTCGGCCTCCTCTGCGCCGGGGCCCTCCGGGGTGTGGCCTGCGTGCAGCAGACCGTTGAGCAGCGCACCGTCCAGCGAGGCGGAATTGCTCCACGGGTCCAGCACCACACCGTCGATGCCCGGGGTGTCCAGCGCCAGCTGCATGGCCTGCTCCAAGGTGCGGTCAGCCATGGGGCGGCTGCCGGTGCTGCGGTCCGCACCGGCCGCTGCCACCGAGGTGAACAGCGGCAGCCAGCAGCGTCCCTTATCGTTGCGCAGCGTCCACAAGGCAAGGCCGTCGGCCTTTTCCGCCGGGATGGGATGCTCCATCCACGGGGCGGGCGCACCCTGCGCCGAAAGCGCCGTCTGCAGCGGCACCAGCACATGGGTTTCCAGCTCCAGCGCGTAATTCAAAGCGCTCATCAGGGTCCAGAAGCTCTCCTCGTTCTGCCCCTTGTACAGCCCCTGCACCGCCTGCTCGATGGCCGGGCAGCCGGTGCCGCGCGGGCTGTACACCGGTGCGGTGCGGCTGCGGCTGCGGCCCACCGGGCGGAAGCGTACCCCGCCGTCTGTTCGTCTTGCCATTGTGTTCACCATACTTCCCTATCAATCTCAGCTCTAGTATAACAGGATTTGGCAGCTTGTACAATGCAAAACGCAGCTGCGGCACTGGATTTTCAGTATACATCGCGTTATAATAAGGTGTATTTTGACCCCGAAGGAGGAATTTTTTTGAACCGGATGCTTGGCTACCTGAAGGGCTACGAGCGCGAAAGTGTGCTTGCACCGCTCTTTAAGATGCTGGAAGCCACCTTTGACCTGTTCGTGCCGCTGGTCATGGCGGATATCGTCAATGTGGGCATTACAGCACATGACCTGCATTATATTCTGGTGCGGTGCGGCCTTTTGCTGCTGCTGGCTTTCATCGGCCTTACCTGCAGTCTGACCGCGCAGTACTTTTCCGCCAAGGCGGCGGTGGGCTACTCCACCGCGGTGCGGCACGCCCTGTTTGCCCATATTCAGAGCCTGAGCTTTTCAGAGATGGATACGCTGGGCACCAGCACCCTCATTACCCGCATGACCAGCGATGTCAATCAGGTGCAAAGCGGGCTCAACCTGTTTTTACGCCTGTTCCTGCGCAGCCCCTTTGTGGTGCTGGGCGCTATGGTCATGGCCTTTACGGTCAACGCCCGGGCGGCGATGATCTTTGTGGTCACCATCCCGCTGCTCAGCGTGGTGGTGTTCGGCGTGATGGTGATCACCCGACCGCTGTATAAGACCGTGCAGACCCGGCTGGACCGGGTGCTGGGCCTGACCCGCGAGAACCTGACCGGCGTGCGCGTGGTGCGCGCCTTTGATAAGGAGCAGAGCGAGATCGACCGCTTTGAGGACGCCAACGCCCTGCTGACCGGGATGCAGCTGCACGTTGGCCACCTTTCGGCGCTGATGAACCCGCTGACCTATGTGCTCATCAACCTTGCCATCGTGGCGCTGCTGTATGTGGGCAGCATCGAGATCAACGTGGGCGGCATGGCCTCCGGCGATGTGATTGCACTGGTAAACTACATGAACCAGATCCTTGTGGAGCTGGTAAAGCTGGCTAACCTCATCGTGCAGATCAGCAAGGCGCTGGCCTGTGCAGGCCGCGTGCAGGCGGTGCTGGATACCAAGCCCGGCATGACCTTCCCGGCAAAGCTTCTGGGCGAAGTGGCTGAGGACAAGACCGGCGATGCCGTGCGCTTTGACCATGTAGGCCTGACCTACGCCGGGGCGGGCGCACCCAGCCTGACCGATATCAGCTTTACCGCCAAAAAGGGCCAGACCATCGGCGTCATCGGCGGCACCGGCAGTGGTAAATCCAGCTTGGTGAACCTCATCCCGCGCTTTTACGATGCCACCGAGGGCAGCGTGGAGATCTTTGGCCGCCCGGTGGCCAGCTACCCCCGGGACGCCTTGCGCGGCAGGGTGGCGGTGGTCATGCAGAAGGCGCAGCTCTTCGGCGGCACCATCCGCTCCAACCTTTTGTGGGGCAACAAGGATGCCACCGATGCCGACCTGTGGGCGGCGCTGGAAACGGCACAGGCCGCAGACTTTGTGCGTGCAAAGCCCCTTGGGCTGGACGAGCCGGTGGAGCAGGGCGGACGCAATCTTTCCGGCGGACAGAAGCAGCGGCTCACCATCGCCCGTGCGCTGGTGGGCAAACCGGACATTCTGATTTTGGACGACAGCGCCAGCGCGCTGGACTACGCCACCGACGCCGCCCTGCGCAAGGCACTGGCGGCGCTGCCCGGGGCACTGACCGTGTTCATCGTCAGCCAGCGTGCCGCCAGTTTGCAGCACGCCGACCAGATTCTGGTGCTGGATGACGGCCATCTGGTGGGCATCGGCACCCACAGCGCCCTGCGCAGCAGCTGCCCGGTATACGAGGAGATCTACGAGAGCCAGTTCAAGAAAGGGGAGGCAGAAGCATGAGTGCAAAAGCAAAAAACAAGCTGACCCCGCAGCAGCGCAAGGCCACCCTGAACCGGGTGCTGCACAAGATCCGTCCGTACAGCGCCTTTGTGGTGTGCAGCCTGCTGGTGGCGGCGGTCAGCGTAGCCGCTCAGCTGTATATCCCCATCCTGTGCGGTGAGGCCATTGATAAGATGCTGGGCAAGGGCAATGTAGACCTTGCCGGGGTGCTGCGCATTGCAGTGAGCATTCTGGTGGTGGCAGCCGTAGCCGCCCTTGCGCAGTGGCTTTTGAGCGTGTGCAACAACCGCATCACCTTCTCGGTCAGCCGTGATCTGCGCAACGAGGCGCTGCGCAAAATTCAGACCCTGCCGCTGTCCTATCTGGACAGCCACCCCTCCGGCGATATCGTCAGCCGCATGGTGGCGGATGTGGATACCTTTGCGGACGGCCTGCTGATGGGCTTTACCCAGCTGTTCTCCGGCATCCTGACCATTTTTGGCACCCTGCTGTTCATGCTGCGGGAGAACGTGCCCATCACGCTGGTGGTGGTGTGCATCACCCCGCTGAGCCTTGTGGTGGCGGGCTTTCTGGCAAAGCGCAGTTACGGCTACTTCCAGGGCCAGAGCACCGTCCGCGGCAAGCAGACCGCACTGGTCAACGAGATGATCGAAGGCCAAAAGGTGGTGCAGGCCTTTGGCCATGAAGCAGAGAGCCTTGCCGCCTTTGACGAGGTGAACGGACAATTACAGGACGTGAGCCTGAAGGCTATCTTCTTCTCCAGCCTGACCAACCCCGCCACCCGCTTTGTGAACAACATCGTGTATGCGGGCGTAGGGCTTGTGGGTGCGCTGTACGCCGTGCGCGGCGGCATCACCATCGGTCAGCTCAGCGTTTTTCTGAGCTACGCCAACCAGTACACCAAACCCTTCAACGAAATCTCCGGCGTGGTCACCGAATTACAGAATGCACTGGCCTGCGCCGCCCGGGTGTTTGAACTGCTGGACGCCGAAGATCAGGTGCCGGAGGCCGAAAACGCCGCCGCGTTGCAGCCGGACGGCCATGTGCAGTTACAGGATGTTTCCTTCCGCTATCTGCCCGACCGACCGCTCATCGAAGGGCTCTCGCTGGATGTGCAGCCCGGCCAGCGCATCGCCATCGTCGGCCCCACCGGCTGCGGCAAGACCACCCTCATCAACCTGCTCATGCGCTTCTATGATGTGAACGGCGGTTCCATCAAGGTGTCCGGCACCGACATCCGGGATGTGACCCGCGCTTCCCTGCGCGGCAGCTACGGCATGGTGCTGCAGGACACCTGGCTGCGCGCCGGTACGGTGCGGGAGAACATTGCCTACGGCAAGCCGGACGCCACCATGGACGAGGTGATTGCCGCCGCCAAGGCTGCCCACGCCCACAGCTTTATCCGCCGCCTGCCCAAGGGTTATGATACCGTCATTGCAGAGGACGGCGGCAACATCAGTCAGGGCCAGAAGCAGCTGCTCTGCATCGCCCGCGTGATGCTCTGCCTGCCGCCCATGTTGATTCTGGACGAAGCCACCTCCTCCATTGATACCCGCACCGAGGTGCGCATCCAGAAGGCTTTTGCCCGCATGATGCAGGGGCGCACCAGCTTTATTGTGGCGCACCGCCTTTCCACCATCCGGGAAGCAGACGTCATCCTTGTCATGAAGGACGGCCACATCGTGGAACAGGGCAACCACGACCAGCTTCTGGCACAGGGCGGCTTCTACGCCAAGCTCTACAACAGCCAGTTCGAGGGCGTGCAGACCTGAGGATGCTGTTGTATCCTATCCAGCCTGTAATAACAAACAGTGAAAATTCGTTTTGTTGATTAAAACGTGCCGAATGGCCACTCGTTCATAAAATGTTAATAATATATTAACATTCAGTACACCACTTTTCGGTATACATAGGGCAACAAAGGCGCGCAGTGCGCCGAATCCCCGCCAAAAAGGGCAAAAAGGCACAAGCCGCTGTGGTGTGCGGCGGCCTTGGAAACGCCCTTGGTACAGGAAAGGAAACGTTACTTATGAAAATTGGTTTTTGGGAACTTATCGTCATCGTCATCGTGGCGTTTGTGTTCATCGGCCCGGATCAGCTGCCTGTCTATGCTAAAAAGATCGGCAAGATGCTCCGCGAGCTGAAGAAGTACACCGGCGCTGCTTCTGAAGAGATCCAGAAGAACGTGGTAGAGCCCCTGAACGAGATCCAGGCACCCCTGAAAGAAGCTGTTGCCCCCCTGACCGATATCAAGAAGGATATCGACAGCAGTATGCGGGACGTGACCAAGAGCTTTACCGGCATTGGCAAGACCAGCAAGGAGGAAGCCGCCAAGAAGCAGGCTGAGACCGAGGAGGTCACCGACCTGACCGAGGACACCGTGGAGGAGCTGCCCGAGCAGCCCGCCGAAGCCCCGGCAGAAGCAGCCGAGACTGTCCCTGCTGAAGCTGTGGAAGTCCCCGCTGAAAAGCCGGAACAGCCCGCTGCTGAGCCGGTTGCCGAGCCTGTGCAGGAAGCCCCTGCCGCTGCCGAGGAAGCCGCCGAAGCTGCACCTGCTGAGGAAGCAAAGGTGTAAGCGCCCCTACTTATTTATGGATGCACCCGCGCCCGCGGTTGCCAGATACATTCTGTAATACGCCCGCCACGCGGCGCGGCAAGAAAAAGGAGATATTTATTATGCGTATTGGTACTAATGAGCTGCTGATCATTCTGGTTGTCGTTCTGCTGATCTTCGGACCCAAAAACCTGCCGAAGCTGGGCAAGATGTTCGGTAAGACCATCAACGGCTTCAAGAAGGGCATGGAGGACGAGGACGCCGAGCAGTCCGAGGAGACTGTAAAGAAGGCTGATAAGAAGGACGAAGACGAGGAGTAATTGTGGCTACAAACAAAAAGCGCAAAAAGAAAGCCGAAGTCATGGCAGAGGACGGCAGCATGACGCTGACCGGCCATCTGAAAGAACTGCGGAACCGGCTCATCATCTGCGCGGTGGTGTTTGTGGTGGGCGTAGTGGTCTCGCTGGCGTATGCAGACCGTCTGATCGATCTGCTTACCGCCATGGGCCGCGACTATTACCAGTTCGTGTCCATTGCCCCGCAGGAAAAACTGATGCAGTATTTCCGGGTGTCCATTCTGGCCGGTGTGGTGGTAACGGTGCCTGTGGCCTTTTACAACATCTACGCCTTTGCAAAGCCGGGCCTGAAAAAGAGCGAGAGCACCTTTTTCAAGCTGGTCATGCTGCTGGGTCTGATTTTGTTCTGCGTGGGCGTGCTGTTTGCCTATAAGCTCATGATGCCGTTCATGCTGCGGTTCCTCAGCACCGGCATCGAGGGTGCAGAGTACATCCAGACCACCACCAGTATCGAGAGCTACGTCAACCTCTGCCTGACCATGTTCATCATCTTTGGCTGTGTGTTTGAGATGCCGCTGATCACCATCATCCTTTCCAAGATGGGCATCATCAACCCGCAGATCCTCAAGCAGGTGCGCGGCGTAGCCATCGTGGTCATCTTCTTCATCGCCGCCGTGGTCACCCCGCCGGACATCGTGTCCCAGTGCATGGTGGCACTCCCCATGGTGCTGCTGTATTTCGTCAGCATCTTCCTGAGCGGCATCTTCTACAAACCGCACAATACGGATGAGGATGACGAGGAAGAAGAGGAGAGCGCGGACTGATCCCGCTTCCGCTCCGGTTTTCATCAACTGAATCAAACGCCGCTGCACAGCCGTGCAGCGGCGTTTCTTGTTGGCACGGAAACAAAAAAGCTGCCGCACAGCTTTGTGCAGCAGCCTATGAGAAAATAAAGGAGAAACGCAGGTTCAAAAAAGATTATTTGCCCAGATGCCAGATATCGCGGTCGTACTCGGCAATGGTGCGGTCAGAGGAGAACATGCCAGCCTTGGCAATGTTCACAAGGCACTTACGCCGCCAGCCCGTGGGGTCGCAGGCGTAATCGCTGAGCGCCTGTCCCTTGCGCACAACGTAGGCATTGAAGTCCGGCAGGGTCTGGAACCAGTCCTTATGGATCAGCTCATCATGCAGGCGGGTCAGGTTTTCGGCATGGCCGGCGGCCAGCATCTCCGGCCCGGTGAGGAAGCTGATGGCGCGGCGGATGTTGGCATCGCCCTCCACCCACTGGGCAGGGTCGTAATCGCCCACGGCGTAGCGGTGGATGACCTGATCGGAGGTCTGGCCGAAGATATAGATGTTCTCCTCGCCCACCTGCTGGCTGATCTCCACATTGGCACCGTCCATGGTGCCCAGCGTCAGCGCGCCGTTCAGCATGAACTTCATGTTGCCGGTGCCGGAAGCTTCCTTGGAGGCAAGGCTGATCTGCTCGGACAGGTCGCAGGCCGGGATCAGCTTTTCGGCGGCGGTGACGTTGTAGTTTTCCACGAACACCACCTGCAGCCACTTGGACACCTCCGGGTCTGCAGCAATAACCTTGGAGAGGGTCAGCAGCGCATGGATGATGTCTTTTGCAATGGTGTAGGCCGGCGCAGCCTTTGCACCGAAAATGCTCACCAGCGGCACAGCGGGCAGGTGCCCTGCCTTGATCTCGTAGTACTGGTGGATGAGGTACAACAGGTTGAGCTGCTGGCGCTTATACTCGTGCAGGCGCTTGGACTGGATATCGAACACTGCATCGGTGTTCACAGTCACCTTCTGGGTGTGCAGCAGCCAGTCGGCAAGCGCTTCCTTGTTGGCCTTTTTCACGGCGGTCAGCTCGCTGAGCACCGCATCGTCATCGACAAAGGCCAGCAGCTTTTCCAGCTCGGCGGCATCCTTGCGGAAGCCGGAACCGATATGCTTTTCCAGCGTGGCGGTCAGGCGCGGGTCGCATTCCAGCAGCCAGCGGCGGAAGGTGATGCCGTTGGTCTTGTTGTTGAATTTTTCCGGGTACAGCTCGTAAAAACCGTGCAGCTCGGAGCTTTTCAAAATCTCGGTGTGCAGAGCCGCCACGCCATTGGTGGAGTGGGTGAAGTGGATATCCATGTGTGCCATGTGCACCCGGTCGTCCTTGTCGATGATGGCAAGGCTCTCGTCCTCGGTGCGGGTGCGTGCCAGCGCATCCAGCTTTTCAATGATGGGCATCAGCTGCGGCACCACGGCATCCAGATAAGCGCGGGGCCACTTTTCCAGTGCTTCGGCCAGAATGGTGTGGTTGGTGTAGGCGCAGGTCTTGGTGACGATCTCCACGGCCTCTTCAAATTCGATGCCGCGCTCGCCCAGCAGACGGATCAGCTCCGGGATGACCATGCTGGGGTGGGTGTCGTTGATCTGGATAGCGGCGTAGTCCGCCAGATCATGGAAGTTGCAGCCCCGGGCGGCGCACTCGGCCAGAATGAGCTGTGCACCGGCAGAAACCATCAGGTACTGCTGGTACACCCGCAGACGGCGGCCCGCCTCGTCGGAATCGTCCGGGTAGAGGAAGAGGGTCAGGTTCTTATCAATAGCGGTCTTGTCGAAGGCAATGCCGTCATGGACGATGCTCTCGTCGATGGTGTCCAGATCGAACAGGTTCAGGGTGTTGGTGCGCCCCTCGTAGCCGGTAACCGCCAGCTTGTACAGCCGGGCGGTGTACTCCTTGCCCGCCAGCTCCACCGGGTAGGTGGTGTCGGTCTTTTCCGCCCAGCTGTGGGCAGTCAGCCACGGGTCGGGCTTTTCGTTCTGCACGCCGTCCTCAAAGGACTGGTGGAACAGGCCGAAGTGATACCGCAGGCCCACGCCGTCGCCGGGCAGGTTCAGCGTTGCCAGAGAGTCAAGGAAGCAGGCAGCCAGGCGCCCCAAGCCGCCGTTGCCCAGAGAGGGCTCCGGCTCTACCTCTTCAATATCGGAAAGGCGCTTTCCGGCAGCAGCCAGCGCAGACCGGGCTTCATCGTACAGCCCCAGATTGATGAGGTTGTTGGACAGCAGCTTGCCAATAAGGAATTCGGCGCTGATATAGTACAGCTTGCGCCCGGTAACCGGCTGCACGCGGTCGGCGCTCTTCTGCCGCACAAGTTCCAGCAGTGCAAGATACAGTTCCTGATCGGTGCAGTCTGCCAGCAGCTTGCCGGTGATACTCTGTAACGTTTCGGTAAAGCTCATAAAAGCATCCTCCTTTGCTACGGAAAACAGGTTTGACATCTGTACCTCAAGATATACCACATAAAACGTTCAAAATCTTGCCTAAACAGTGCAAACTATGGTACAATCCTATCATCAGGGGGGTGGAACAATGCAAAATCAGGCTTCTTTGCAGGAGACAAAACAGCATGGTGCGGTGCGCTTTCCGTTCAACCTGTACCCCTGCACCATTCCGGGGGATTTCCAGCAGGTGGCACTCCACTGGCACGAGAGCATGGAGCTGGTCTTTGTTAAGCAGGGCATGGGGCTGGTACAGGTGGGCGTGGTGACCTACCCGGCCTACCGGGGGGATATCTTTATTTTTGCCCCGGGCACGCTCCACGCGCTGCGGCAGGCAGAGGGACAGCGCATGGAATACGAAAATATCATCTTTGAGCCAGAGCTGCTGGGCGGTGCGGAGGACCTTTGCGCCGAAAAATACCTGCTTCCGCTCCAGAGCGGGCGGCTGCTGCTGCCTGCGCGGCTGACTCCCAACGACCTGTGTTATCTTCAGGCCGCCGCCTGCCTGCGGGAGGTGGAGGAAGCCAACCGTGCCAAGCTTCCCGGCTATGAGCTGCTGGTCAAAGGAGCACTGCTG
>OLAJ01000075.1_pt1 | contig 16253 bp, 15 predicted proteins | sample 1607341 | NCBI WGS metagenome assembly OLAJ01 (sample SAMN02674597, study PRJEB24791) | human gut metagenome, SKBSTL013 | isolation source: stool | host: Homo sapiens | place: USA | reverse complement strand
TCCTCGAAATCGCCTCGCTTCATCCGCCACCGGCGGCGCTTCGGCGATTTCCCCGGCGGAAAACCGGCTTTGTTTACAAATAATTCAAAGGCTTCCACTTGACAAGGGCGGCGGGGGGTGGTAAACTGCGTTTAGCACTCAGGAAGTTGGAGTGCTAACGGAGAAAACGATATGGAATTGACCGATCGAAAAAGACAGATACTGAAGATCGTGGTGGAGGAATATGTGGCGGCGGCGGAGCCGGTGGGCTCCAAGGCCATCGCCCAGAGGATGCCCGGCAAGATCAGCTCCGCCACCATCCGCAACGAACTGGCGGACCTGACGGAGATGGGCTATCTGGAACAGCCCCACACCTCCGCCGGACGGGTCCCCTCCGCCAAGGGCTACCGACTGTACGTCAACGAGCTGATGGAGCGGCGGTCCCTGAGCCGGGAGGAGGAGGAAAAGCTCAACACCTCCCTGGCCGAGAAGCTGGCGGGAACGGACCAGGTCATGGCCCGGGCGGGCCAGATGGTCTCGTCCTTTGTGGGCTATCCCGCCTACACCGTGGCGGACCACAAAACCGCCGCCACCGTGCGGCGCTTTGAGCTGATCCCCGTGGACCAGAGCAGCTTCATCGCCGTGGTGATGCTGTCGGACAGCCAGGTGAAAAGCCAGCTGCTGCCCCTGCAATTGCCGGTGGCCGACGGGGGCCTGCCGGACATGAGCCACCTGCTGAACACCCATTTCACCGGCATCGGGCCGGAGGACATGAACGGACGGCTCATGAGCCTGTCGGAGCAGGTGTCCGGCCAGTGGTTCACTGCCGCTGACCCAGGTGGTGGAATATGCCGGACGGTTATTGAAGGAAGCCAACAGCCAGGAGGTCTTTACCGGCGGGGCCAAGGAGTTCCTGCGGTTCCCGGAATACCGGGACGCGGACAAGGCCCACGACCTGATGACCTTTATGGTGGACAATAAAGAACAGCTGCCCGCGCCCACGGAGGGCGGCCCGGTGCAGATCCTCATCGGCCCCGAAAATCTCAACGAGGCCCTGCGGGACAGCAGCGTGGTGGTGGCCAGCTATGACATCGGAGACAATATGCGGGGACTGGTGGGCGTGGTCGGACCCACCCGGATGGACTACGCCACCGTGGCGGCGCGCCTGAGCTACTTTGCCGAGAGTCTGGGCCGCATGTTCGGGAAGAACCAGCTGCCCCCCAAGGAGGACCAGGAAACATGAGCGAGAATGTGAATCAGGAAAACAAGCAGGAACAGGAAAACACGGACACCCCGGAGACCCAGCCCCAGCAGGAGCCGTCTCCGGAAACGGCGGAGGAGACCTTCACCGTCACCCGGGACCAGATGGAGAAAATGGAACAGCTGGCCAAGATGGTGTCCGACGCCAGCGACAAATATCTGCGGCTGGCAGCGGAATACGACAACTACCGCAAACGCACCGCCAAGGAAAAGGAGAGTCTGTACGGCGACGCCAAGGCCGACACCGTGAAGCCCTTTTTGGAGGTGCTGGACAACCTGGAGCGGGGCCTGGCCCAGTTCGAGGAGGGGGACCCCCACCGCCAGGGTATGGAGATGATCTGCAAGCAGTTCATGACCGTGCTGGAAAAGCTGGGCGTACAGCAGATTGAGGCCCTGGGCCAGCCCTTTGACCCCGCCCGCCACAACGCCGTGATGCATGTGGAGGATGAGTCGGCCGGGGAGAACACCGTGGTGGAGGTATTCCAGCAGGGATACGCCCTGGGCGACAAGATCCTGCGGTTCGCCATGGTAAAGGTTGCTAATTGAGAGGAGCATGTGCTATGAACGGAAAAAAACTTTATAAAAGCCGGGATAACCGGATGATCTCCGGCGTGTGCGCCGGGATCGCCGAGTATTTCAATATGGACCCCACCATCATCCGTCTGGCGTGGGTGCTGTTCAGCCTGCTGGGCGGCAGCGGCGTGCTGGGCTATATCATCGCCGCCATCGTGATCCCCGAGTATCCGGTGGACTGACCCTTGTAAACAAATTTTATTTCATATATTCAGGAGGCAATTATTATGTCTAAAGTTATCGGTATCGACCTTGGCACCACCAATTCCTGCGTAGCCGTCATGGAGGGCGGCGAGGCAGTTGTCATCCCCAACGCAGAGGGTAACCGCACCACCCCGTCCGTGGTGGCCTTCTCCAAGACCGGCGAGCGCATGGTGGGCCAGGTGGCCAAGCGCCAGGCCATCACCAACCCCGACCGCACCATCTCCTCCATCAAGCGCGAGATGGGCTCCGACCACCGGGTCAGCATCGACGGCAAGTCCTACACTCCCCAGGAGATCAGCGCCATGATCCTGCAGAAGCTCAAGAGCGACGCCGAGGCCTATCTGGGCAGCACCGTCACCGAGGCCGTTATCACCGTCCCCGCCTACTTCACCGATGCCCAGCGTCAGGCCACCAAGGATGCCGGCAAGATCGCGGGTCTGGACGTGAAGCGTATCATCAACGAGCCCACCGCCGCGGCCCTGGCCTATGGCGTGGACAAGGAGCAGGCCCAGAAGATCATGGTGTATGACCTGGGCGGCGGCACCTTCGATGTGTCCATTCTGGAGATCGACGACGGCGTCATCGAGGTTCTGGCCACCGCCGGCAACAACCGGCTGGGCGGCGACGACTTCGACCAGTGCATCATGAAGTACCTGGTCAGCGAGTTCAAGCGCACCGAGGGCATCGACCTGTCCGGCGACAAGGTTGCCATGCAGCGCCTGAAGGAGGCCGCCGAGAAGGCCAAGATCGAGCTGTCCGGCGTGACCACCAGCAACATCAACCTCCCCTATATCACCGCCGACGCCACCGGCCCCAAGCACCTGGACGTGACCCTGACCCGGGCCAAGTTCAACGAGCTCACCGGCCATCTGGTGGACGCCACCATGGGCCCCGTGCGCCAGGCCATGTCCGACGCCGGTCTGAAGCCCTCCGACCTGTCCAAGGTCCTGATGGTGGGCGGCTCCAGCCGTATCCCCGCCGTGGTGGAGGCCGTGAAGAACTTCACCGGCAACGAGCCCTTCAAGGGCATCAACCCCGATGAGTGCGTGGCCATGGGCGCGGCCCTGCAGGCCGGCGTGCTGACCGGCGACGTCAAGGGTCTGCTGCTGCTGGACGTGACCCCCCTGTCCCTGGGCATTGAGACCATGGGCGGCGTGTGCACCCGCCTGATCGAGCGCAACACCACCATCCCCGTGAAGAAGAGCCAGATCTTCTCCACCGCCGCCGACAACCAGACCTCCGTAGAGGTCAACGTGCTGCAGGGCGAGCGGGAGATGGCCGCCGCCAACAAGAGCCTGGGCCGCTTCCACCTGGACGGCATCGCTCCGGCCCGCCGCGGCGTGCCCCAGATCGAGGTGACCTTCGACATCGACGCCAACGGCATCGTCAACGTGTCCGCCAAGGACCTGGGCACCGGCACCGAGCAGCACATCACCATCACCTCCTCCTCCAACATGAGCAAGGACGACATCGAGAAGGCCGTGAAGGAGGCCGAGCAGTATGCCGCCGAGGACGCCAAGATCAAGGAGAAGGTAGAGGTCCGCAACCAGGCCGACCAGATGGTCTATCAGTCCGAAAAGACCCTCAGCGAGGTGGGCGACAAGCTGCCCGAAAGCGAGAAGGCCCCCATCCAGGCCGGTATCGACAAGCTGAAGGAGACCCTGAAGGGCGAGGACACCGACGCCATCAAGGCCGCCACCGAGGAGCTGACCCAGCTGTTCTACAAGATGAGCGAGAAGCTGTATCAGCAGCAGGCACCCCAGGGCGACCCCACCCAGGCCGGCCAGCAGGGCGGCGCCCAGGGTGACCAGGGCGGCCAGTATTACGACGCCGACTACAAGGTCGTGGATGACGACGACACCAAGAATAAATAAGTGAAATTTCACCACCGGAAAGGGGCAGGGCTTCCTGTCCCTTCGTGTGGTGTTCAGGGATAGAAGACCCAGAGAAGGGAGCGGGCCGTTATGGCAGAGAAACGCGATTATTACGAGGTCCTGGGCGTGGAAAAGGGCGCCAGCGAGGACGAGATCAAAAGAGCATACAAAAAGCTGGCCCGGAAGTATCACCCGGACATGAACCCAGGCGACAAGGAGGCCGAGGAGAAGTTCAAGGAGATCAACGAGGCCAACGAGGTGCTGTCCAATCCCGATAAGCGCCAGAAATATGACCAGTTCGGCTTTGCCGGGGTGGACCCCAACTATGGCGCGGGTCAGGGCGGCGGATACGGGGCAGGCGGCTTCGACTTCGGCGACCTGGGCGACATTTTCGGCAGCTTCTTCGGCGGCGGCTTCGGCGGCGGCCAGCAGCGGCGCAACGGACCCCGCCGGGGCGAGAGCATCCGGGCCAGCGTGTCCGTGGACTTCACGGAGGCCGCCTTCGGCTGCGAGAAATCCGTGACGGTGGAGCGCAGCGAGTCCTGCCCCACCTGCAAAGGAAACGGCTGCGCCCACGGCACCACGCCGGAGGTGTGCCCCGAGTGCCATGGCACCGGCACCGTGACCCAGGCCCAGCGGACGCCCTTCGGCGTCATGCAGAGCCAGGGCCCCTGCCAGAAGTGCCGGGGCACCGGCAAGATCATCCACCAGCCCTGCCCCGACTGTCACGGCAGCGGCCGCATTCGCAAGCGCCGGACCATTCAGGTGAACATCCCCGCCGGTATCGACAACGGCCAGACCATCTCCCTGCGGGGCCAGGGCCACGCAGGCTCCAACGGCGGCCCCAGCGGCGACCTGCTGATTACCGTGATGGTGCGGCCCCACGAGATCTTCCGCCGGGAGGGCACCTCCGTGTTCTGCGAGGCCCCCATCACCTTCACCCAGGCGGTGCTGGGCGCGGAGCTGGAGATCCCCACCATCGACGGCCGGGTGAAATACACCATCCCCGAGGGCACCCAGACCGGCACCGTGTTCCGGCTGCGGGGCAAGGGCATTCCCGTCCTCAACAGCCGGGGCCGGGGCGACCAGTACGTCACCGTCACCATCGAGACGCCCCGGGACCTGAACCGGGAGCAGAAGGAGGCCCTGAAGAAATTCAGCGAGACCCTGGGCGAAGGCAACTACGAAAAGCACCGCAGCTTTTTCGGGAAGAAGAAGTAAGCCATGTATCTTGCAGACTATCACGTCCATTCCACCTGCTCCCCGGACGGGCACCAGACCATGGCCCAGGCGGCGGAGGCTGCCGTCCGGCAGGGCCTGCGGGAGCTGTGCATCACCGACCATGTGGACACCATCCACTGGGGCACCCTGGCTCCCCGGGACGACTTCGACTGGGAGGAGTCCTGGCGGCAGTTCCATGAGGCCCAGGCGCTGTGGGGGGACCGGATCACCCTGCGGTGGGGGGCGGAGCTGGGGGAGGCCCAGCTGAGCTTCGACCGGGCGGACCGGCTTCTGGCCGGGGAGGAGCTGGACTTTGTCATCGGCTCCGTGCACCTAAGCGGAAAAAAGTTTGCCAACATGGACCTGTACTATATTGAAAAAGGCAGCGAAGCGTATTATGATAGTGTCATCGACAGCTATCTGGACGATGTGCTGGCCCTGGCCCGGTGGGGCCGGTTCCAGGTGCTGGGCCACCTGACCCTGCCCCTGCGGTATATCAACGAGCACCACGGGGAGCACATGACCTTCCGCCGCCACATGGACCGGGTGGAGGAGATCTTCCGCGCCATCATTCCCCAGGGGGTGGGCATCGAGTGCAACACCAACCGGGGAAACGAGCCCCTGCCGGGGGAGGATATTCTGCGGCTGTACCGCAGTCTGGGCGGCGAGATCATCACCCTGGGCAGCGACGCCCACCGGCCGGAGGACGTGGGTTGCTTCATCCGGCAGCGCCAGGAGCTTCTGCGGACCTGCGGCTTCCGCTATTTCACCACATTTGAACGGGGCCGGCCGCTGTTTCAGGCCCTGTGATACCCGAGAGGAGAACGAATCATGAAAATTGCCATCGGCTGCGATCACGGCGGCTATCTGCTGAAGCAGGACATTCTCATCTGGCTGGAGGAGCACGACATCGACTTTGAGGACGTGGGCTGCTTCTCCACCGAAAGCGTGGACTATCCCATTTATGGCGAGAAGGTGGCCCGGCTGGTGGCCTCCGGCGAATGCGAAAAGGGCATTGTCATCTGCACCACCGGCATCGGCATTTCCATCGCCGCCAACAAGGTCAAGGGCATCCGCTGCGCCCACTGCACGGACTCCCTGTCCGCCGAAATGACCCGCCGCCACAACGACGCCAACGTGCTGGCCCTGGGCGCGGGCATCACCGGCCCCAACCTGGCCAAGCGCATTGTGGAGGTGTTCCTGAACACCGAATTTGAGGGCGGACGCCATGCCCGCCGGGTGGGCCAGCTGGACAGCATCCAGCCCTGAATTTTCCGTGAACGGAGGTGCGCTCCATGACCACAAAGGGATATCATCGCTACCGGGGAAGAAACACCCGGGGCAAGGTGGCGCTGGTCATCGTGCTGGTGCTGGTGCTGATCGCGGCGGTGGCCTATCTGCTGACCCAGGAATACGTGGTGTATGATGACGAGGGCAAGGCCCATCTGGAGCTGCCCTGGTCCCGGAAGGAGCCGGAGAAGCCCCAGCCGGACTCCACCCCTGCGCCGGATGATGTGGACATCACCCGGGAGGAGCCGCAACGGCAGAAGGTGGAGGCCATCCACGCCTGGGAGCTGCCCTACGGCTGTCTGGGCGGCGACCCCGGCTATCTGCTGACGGGCCGGGAGGCCGTGGCCGTCAACGTGAAGCTGTACGACGGCTCCGTGGCCTATCACACGGCGGTGTCCCTGCCGGAGGGCGTCCTCACCGGCGGCAATGCCACCAGCCGGAACCTCCAGACCATTCTGGACAGCGACTGCTACACCGTGGCAAGGCTTGCCTGCTTCTGCGACAACGCCTATGCCGACGCCATGGGGGACCGGGCGGCCCTGTGCACCGCCGAGGGCGTCCTGTACCGGGACGGCTCCGGCCGCCGCTGGCTGGACCCCACCAAGCCGGAGACCCTGCGGTATATCACGGACCTGGCCGAGGAGTGCGCCCGGCTGGGCTTTGATGAGGTTCTGCTGGACTGGTTCCTGTACCCCACCAGCGGCGACCAGACGGCCCTGGAACTGCCTGCCGACAGGACGGCGGTGCTGAAGGACTTCGCCCAGGCTCTGGAAAAGCAGCTGCCGGAGGGCACGGTGCTGTCCGTGGTGCTGCGGGAGACGCCCACGGCGGACAACGGCCTGACGCCGGAGCTGCTGACGGCCTGCTTTGACCGGGTGTATGTCATGCCGGAGGCGGACGCCTCGGCCCTGCCCGCCAGCTACGACGCCGCCACCCGGGTGGTGGCCATGACCGCCTACGCCCCCGACAGCGGCAGCTATCTGGTGACCCAGTGAGAAATTGTTTCGACGGGCGAAATAAGTTTCCAAAATGAATAAAAAATCCCCTGAAACGCCGACGAAAATGTGGCTTTCAGGGGGTTTTCATTTGTCCAAGGCTATGGTACAATATCCTTTTGTGAATCGAAATCAAGGAGGGGATAGTCCCATGGAAAAGGAAAACAAGCTGGGCACCATGCCCATTTCCAAGCTGATTATCAACATGTCCCTGCCCATTATCATCTCCATGCTGGTGCAGGCCCTGTACAACATCGTGGACAGCGTGTTCGTGTCCCGGGTGTGTGAGCAGGCGCTGACCGCCGTGTCCCTGGCGTTTCCGGCCCAGAACCTGATGATCGGTCTGGCCACCGGCACCGCCGTGGGCGTCAACGCCCTGATGGGCCGGGCCCTGGGAGCCAAGGACCAGGAGCGGGCCAACGCCGTGGCCATCAACGGCGTGTTCCTGGCGGTGGTGGGCTTTGCCATCTGCGCCGTGCTGGCGCTGCTGTTTGCCGGGCCCTTCTTCCGGTCCCAGACCCAGATCGACTACATTGTGGAAAACGGCACGGACTATCTGCTGGTCTGCTGCTGCGGCTCCCTGGGCCTGTTCTGCGAGATCATGTTCGAGCGGCTGCTGCAGGGCACCGGCCGATCCATCCTGTCCATGTATACCCAGGGTCTGGGCGCCATTGTGAACATCGTGCTGGACCCCATCTTTATCTTCGTGCTGGACATGGGCGTCACCGGCGCGGCGGTGGCTACGGTCATCGGACAGTTCTGCGGCTGTATCCTGGCCCTGATCTTCAACCTGAAGAAGAACAAGGAAATTCACCTGCAATTCCGGGGCTTCCGGCCCAACTGGCGGCTGGTGGGCAACATCTACGCCATCGGTCTGCCCAGCGTCATCATGGTGGCCATCGGCTCGGTGATGACCTTCTGCATGAACAAGATCCTCATTGCCTATCACTCCGCCAAGGAGACGGCGGCCACGGCCTTCGGCATTTACTTCAAGCTCAACAGCTTCATCTTCATGCCGGTGTTCGGCCTGAACAACGGCGTGGTGCCCATCGTGGCGTATAACTACGGGGCCCAGAACCGGCTGCGGATGGTGGAGACCATCAAGCGCAGCACCATCTACGCCTCCTGCATCATGGTGCTGGGCGTGGTCATCTTCTGGGCCATTCCCGGGCCTCTGCTGAAGATCTTCGACGCCACGGACACCATGCTCCAGGTGGGCGTCCCTGCCCTGCGGATCATCTCCCTGAGCTTCTGCATGGCCGGAGCCTGCATCGCCCTGGGCAGCTCCTTCCAGGCTCTGGGCAAAGCGGTGTACTCCATGACCACCTCCATCATCCGGCAGCTGGTGTTTCTGGTGCCCATTGCCTATGTCCTGGCCCGCTACGGCTATTCTATCGGCAACGATGATCTGGTCTGGTGGAGCTATCCCCTGGCGGAGATTGCCTCCCTGCTGGTGACCCTGGTGTTCTTCCGGCGGCTGTACCGCACCCTCATCGCCCCGCTGCCTGCCAACGGCGGCGCGCCGGTCCACGACGACTCCGACGACGATCCCATCGGCGAATAACCCGAACAGCGCATCCCACGCCTTGCCGATTGGCAGGGCGGGGGATGGTTTATTTGCCGGGCCGGGCAAAATCAAACCCCCGGAAAGCGGATGCTTTCCGGGGGTTTCTCTGGCGCAGTGGGAGGGATTTGAACCCTCGTGCCGCTTTTGACGACAACACGATTTCCAGTCGTGCTCGTTATGACCACTTCGATACCACTGCATATATTCCGCTGCGACAACAGCATGGACTATTATAACAAAATCTGTGAGAATGTCAAGGGCTAAATCACAAAATCCACAAATTTTCCGGACCGGTTGCCTCCTTGCAGGCAACAGCTCCGCCGCCCGGGAGGCCCCGGGCGGCGGAGAAAAAGGGTTCTTTTTTACTGTCTTGCCTTGGAGTCCACGATCTCGTGGAGCTTGGCGGCGAAGTCCGCCAGGGACATGGCCCCCAGGTCCTCGCCGGTGCGGGTGCGGACGGACACGGTGCCCGCCTCCATATCCCGGTCGCCCACCACCAGCATGAAGGGGATCTTCTCCAGGGTGGCCTCCCGGATCTTCTTGCCGATCTTTTCGTTGCGGCCGTCCACCTCCACCCGGAAGCCCTGGCTGTCCAGCTGGGCGGCGACGTTTTTGGCGTAGTCCATGGCCCGGTCGGTAACGGGCAGGAGCTTGACCTGCACCGGGGACAGCCATGCCGGGAAGGCGCCGGCAAAATGCTCGGTGATGACGCCGATGAAGCGCTCGATGGAGCCCAGCAGCGCCCGGTGGATCATGACGGGGCGGTGCTTCTCGCCGTCCTCGCCCACATACTCCAGGTCGAAGCGCTCGGGCATCTGGAAGTCCAGCTGGATGGTGCCGCACTGCCAGGTCCGGCCCAGGGAATCGGCCAGATGGAAGTCCAGCTTCGGGCCATAGAACGCGCCGTCACCGGCGTTGATGATGAAGTCCTTGCCCATTTCGGTGATGGCCGCCTGCAGGGTATCCTCGGCGAACTTCCAGTCCTTCTCGTCGCCCATGTGGTCCTCGGGCATGGTGGACAGCTCGATCTGATAGGTCAGGCCGAAGGTGGAGTAAATTTCGTCAAACAGCTTCACGACGTTCTTGATCTCGTCCTTCATCTGGTCGGGGGTCATGAAGATGTGGGCGTCGTCCTGGGTGAAGCAGCGGACGCGGAACAGGCCGTGCAGCGCGCCGGACATCTCGTGGCGGTGGACCAGGCCCAGCTCCGCCATGCGCAGGGGCAGGTCGCGGTAGGAATGGGGCTCGCTCTTATAAACCAGCATGCCGCCGGGGCAGTTCATGGGCTTGATGGCGTAATCCTCGCCGTCGATGACGGTGGTGTACATATTGTCCTTGTAGTGATCCCAGTGGCCGCTGCGGTGCCAGAGCTCCTGGTTGAGGATGATGGGCGTGGAGATCTCCACATAGCCGTAGCGCTTGTGGCACTGCCGCCAATAGTCCAGCAGGGTGTTTTTCAGCACCATGCCCTTGGGCAGGAAGAACGGGAAGCCCGGGCCCTCCTCGGTCATCATGAACAGGCCCAGCTCCTTGCCCAGCTTGCGGTGGTCGCGGCGCTTGGCCTCCTCAATGCGCTCCAGATAGGCGTCCAGCTCCTCCTTCTTGGGGAAGGCCACGCCATAGATCCGCTGCAGGGTCTGGCGATTGCTGTCGCCCCGCCAATAGGCGGCGTTGCAGGCGGTCAGCTTGATGGCGTTGCCCTTGATGCGGCCGGTGGAATCCAGGTGGGGACCGGCGCACAGGTCCACGAACTCTCCCTGCTTATAGAAGGAGATGTGGGCGTCGGCGGGCAGGTCGTTGATCAGTTCCACCTTGTAGGGCTCCTGCCGCTCTTCCATGTATTGCAGGGCCTCCTCCCGGGGCAGCTCAAAGCGCTCCAGCTTCAGCTTCTCCTTGCAGATCTTGCGCATTTCGCCCTCGATCTCGGCCAGGTCCTCGGGGGTGAAGGCAAAGGGCGCGTCCAGATCGTAATAAAAGCCGTTTTCGATGGACGGGCCGATGGCCAGCTTCACCTCCGGGTGCAGGCGCTTGACGGCCTGGGCCAGGACGTGGGAGCAGGTGTGCCAATAGGTCCGGCGGTATTCCTCGTTTTCAAAGGTGTACTTGTTTTCTTCGCTCATGATGATTCCTCCTTGATATTGGGGTCGGGAAAATAAAAATCCCCACCCCTGACAGTGATTCAGGGGTGAGGTAATCGGCATTACTCCACGGTTCCACCCTGCTTACGGGACACGGGTCCCGTCGCTCGTAGCTCCTCTGTAACGGGAGGGCCCGGTCCGGCCTACTGGGGCCATGGCCCGTTGGGCGGACGGCTCGGAGGCGGTACGCATCCTGCTTTCAGCCGGGACCCTTGCACCAAGATGGGCCCCTCTCTGCTGCCTGCCGCAGGCGGCTTCCTCGTCAACGCCTTTTGTTATCCCTCAATATAGCACGCCCTGTCCCGGTTGTCAACGGGAAATTCCCGGGACAGAGGCGGGACAGGGCGGGACAATTTTACGCGAACAGCTGGATCACGCCCCAGACGCCCAGAAGGCCGTATACCAGGGCGAACACGATCAGAACGGCGTTGACCACGCCGTCCAGCTTCGAGGGCTTGGGGGCGGGGTAGTCCTTGCGGATCAGATACAGCGCGCCGCAGGAAAGACCCAGCAGCAGGGTGGTGGCGCTGTTGAGGATCTGGTTTTCCTGCAGGGAGGGGACCGCCAGCCGCACCACCAGGCACGCCACCAGCACGCCGAACATGATGCCCAGGGTGACCTTCACCTTGGTGGGCCAGGGGGCCTTCCGGGCGGCCTGGCTCTGGGCCTGGGCCTGGCGGGCGGCAGTGGCCGCAGTCTGGTAGTCGCTGTTTTTCCGGGTGCGCTTGCCGCGGTTGTTTTTGGCCAGTTCCTTGCTGTGGGTCCGGCCCAGGTTCTTGTTGTTCATCGGGTTTGCTGCCATGTTATTTTTTCTCCTATTCCTGTTCTATGGGCAGATCACAAAGGTGTCTGCGTATGATATCCAGTGCGCTGCTGGCGGCCAGAAGCCGGATGCGGGGCCGGTCGCCGCCCAGGGCCAGCCGCCGCACCAGGGAGCCCCCCTGCCAGCTCAGCCCCACATATACGGTGCCCACGGGGTTCCCCCGGTCGTCGCCGTCAGGCCCGGCCAGCCCGGTGACGGACACCGAAAGGTCGCTGCCGGTAAGCCGCCGGACGCCCTCCGCCATGGCCCGGGCCACCGGCTCCGACACCGCGCCGTATTGCTCCAGCAGGTCCCGGGGCACGCCCAGCACCCCGGCCTTGACGGCGTTGGTATAGGACACCACACCCCCCAGAAACGCCGCCGAGGCTCCGGGCACGTCCGTCAGCCGCTTGGCGATGAGGCCGCCGGTGCAGCTCTCCGCCGCCGAAAGGGTCAGCCCCTTCTGCCGCAGCCGGGTGATGACCACCTCCTCCAGGGAGGACACGTCCACGCCGTATAAACAGTCCCCCAGCCGGGAGCGGACGTCCCAGAACAGCGGGGCCATGCGCTCCTGGCAGTCCTGGGGGCTTTCGCCCTTGGCCGTCAGCCGCAGCATCACCTCGCCGGGCTTGGCATAGGGGGCCAGGGAGGGGTTTTCCGCCCGGTCCATCAGGTCCCCCAGCAGCTCCTGGACCCGGGGCTCCGTCAGGCCGAACACCCGCAGGTCGTGGCTGCAGATAACGCCGCCGCTGCACCCCTGAAGCCAGGGAAGCAGGGCGTGCTCCGCCAGATAGCGGCACTCGTGGGGGACCCCCGGCAGCAGCACCGCCGTGACGCCGTCCGCCGTGAAGATGCAGCCCGGAGCGGTGCCCACGGGGTTGTGCAGCACCGTGCAGCCCTGGGGCAGCATGGCCTGCTGGCGGTTGCAGGCGGGCATGGGCCGGTGGAATACGTTGTCGAAATAGCGCCGGATTTCCTCCATGACCTCCGGGTGATACTCCAGGGCCAGGCCGAAGGCTTCGGCCACCGTCTCCTTGGTCATGTCGTCATAGGTGGGGCCTAAGCCGCCGGTGAACACCAGCAGGTCGCAGCGGCCCCGGGCGATCTCCACCGCCTGGCGCAGACGCCGGGGATTGTCCCCCACGGCGGTGTGGTACAGCACGTCGATCCCTGCCGAGGCCAGCAGTTCCGACAAAAATTGTGCGTTTGTATTGGCAATGTTGCCTAAAAGTAGTTCCGTGCCCACGGCAAGGATCTCCGCCTGGTGGGGCATGGTATCACTTCCTTTTCGTTGGGGTTAAAACGGGTCAGCGGAGCTTTACCACCTCGCGGCCGTCCATGGCCCGGCGGACCAGGCCCTCCACGTCCAGGGCCTGCTCCATCTCCCGGACCTCCTCCACATGGGGGCGGGTCTTGGGATGGCGGGGGGTGAACACGGTGCAGCAGTCCTCATAGGGCAGGATGGAGGTCTCAAAGGTGCCGATGTGACGGGCGATACGGACGATCTCCTCCTTGTCCATGCCGATTACCGGCCGCAGAATGGGCAGGTCCGTCACGTCGCCGCTGACGGCCAGGGCATCCATGGTCTGGCTGGCCACCTGGCCCAGGCTCTCACCGGTGACCAGGGCCCGGCAGTTCAGGTCCCGGGCCAGGGCGTCGGCCAGGCGCATCATAAACCGCCGCATGATCAGGGTGAAGTGATCCTCCGGGCAATTGCGGCGGATCTCCTCCTGAATCCCGGCAAAGGGAACAATGGTGACATTCAGCCGCCCGCACCAGGGCACCAGCTCCCGGGCCAGCTGGAGGACCTTTTCCCGGGCCTGCTCGCTGGTATAGGGGGGCGAGGCAAAGTGGATCATCTCCAGCTCCACGCCCCGCTTGGCGATCATATAGCTAGCCACCGGGGAGTCGATGCCGCCGGACAGCAGGCTCACGGCCCGGCCGCCCATGCCGATGGGCAGGCCGCCTGCGGCAGGCTCCGCCGGGGCGTGGACATACGCCGCCTCCTCCCGGACCTCCACATACACCGTCAGCTCCGGGTGGTGAACGTCCACCGTCAGGTGGGGGAAGGCCTCGTGCAAGTGGCCACCTACCCACTGGCTCAGCTGGATGGAGGTCATGGGGAAGGTCTTGTCTGCCCGCTTGCTCTCCACCTTGAAGCTCCGGGCCGCTGTCAGGGCGCTGCTCAGATAGGTCTTGGCGGTGTCCAGAATGGCCTCCTTTTCCTTGGCACAGGGCAGGGCCCGGGCCACGGCGATGATGCCGAACACCCGCTTGCAGGCGTCATACGCCCCGTCCAGGTCGCAGGCCTCCCCGGCAGGCTCCACATAGATGGTGCTCTGCTTGGAATAGACCCGGAACCTGCCGAACCGGGCGGTGCGGCGGCGGAGGTTGGACATGAGCTTCATTTCAAAGCTGCGGCGGTTCAGGCCCTTCAGGACCACCTCGCCCAGCTTGCACAGGATCATCTCGTGCATGGGATCGTTTCTCCTTGTATATGGTTTCCAGTTATTATAACCCACCGGGGGGACTATTTCAACAGGGTGCTGCTGCGATACTGGATGGCCTCGGCCAGGTGGGCGGCCTCGATGCGCTCGCTGCCGTCCAGGTCGGCGATGGTGCGGGCCATGCGGAGAATGCGGTCGTGGCTGCGGCCGGTGAGGCCCAGCCGGTCAAAGGCCCCCTTCATCAGCCGCTCTCCCGCCTGGTCCAGCAGGCAGTACTGCCCGATCATGGCGGGGGTCATATAGGCGTTGCAGCTGACGCCGGTGCCGGAAAAGCGCTGCTTCTGAAGCTCCCGGGCGGCGTTGACCCGGGCGCGGACCTGGGCCGAGGTCTCGGGCTTTTCCTTGCGGCGCATGGCCTCGTACTCCACCGACGGCACCTCGATGTGCATATCAATGCGGTCCAGCAGGGGGCCGGAAATGCGGCGCATATAGCTTTCCACCTGGCTTTCCGAACAGGTGCAGCGGCCGGAGGGGTGGCCGTACCACCCGCAGCGGCAGGGGTTCATGGCGCACACCAGCATGAACCGGCTGGGCAGGGTCAGGGACCCGGACACCCGGGTGATGGTGACCACCCCGTCCTCCAGGGGCTGGCGCAGGGTCTCCAGGGCGGTTTTGTCGAACTCCGGCAGCTCGTCCAGAAACAGGATGCCGTTGTGGGCCAGGGAAATCTCGCCGGGCCGGGGCACCGTGCCGCCGCCGGACAGGGACACCGGCGAGGCGGTGTGGTGGGGGCTGCGGAAGGGCCGCTGGGTCACCAGAGGGTGGGCGGGGTCCGTCATCCCCGCCACGGAGTATACCTCCGTGGTTTGCAGGGACTCCTGCCGGGTCATATCCGGCAGAATGGACGGCAGCCGCCGGGCCAGCATGGACTTGCCGGAGCCGGGGGAGCCGATCAGCAGCACGTTGTGGCCCCCGGCCGCAGCGATGACCATGGCCCGGCGGGCCAGTGCCTGCCCCATCACGTCGGCAAAATCCGGCACCTGTGCCCAGGCCTCGGCGGGGTCAAAGGGAACGGCTGCCGCAGCGGTCAGCGGTCGGATGCCGCGCAGGGCGTCCACCACCTCCCGGGCGGTGTGGGCCGGGTAGACGGCCATGCTGTCGGCACAGGCCTCGGCAGCCTCGGCGGCGTTTTCGGCGGGCACATACAGGGCGCGGATGCCGTTTTCGGCGGCGGCCAGTGCCATGGGCAGCACGCCGGATACCGGGCGCAGGGTGCCGTCCAGCGCCAGCTCACCCAGAAAGGCGGCGTCCTCCGGCACATCCTCCAGCTGGCCGCTGGCCGTGAGCACGGCCAGCAGCAGGGGCAAATCGTACACCGGGCCGGTCTTGCGCACATCGGCGGGGGCCAGGTTGACCGTGATGCGCCGGTCCGGGAACTTGAAGCCCAGGTTCTTGATGGCGGCACGCACGCGGTCCGCACTTTCCCGCACGGCGGAATCCGGCAGGCCTACGATGGAAAAGGCGGGCAGCCCGCCCGAAACGTCGGCCTCCACGGCCACGGCAAAGCCGCGCAGGCCGTTCAGGCCAAAGCTCTTTGTTACCGAATACATGGGTGCACCTCGCTTGCATTTTCTGCGCGAAAACGGTCGAAAATTGGGTGGAAAAATTTGGGAGGAACCGTCAGCCTTCGACAGCATCTCCCGGTCGATTTCATTATAGTAAAGGGCAGGAAAGATGTCAATGCAGCGGAAAGGAGAGCGACAAACGATGACAGGCAAGGAATACTGCCGGTACATCCGTACTTATTCAGAGCTGGAGGGGCTGCAGCGGGCCCACACGGTGGTGTACTGCGCCCAGACCGTGCCCGGGGGCGTGCTGGCCCAGCTGCGGTGGGAGCAGGCGG
>OLAJ01000064.1_pt1 | contig 16892 bp, 10 predicted proteins | sample 1607341 | NCBI WGS metagenome assembly OLAJ01 (sample SAMN02674597, study PRJEB24791) | human gut metagenome, SKBSTL013 | isolation source: stool | host: Homo sapiens | place: USA | reverse complement strand
GTCCACAGACAGAATATAAATAAAAGCTGTAAAAATGATATGCTGCCGCTCGGCACAAAAATCCAGCTTATAAGACGCCATACCTGTCCGTGCAAAATAGCAGAAGCTGAAAACTGCAGATAATAAAGGACAACATCTCCCTTTGTCAAAAGCAGCACACTGCCTATCAGATTCGCAGCGATAAATATTCTAGTGATATTCGGAATCGCTTTACTTCCATATTTTTGTTCTAGTTTGTTAAGCCAGTTCATACATTTTAGCAGACATGGTTTTGATGCAATATAAAACCACGCGTCCGCATCCTCCTGTCATATTATTGCTGCCTTTTATACTATAGTACAAAGGGCAGCGATTATTACAAAATTTATTATGATAGTTAAATCATACTTTGTCAACGAGACTGCGAATTATTCACAAATTCTTTATAATTATAGTCATTGTAATTTGTCGATATCTGTCGTATAATAATCTCTGTTTTGAAAATAGAACTATTATATATTTTAATAAGAAGAAAGATATATAAAAACATATAAGTAATACATGATAGTGTCAAATGACCTATGAAAAAACTGAGCAAAAGAAAAAGGCTCAGATGAACCTTGAAAACTGTAGATCTTTTGGGTTGTGGTAGCCCACCGCCACTCTTGACGGTACGAAAAAGAACTGCTGTAGGTTAATCACCGACGGCGAAGAACTCAAGAACAGTTAGAGTTTTTCCGTCGATTACAGCAGTGTAGCAGTTCTTTTTCGTGCCATCAAGGGCACGCCGCTTTGCGGTGGCTGGGATAATTACCTCTGGCTCTGAATCTAAGAACAGTTAGCGGCTTCGCCGTGTTGCAGGTTCAGAATCGTCTGTTGACCAAGGAAGATGAGAAGCTGCCATTTGCCCAGCATCGTGTCAGCCTGAGACAGCATTTCGACTTCATTTAAGACTTTATAGTTGTTGTGTTTATGTGGTCTTAGGAAGTTGTAATAAGCAACCCAGAGGGCGAGATCATAGTTGGCTCCATCGATGTTATCAAAGCCGTTGGTTTTACGATAGGAAGCTTTGTATGTACGGTTTAAGCGTTCAATCATCTGCTTGTAAGGTCTGAATTCTTTAGAAACCTCATCGTCATTGGTGAGTCCGATTACTTGTGTGATTTCAAACTTAAACTTATCACCGAATTCATGGAAGAACTGCTGGGCGGCAAGGGGATATGCACTGTAGCCATCTGCAATGAACTTAAAGTTCTTAGGCAGTTCTTTTAGATGCCGGAAGGCCATCCGCATTGCCAGAATGCAAGGACCAACACCACGATTATCAGATACCTGATAGCCGATAACAGAGCGTTTGGCAGAATCCATGATAAACCAGATATAGGTTTTGATACCACGGATTTTGATGTATGTCTCATCAGCAGTAAATACATTGCCAGTTTTGTAATCGTAGTTGTCTACGAAAGGTTTTATGCAGACAGAGGCGGTTTTGCAATAGTTGGCAACTTGCTGGTGTGAGATGCTGATGCCGTGTATGTCCTTCAACGCCTGAGCGGTCTTACGAAGCGATAACCCAAGATTCACTTTGTAGGTAAGACAAAGTGACATGACATGCTGGTCATGTTTACTGAATTTTAGGGAAGAAGCATTCTTGGGAAGAGTGTTTAAATCCATGCGAAAGAAATCTATCTGGAATTCCCGGTATATGTAATGGAGTTTATATTTGTTCTTGCCATAGTCCTCCTTAAGGTCTTTTTTATCAACCTTGTTTAGATTGTGGAGGTAGTAAGGACATTTTGGATTTACGCATTTGTGGACAACAAAGTGTTTGCGGTCTTTCTTATGAGCCAGCGAGTGATTGCAGTGCGGGCATTTGAGGGAGTAGGACTTTGAAAAACGGTTTTCTTCCGGAGAGAATGCGGTGGAGCATACTTTGCACAGAATCTGTCCTTTTGAACCATTATTCTTGTAGAGATAAGGCTTTGGAGCATTGCAACGTGGGCAGGCACAGTTGTCATCAATATCACATTCAGAACGGCGGCTGACAGGTTTGATTTTCTTGCCATACTTCCATTCGAGGTAAGGAATGTAGTCTTTGTAATCCCATTTTTCGTAATAGATTATTTTTGGGAGCTTATCAATCTTGAATTTTTGATATTTGGGAGAATGGGAGTCATCGAAGACCCACTGCTTAAGGGGAATATATCTGCAGATAAAATTAAAAAGCCAGCAGATTTGTTTATGTTGGTATTGAATAAATAGAAGTAAATAAAGTATAATGTCCATGAGCATTGTCTCCTTGTTGATAATGGTGTTTGTGGTGAACTCATTATACTTCTTTTGGGAGGTCAATGCTCTTTTTATTTGCAAACCTTCAATAAATCAAGGTTTTAAAAGAATTTTAGAACAATAAAATGGGTAGTTTTTGACACTACCGGAATTTAAGGAGGAGTATGTAAATGAAATTAGCAGATTTAGCAACAGGCTCTGATTGGATAGTGTGGATTGTCTTTGCGATATTTGCTGTACTTTCTATTATTTTACTTTCTGGACATGGAAGCTGGTTCATTTCTGGATATAATACAGCTTCAAGAGAAGAAAAGGAAAAATATGATGAAAAGAAGTTATGCAGAACAATGGGAATTGGAATGTCTATTATAGCAATTCTTGCATTAACTATGGGCTTGTTTGAAAATATTTTGCCTGCATTTTTTGTATATATTGCATTGGGGATTATTTTGGTTGATGTCGTAGTAATTATCATTTTAGGAAATACACTATGCAGAAAGTAACAACTTTTTAGTTTGTATGCGACAAACGTTTGAACACTTTTTGAACACCGCAACCGTGATGAAGTCCTCAAAGCCCCTTTCTATCAGTATTTGTGATTGCTTAAAACGGTTCGATTCCGGTCTGCGGCATTATTTTTTTCTCTGAGATTTTTGTGAAGTCAATGTTTGCAAGAATCTCAGAGTTTTTTGTTTTATGCATTCCATTTGGAGGTAAGGATATTATTCAAAAAATAACGGCATTGCATCTCATCTTACGAGATACAATGCCGTTATTTTAAAGTCTTCACACTTTCATTAAAAGTGGACCTGGCGGGAATCGAACCCGCGTCCAAAAACCTGTCCCATGTACTTCTACTATCATAGTCAGTTATTTGACATTCCCTCTGCCGTACGAAAACTAACATCCTTACGGGTTCAGTAGCTTCATAATACGCCTGACGGCTCAAAGCTTTGCCGTCATCGTTTCTCACATAGTCGGTGCCAGATTCCTAAAGTGTGAGTGCTTCAGGGCTGACATGCAGCATTTAGGCTGCAGCTAATTCGAAATTATCGTTAGCGTTTAATTTTAAGTTTGCGATTTAACGCATCAGCCTACGGATAGCTTCTCCATCTTCGAGATCCCTGTCGAAACCAGTACAAGCCCTGATCAGGGTAGAGTAATAAATACTCTCTACTGTAACAGACACATTCTCTTGTGTGCTGTACATACTAATATAGTAAAAAGAAATATAAATGTCAAGTGATTATTGCGTTAAAAGAAGTGAAAAAGCAGTAAAAATTTAGCATTTTTAATCTCATTTCACATATTTTTTATAAAGATAATTACTGTCAGACAGGGAAGAATGTGTTAATATAATAATATGAGTAATTATAAATCTTAACAAGAAAATTCGGAAAAAGGAGAGGTTTCTTATGCCAACAACATACGCACATTATAAATTCGGAAAAGAGGTGCTCAGCGCACTTCCAAGACCCCTTCAGAATTCTATAGAAGCGCATAGAGAGTTGTTTGATATTGGGTTACATGGACCGGATATTTTATTTTATTATAATGCATTAAAGAAAGATCCGGTGAATGAACAGGGGCATACACTTCATGAACAATTTGCCGATGAGTTTTTCCATCATGCTGTTGAAGTGATTGAGAAAGCAAAAGATCCGGCAGCGGCGCGTGCATATATTTATGGATTTATCTGTCATTTTGCTTTAGACAGTGAATGTCATCCTTATGTTGAAAAAATTATGCAGGTCGGAAGAGTTTCACATAATGAGATTGAGATGGAACTGGATCGAATGATGCTGACGGAAGATTATCATGATCCTTTGCGCTATCTGACAGCAAAGCACATTCAGCCGAAGATGGAGTATGCGGAAGTGATCGCACCATTTTTCAAAGATGTAACAGCCGAGCAGATCTATAAGGCATTAAAAGGGATGGTTTTTTATCATAAGCTGTTTCTGGCACCGACATCTGGAAAGCGAAAAGCGTTGTTTCTTGGGATGAAGGCAGTGGGAAAATACGATTCATTGCATGACATAGTGATGAGTGTAAAGCCAGATCCGTTATGTCAGAAATATTGTAAGGTTTTGAAACGGCAATATTCAGGTGCAGTGCCGTTAGCTGCGAGTCTGATCGTACAGTATCAGAAGAAATTATTCCAGGATACACCGCTTCCGGAACGTTTTCATGAAACATTTGGTGCAGGAGAAGAGTGGGAGAAACTGCGCCTGTAGAGAATCGAAGAAAAGAGCAACAGACTGCTTGCCAGGAGAGATGCAGAAGAAGAGTAAAAGAGTCAGGAGAATGTAGATGAAGGAATTCGTTAAAGTGCAGGATATCACGAAAACTTATAAAATGGGTGAAGTTGAGATTCATGCAGTGGATCACATTAGCTTTTCGATTGAGCAGGGAGAACTTGTTGTAATCGTTGGACCAAGTGGTGCAGGTAAGACAACTGTGCTTAATATTCTCGGCGGAATGGATACGGCAACAAGCGGGAAGCTGTATGTAGATGGAAAAGATATTACAGCTTATAATTCCAAACAGCTGACAGGATACCGCAGAGATGACATCGGATTTGTTTTTCAGTTTTATAATCTTGTGCCGAATCTGACCGCATTGGAAAATGTTGAGCTTGCGTTGCAGATCAGTAAGGATCCGTTGGATGCACAGGCAGTTTTGGAGGAAGTTGGTCTGGGGGAACGGAAGAATAATTTTCCGGCACAGCTTTCCGGCGGTGAGCAGCAGCGAGTTTCAATCGCGAGAGCATTAGCGAAGAACCCAAAGCTTTTGCTTTGTGATGAGCCAACAGGTGCATTGGATTACAATACAGGAAAATCAATTTTGAAATTACTTCAGAATATGTGTAGAGAAAAGGGAATGACAGTTATTATCATTACACATAATCAGGCACTTGCGCCGATGGCAGATCGATTGATTCATATAAAAAATGGACAGGTAGCAAGAATAGAATCTAATGAGAATCCGACTTCGATTGATGAAATTGAATGGTAGGGGATGTGGATGAAGAAAGCATTACGAAAAAACTTTTATATGGAGATCCGTCATAGCCTTGGACGTTTTTTATCCATTTTCTTTATTGTTGCGATAGGATGTGCATTCTTTTCCGGAATCCGTGCATCAGAGCCGGATATGAGATATTCAGGAGATGCATATTTCGATGAGAAGAACCTGATGGATATTCAGGTAATGAGTACAATGGGACTGACAGAAGATGATTTGGATGCAATTCGTGCTGTGGATGGTGTATTGGATGCAGAAGGAAGCTATGCAACAGATGTACTTTGTACGATTCGGGGAAACCAGGTAGCAGTTCATGTTATGGCGCTCCAGGATAAGATGAATCAAGTTCAGTTAGAAGATGGCAGGCTTCCGGAAAAGGAAAATGAATGTGTAATAGATGCAGATTATCTGGATGGAAAGAATCTGAAGATTGGGGATAGGATCACATTATCAAGTGGGACTTCGGATTCTTTGGAAGATACACTTAAGACAGATACATTTACCATTGTTGGTACGGTCAGCAGTCCGGAGTATATTGCATTTCACAGAGGCAGTACAACAATCGGAAATGGAAGTGTCAGTGCCTTTCTTTGCGTTCCGGAGAAAGCATTTTCATTAGATGTGTATACAGAGATTACAGTGCAGGTTGAAGGTGCAAAGGAAGCGACTGCATTTACGAAAGAATATGAAGAACACGTGGATTCTGTGCTGAAAAAGGTTCAGGCAATTAAAGCGGAAAGAGAACAGGCCAGATATGATGAGATTACTTCGACAGCGCAGGAAAAAGTGGATGAAGCACAAGATGAGTTAGCTCAGGCAGAGCAGGATCTGGCGGATGGAAAAAAAGAGGCGGAAGAAGAACTTGCAAGTGCAAGAGAGAAACTTGATGCAGCGCAGAAAGAGCTTGAACGAGGAAGAAATCAGCTGGCAGCTTCGAAGCTTGAACTGGAGCAGTCGAGAAATCTTCTGATATCAAAGCAAAAGGAGCTGAATCAGTCAAAAGCACAAGTTGAGCAGGGAGCACAGGAACTTAGCGAAAAACAGATTGCACTTACAACATTAAGAAATCAGCTGGCACAACTAAAAGAGCAGGAAGAAAGTCTGGAAGATCAGAGACAAGAACTTTTAGCGCAACAGACACAGATGCAGCAAAAGAAAGACGAGCTTCTGAAAGCAAAGGAAGAATTGCAGCAACAGGCAGAAGACTATCAGTCTGCGTATCAGCAGATTTATCAGCCGTTGAAAAAGTCTTATGAAGAACTAAATACACAGTATGAACTTCTTTTACAGAACTATGAGGCACTGAAAGAAGAATACGACCGGAAGCAGGAAGCAGGAGAAGAAGATCCGGAATTAAAGGCTCAGTTAGAACAGTTGGAAGCTGAAAAAACAGCAATGGAAGAGAAGTTGACTGAATTGAAAGCAAATCTGGATAAAATGGAACTGGAGGCGAAAGCTGCCGAAGCGGAGATTCAGAAAAACCAGACAAAGATCGAAGCCGGATTGACGCAGATTAACGAAGGGCTTCCAGCAGTTGAAGCCGGGATAGCTCAGATTGAAGAAGGTATTCCGGTATTGCAGGATAATATACAGAAACTGACGGATGTGTTGACACAGGGAGATGCTGCAATCCTTACCGCAAGTCGGCAGATAGATCAGGCAAAGTCGCAGATTACATCCGGTCAGCAGCAGATTGACAGCGGATGGCAGCAGATCAGTGAGGGACAGAAGAAGATTGAGGAGGCACAGCAGCAGTTAAGCAGCGGAACAAAGGAGCTGGAAGACGGTTGGGCAGTGTATGAGGAAGGTCGTATAGAAGCTCAGAAGAAGATTGAAGATGGAGAGCGGCAGATTACAGAAGCAAGAGAAGAGCTTGCGAAAGCACAGCAGAAGATTGATGATCTTGAAAAGCCAAAGTGGTATGTTTATGATCGGAACAATTTGACAGAATACAGTGGATACGGAGATAATGCAGACCGTATGCGGGCAATCGGTAAAGTGTTCCCACTCATTTTCTTCCTTGTTGCAGCATTGATCAGTCTGACAACAATGACACGAATGGTAGAGGAGGAGAGAACGCAGATCGGTACTTTGAAGGCTCTCGGATATGGAAATGCTTCAATTGTTGGAAAATATCTCTGGTATGCGATCCTTGCGACATTAACCGGTGGTGTTTTCGGAATTCTGATTGGAGAAAAGATAATTCCATATATCATTATCACTGCATATAAGATCCTGTATCGTCATATGCAAGATATTGTGATCCCGTATAATTTGTATTATGCTGTAACAGCATGTGCAGCGGCACTTGCATGTACAGTAATCGCAACACTGTTCTCATGTATGAAAGAATTACGAGAGCAGGCAGCAGAATTGATGCGTCCGCCGACACCAAAACAGGGAAAACGAGTATTTCTGGAACGAGTTCCGTTTATCTGGAAAAATCTGAATTTTACATGGAAATCGACCGTGCGTAATTTGGTGCGGTATAAAAAACGCTTCTTCATGACAGTATTTGGAATTGGCGGTTGTATGGGCATGATGTTGTTTGGTTTTGGATTAAAAGATTCTATTTCAGCAATCGTTCCGCTTCAATACGAACAGATTCAGCTTTATGATGGAGACGTTATTTTAAAGGAAGATGTGACAGAAGAAGAGAGAATTGAGGTTCAGAAAGAACTGGATACGGATAAGAAGGTATCAATGACTGCAGAAAATTTTTTGAAAAATATCGAGATCAGTTCAGGAGAGTCTTCTCAGGAAGTTTATTTAGATGTACCAAAAGATGTAGAAGCATTCAAAAAGTTTGTCGTGATCCGGGATCGGAAGACAAAAGAAATTTATTCATTGGATGATAAAGGAGCAATCCTGACTGAAAAAGCAGCGAAACTGCTGGAAGTCAATGTTGGTGATAAATTAACGATTGATACAGATGATGGAGAGAAAACAGTCTTGATCAGCGCAATCTGTGAGAATTATATGGGACATTATCTCTATATGACATCTGAAGTCTATGAAAAGACATTCGGTGAGGCTCCGGCCTATAATTCAATTTATTATAGAACTCAGGACCGTACAACAGAGGAGGCAAAGGATGTCGGCGAAAATATAATGAAGTGTGATGGAACACTTAGCATCAGCTATACGACAAGCCTGAAAAAGCAGGTGGATCATATGCTGGAGAGTCTGGATATCGTGATTATTGTATTGATTATTTCTGCAGGAATGCTGGCATTTGTAGTGCTGTATAATCTGAATAATATTAACATTACAGAGCGCAAGAGAGAACTGGCAACATTAAAGGTACTTGGATTTTATGACAAGGAAGTTTCTTCTTATGTTTACAGAGAGAATATCCTGCTGACCTTGATTGGGGCACTGGCGGGATTGTTGATCGGAAAAATTCTGCACCGCTTTATTGTTGAGACAGTGGAGATTGATTCGGTTATGTTTGGACGAAATATCGATCCACCGAGTTTCCTGTATGCCTTTCTTCTGACAGTGGCTTTTTCATTGTTTGTCAATGGAGTGATGTATTTTAAGTTAAAGAAGATTAACATGGTTGAATCACTCAAGAGTGTAGAATAAGACAGATTTGTCAGGAAATATAATAACGAACATAATAATGGATTGCAGAGAAGCTGCATGGAACATAGATATAATTGTGAAATGTTCCATGACAGCTTCTTTGTTGTTGACGGCCGCATATAGCGTAAGCAGCAACCGCACGTAGCATGAACAGTAACTTTTTGTTAAAAAGCACTTGAAATATACCTGTAGGGGGTATATATTAATAATTAGAAAATATACCCCCTGGGGGTTATACGACAGGAGAAATACAATGGAAGAAAAGAAAGTCTGTCCGGGATGTTGTCACAAGACAAAGGATCGACCGGAAAAAGAATATAAAGATCTGATGAATCGTCTGAGTAGAATTGAAGGACAAGTCAGGGGAGTTCGAAGGATGGTTGAAGAAGGCGCGTATTGTCCGGATATTCTGATTCAGGTATCTGCGGTGAATGCGGCTCTGAATAGTTTCAATAAAGTGCTTTTGGCAAACCATATCCGGACATGTGTGGCAGATGATATCCGGGATGGAAAAGATGAAACGATTGACGAGCTCGTGACGACACTTCAGAAATTGATGCGATAAAAGATCTGAAGAGAGATCTGGCACAAAAAGTCCGGATCACGACTTGAAGGAGGAGTAAGATGGAACAATATAATGTGACGGGAATGAGTTGTGCAGCCTGCAGTGCCCGTGTTGAGAAAGCGGTTGGAAAAGTCCCCGGAGTTGAGAACTGTTCAGTCAGTCTTCTGACGAATTCCATGGGAGTGGAAGGCACAGCAACAGTAGATGCGGTCATTGCGGCTGTTGAGGAAGCTGGATATGGGGCAACGTTGAAATCTGCAAAGAATGAAGGGCATGGGATGAATCAAAGTGAGCAGAACTGTGCGGAAGATGCGTTGAAAGACAGGGAGACACCGAAGATGAAAAGGCGTCTGATCGCTTCTTTGTGTTTTTTGATTCCGCTCATGTATCTGTCAATGGGGCATATGATGTGGGGCTGGCCACTTCCGGTATTTCTGGAAGGAAATCATGTGGCGATGGGGCTGGCGCAGCTCCTGTTAACGACAATCGTTATGGTGATCAATCAGAAGTTTTTTATCAGTGGATGGAAAGGCATGATTCATAGAGCACCAAATATGGATACGCTGGTTGCACTTGGTGCAGGTGCATCTTATGGATATAGCGTGTATGCATTATTCGCTATGACAGCAGCGCAGACGGCAGGCGATATGGATCATGTGATGGAGCTGATGCATGAATTTTATTTTGAATCAGCAGCAATGATTTTAACGTTGATCACAGTCGGAAAGATGCTTGAAGCGCATTCAAAGGGAAAGACAACAGATGCATTAAAAAGCCTCATGAAGCTGGCACCAAAGACAGCAACGCTCCTGCGTGATGGAAAAGAACAGGAAGTTTCGATTGACCAGGTGAGAAGAGGAGATCAGTTTGTTGTAAGACCTGGGGAGAATATTCCGGTGGATGGAATTGTTCTGGAAGGAAACAGTGCAGTAGATGAAGCTGCCCTGACCGGAGAGAGTATACCGGTAGATAAAGCAGAAGGGGATAAAGTGTCTGCGGCTACGATGAATCAGTCAGGTTTTCTGCGCTGCGAGGCGACAAGAGTTGGCGAGGATACGACATTATCACAGATTATTCAGATGGTAAGTGATGCGGCAGCAACAAAAGCGCCAATTGCCAAAGTGGCAGATAAAGTTTCAGGAGTATTTGTTCCGGCAGTTATTTCTATTGCAGTTGTCACAATGATCGTATGGCTGCTTGTCGGAGAGCCTGTTGGATTTGCACTTGCAAGGGGAATTTCTGTTCTGGTGATCAGCTGTCCGTGTGCATTAGGTCTGGCCACTCCGGTTGCAATTATGGTTGGAAATGGAATGGGCGCGAAGAATGGAATCATGTTTAAGACAGCTGTTTCGCTGGAAGAGACAGGACAGACGGAGATTGTCGCACTGGATAAGACAGGAACAATCACAAGTGGAGAACCGAAGGTGACGGATCTGCTCCCTGCGGACGGAATGACAGAACATGAATTATTATTTTTTGCAAATGCATTGGAGAAGAAAAGTGAGCATCCGCTTGCCCGGGCAATTCTTGCAAAGGCAGAAGAAAATGGGGAAGCAGAGCAGAAAAGTGAAATCACACAGTTTCAGGCAGTTCCGGGAAATGGTCTGTCAGGAAAACTTGGAGAGGACTGGCTGTACGGAGGCAATTTTAAATTCATTTCTGAAAAAATGAAGATTTCTGCCAGCATAAAAGAACAGGCGGAACGGTTGGCACAGCAAGGAAAGACACCGCTGTTCTTTGGAAGGAATGAGCAGTTCCTTGGCATGATCGCAGTTGCGGATGTGATCAAGGAAGATAGTCCACAGGCAGTGAAAGAACTTCAGAATATGGGAATCCATGTTGTTATGCTGACCGGAGATAATGAGCGCACAGCGAAGGCAATTGGTGAGCAGGCAGGTGTGGATGAAGTGATCGCAGGTGTTCTTCCGGAAGGAAAAGAACAGGTGATCCGCAAGCTGAAAGAAAAAGGAAAGGTTGCGATGGTAGGTGACGGTATCAATGACGCACCGGCACTGACCAGGGCAGATATGGGAATTGCCATTGGAGCGGGGACAGATATTGCAATCGATGCAGCGGATGTTGTGCTGATGAAGAGCCGGTTAAGTGACGTGCCGGCGGCAATCCGTATGAGCCGTGCAACATTGCGCAACATTCATGAGAATCTGTTCTGGGCATTTTTCTATAATGCGATAGGAATTCCACTGGCAGCAGGAATCTGGATCCCGGTCTTTGGTTGGAAATTAAATCCGATGTTCGGAGCGGCGGCAATGAGCCTGTCCAGTTTCTGTGTAGTAACAAATGCATTGAGACTGAATCTGTTTAAAATGTACGATGCCAGAAAAGACAGAAAAAGAAAGATGAAAAAGGTAGAAACAGCAGAAAATACTGTTTCAGATATTGTCTTAGCAGACAAAAATGAGTCAGAAAACAAGGAGGAGACAAAGATGACAAAGACAATGAAAATCGAAGGAATGATGTGTGGACACTGTGAGGCGGCTGTGAAGAAAGCTCTCGAGGCACTTGAGCAGGTTGATACAGCAGAAGTCAGCCATGAGGCCGGAACAGCAGTTGTAACACTGAATTCCGAAATCAGTAATGAAGTGCTGAAAAAGACAGTCGAAGACAAAGATTATACAGTAACAGCGATCGAGGATTAATGAGCAAAGAAGAGGTCCCCTGCGGAAATGAAAGATTCCGCAGGGGACCTCTTAGATTAATCCTTGTATACAATCTTTCCATCACAGATTGTATATTTTACTTTTCCATACAATTCCCATCCGGTAAATGGAGAATTAGAAGACTTAGAGGCATAAGTCTCAGGAATCCATTTCTCATTCGGATCAAACAGTACAAGATCAGCTGATTTTCCTTCTGCGACAGAACCGCACGGAAGGTGATACAGGCTGGCAGGATTGATCGTCATCTTCTCGATCAGCTGGCTTAATGTCAGGTGTCCCGGACGTACAAGGGAAGTGATTCCGAGAGCAAGGGAAGTCTCAAGACCAATAATACCGCTTGGTGTTTGTGTGATAGGACGGGATTTCTCTTCCGTACTGTGTGGCGCGTGGTCTGTAGCAATCAGATCGATCGTACCGTCTTTGAGACCTTCGATGATAGCAAGGCGGTCATTTTCTGTACGAAGCGGTGGGTTCATCTTGGCAAGTGCGCCGTATTTTAATACAGCTTCATCTGTCAAAGTGAAATGATGCGGAGTTGCCTCTGCATGCAGATTTGCTCCCATAGTTTTAAAGGTACGTACCAGTTCAACGGACTGTCCGGAGCTGATATGCTGGATCACGACCTGTGCACCGGAACGAAGCGCCAGCAGACAATCTCTGGCAACAAGAGATTCTTCAGCAATCGAAGGAGATCCGTAGATGCCCAGCGCATCAGATACAGGTCCGTGGTTGATTCCGTTTGTTTCAATAAATGCAGGATCTTCTTCATGAAGACTGATCGGAAGGTCAAGTGCCTTCGCCTCTTCCATTGCCTTATAGAGAAAGGCAGCATTCTTAAGAGGAATTCCGTCATCTGTGAATCCACAGGCACCGGCAGCGGCAAGTTCCTTCATAGAAGTCATCTCTTCACCCTTGAGTCCGTAGGAGACAGCAGCAGCCTGGAAAATATGGATGTCTTCCAAAGCCTCCCGTTCCATCAGTTCTTTGAGAACCGGAACAGAATCGATGACCGGTGAAGTATTTGCCATACAGATCACGGAAGTAAATCCACCGGCAGCAGCTGCAAGAGATCCGGTATGGAGATCTTCTTTATAAGTAAATCCGGGATCGCGGAAATGAATGTGTGTGTCAACAAGTCCTGGAGAAATCATAAGTCCTGCAGCATCAAGCTCATCCTCTCCATTTTCAGGTGTCAGAGTTCCGGCATCTGCGAGTTTCTGGATCAGACCGTCTGTGATGCGAAGGTCGACAAGACGTTCTGTATCAGATGCAGGATCAATTAGAAAACCATTTTTTATAAGCATAATTCATCCTCCTTTTGCTGTTAAGTATACCGTATTTTTGATAGAGATTCAAATTTATTAGAAAATGTGTTATCATAAACACACCATAACATGAAAAGAAAGAAGGCAGAAAGGTTAATCTCTGAATTTTACCGGATCCAGATAATCGTTCTGCGGAAAGAAGGAGTAAATGAAAGAATACGATTATCTGATTGTCGGAGCAGGTCTTTATGGAGCTGTCATGGCACATGAATTAAAGAAAAAAGGGAAGAAATGTCTTGTGATTGACCGAAGAGATCATATTGCAGGAAATATTTACTGTGAGGACATAGAAGGAATCCATGTACATAAATATGGTGCACATATTTTCCATACGTCTGATAAAAAGATATGGGATTACATGAATCAGTTCGCGGAATTTAATAATTACATCAATTCACCGGTAGCAGTTTATAAAGATGAACTTTATAACCTGCCATTTAATATGAATACATTCAGTAAGATGTGGAATATCCGCACACCACAGGAAGCAAAAGAGATTATTGAAAAACAGCGCAAAGAGACAGGAATCACAGATCCACAGAATCTGGAGGAACAGGCACTTTTTCTTGGCGGAAGAGATATCTATGAGAAGCTGATCAAGGGTTATACAGAGAAACAGTGGGGAAGAAAGTGTACAGAACTTCCGGCATTTATTATCAAACGTCTGCCATTCCGCTTTGTTTACGATAATAACTATTTCAATGACAGATATCAGGGAATTCCGGTTGGCGGTTATACAGCAATCGTTGAGAAGATGCTGGAAGGGACAGAAGTTCGCACAGGGATTGATTTCTTTGAATTCAGAAAAGAGAATCCGGAGATTGCAGAGAAGATTATTTTTACAGGAATGATCGATGAATATTTTGGATATCAGCTGGGAGCATTGGAGTATCGTTCTGTCAGATTTGAGACAGAAGTTCTTGATTGTGAGAACTATCAGGGAAATGCTGTTGTCAATTACACAGAGCGTGAAGTTCCGTATACAAGAATTATCGAGCATAAACATTTTGAGTTTGGCAAGCAGGAGAAGACGGTTATTTCCAGAGAGTATTCATCAGAATGGAGTGTCGGCATGGAACCATACTATCCGGTAAATGATGAGAAGAATAATGCATTGTTTGAAGAATACAAGAAGCTTGCAGAAAAGGAAGAAAATGTAATCTTTGGCGGACGACTGGGAGATTATAAATATTATGACATGGATAAAGTTGTTGCCGCAGCTCTTGACAGACTGGAAGAATTCAATTAATATGAGAGTCACACTTCAGTCGTTCTGACTGAAGAATCAGGAAAGATTCTGAAGAGTAGTTCGTATCAGATTCTGATAATTTTCAATTGGACAGGTATTGTATCGTGTGCGGTGTGGGGCCGCACACGTTTAGATGACAGATTGCAGTAGAATTAAATATGGAAAAAATGTATGAAGTACTTCGCTTCGTGGAAAAAGGAACCGAATGCCAGCCAAGTGTCGATTGCCTGCAGGGAGAACTTTTGATTTATTATCTGCGGGATAATACACAGTTGGATAAAGCGGTGTTATTTGAATGGTTCCGACAAATTGCCGGAGAAATAAGAAAGTATCAGCAGTCGAGACGTGGGCAGAATTATCGTTGTCTGACCCCATATAGTATTGTTGTGACAGAAGAAGGAGAATTGCTGCTTTTAAATCCGGATGCACAGGAAAATGAATTTGTTATGAAGAAGATGCAGCAGAAAGCGGTGAGAAGTCATTTTATCCGCCCGACAGCGTCAGGCAGCAAGAAAAATTGTTCCGTAGATTTGTTCGGATATGGTAAAATTTTGCAGTTTTTACTGGCATATACAGAGCAGATCCCGGAACTTAGCAGAAGTGAAGAACGCAGACTGGAGCGGATCATTGAACGTTGTACCGGTGGCGGAAGACGGCATTATGACAAGATCAGCCAGGTGATACGTGATCTTCCGGAGGAACGCGAGGAATGGAATTTGGAACAGAAAGTAAAACTTCGGAATGTCAAACTGGCGGTTCTTTTATTTGCTGCCGGGGCAGTAATTGCGGCAGCAGGAATTGGGATGAGCCGGGGAAGAGAAAGCAACAATACAGTTGGGAAAAGTGAAACGGCAGTGCAAGCTCAGAAAGCAGACGATGTAAAAACAATACCAGAAGAACATAGTGAAACTGAACAGGAAAGAAAAAAAGCATTGGAAGATATGAAATGGAAGAAAGAGATGGAGGAACGGGTTCAGGAGATTCTGGAATCGGTCAAAGCATGTGAAAAGAAGATAGAAGAAACGACGAAAGAAGAGAATAACGGGGAAAACAAGGAAGAAACAGAGCAAACGACAGAACAGCAAACAGAGGAAACTGTGGAAAAATCTGTAGAAGAGGAAATACAACAGGAAACGAAACAAGAAGTGATAAATGATCCGGTTGTTCCGGAATAAGAAAAAAGTCTCCATAAAAGGGAGGATGCCGGGTAACCATTTACTGGTTCCCGGCATGTATTATGAAAAAGTTTATTCAAAGTTTTTTGTTTTTTCCTTTGATGCTTATAGTATATGTGAGAGAAATGAAGAAAAAGTGATGAGAAAGTGAAAGAATTTTTAATGATAAATGAACAAATTGTGAACACGGGATTTTACAAAGATTTTGTTGGAAAATAGCGAAAAATAGATTATACTAATAGAAGTCAAATTGTAGAAAGAGGAGAAAATGAAGAATGAAATATATTTCTTTTGCCATCCCGTGTTACAATTCACAGGACTATATGGCTCATGCGATAGAAAGTATTCTTCCGGGTGGAGAAGATATTGAAATAATTATCGTAAATGACGGATCAAAGGACAGAACATCAGAGATTGCTCATGAATATATGGAAAAATACCCTACTATTATTAAAGTAGTAGACAAGGAAAATGGTGGACATGGAGATGCTGTAAACTCCGGACTGACATATGCCACCGGCAAATATTTTAAGGTTGTAGACAGTGATGACTGGGTGGACGAAGATGCACTTCATAAAATATTAGATGTTTTACGCCATATGGAAGAAGATGGAATGGAACTGGATATGTTGATCGCTAACTATGTGTATGAAAAAGTTGGTGCAACACATAAGAAGGTGATTCATTATCGTAACGTATTGCCACAGGATGAGATTTTCCGTTGGGATGATATGGGACATTTCCGTCTGGATCAGTATATTCTGATGCACTCGGTTATTTACCGTACAGACATGTTAAAACTGATCCAACTTCATCTGCCAAAGCATACATTCTATGTGGACAATATTTATGTATATTATCCACTCCCGCATGTACGCAAAATTTACTATATGGATGTAGACTTCTATAGATATTTTATTGGAAGAGAAGATCAGTCGGTTAATGAGAAAGTAATGATCAAAAGGCTGGATCAGCAGATTTTTGTCACAAAGACGATGATTGATATGTATCAGCTTA
>OLAJ01000053.1_pt1 | contig 17797 bp, 16 predicted proteins | sample 1607341 | NCBI WGS metagenome assembly OLAJ01 (sample SAMN02674597, study PRJEB24791) | human gut metagenome, SKBSTL013 | isolation source: stool | host: Homo sapiens | place: USA | reverse complement strand
TCCGTGCCCACAATATCTCCAGGATCTCCATCAATCCCCAGACCATGTCGGACCAGGTGCTCCAGGCCATCGGCCGCCGCCACACCGCCCGGGACATTGAGGACACCATGGCCCTGGCCGCCTCCATGGGCTTTCCCCATGTGAACATGGACCTGATCGCCGGGCTGCCTGCCGACACGCCGGAGGGCTTCCGCCGGACCCTGGACAAGTGCCTGACCTTCGGGGCCGACAACATCACCGTCCATACCCTGAGCCTGAAAAAGGGCAGCCGCATCCTGCTGGAGGGGCTGCCCATCCCCACGGCGGCGGACGTGGCCCGGATGCTGGACTATGCCGACCCCACCCTCCGCGCCGCCGGATTCTCCCCGTACTATCTCTATCGCCAGAAGTATATGTCCGGCAGCTTTGAAAACGTGGGCTGGTGCATATCCGGAGCCCAGGGGCTGTATAATATTTACATCATGGAGGAGCTGCACAGCATCCTCTCCCTGGGGGCAGGCGGCTCCACCAAGATGGTGGACCCGGTCCGAGGCCGCATCCAGCGGGTGTTCCACGCCAAATACCCCACGGAGTATATCCAGCGGCCCGAAAAGATCGCCGAGAACCTGTCGGCCTTCCGGGCATTCCATGAAAATATGAAGAAGTGAAATGAGGAGGGTCCATGACCAGGGGGAAGCAGTCATTTTTAGGGGGCGCCGCCCTGCTGACGGTCACCATGCTTGTTACCAAGGCCATCGGCGCCCTGTACAAGATCCCTCTGGGGAACCTGCTGGACGAGCAGGGCATGAACTATTTCTACGCCGCCTATAACATCTATAACCTGCTGCTGATGGTGTCCACCGCCGGGCTTCCTCTGGCCCTTTCCCGGCTGGTGTCCCAGGCGGAGGCTCTGGGCTGGGTAAACCGGCGGCGGCGCATCGTCTCCGTGGCCTTCTGGCTGTTTCTGCTGCTGGGGCTTCTCAGCAGCGGCCTGATGTTCTTCCTGGCCGGTGACCTGGCCGGGTGGATGCACAACACCCGGGCGGAGGACGCCATCCGGGTGCTGTCTCCGGCGGTGCTGTGCGTGTGTCTGGTGTCGGTGATCCGGGGCTATACCCAGGGCATGGGCGATATGCGGCCCACCGCCGCCAGCGAGGTCATCGAATCCGCCAGCAAGCTGATGGTGGGCCTGGGTCTTGCCTGGTGGCTGCTGCGGCAGGGGTACCCCTCCCACATAGCCGCCGCCGGTGCCATCGCCGGGGTCACGGCGGGGGTGATTCTGTCCCTGCTGGCCCTGACCGTGTGGACAGCGACCCATTTGTCCCGGGACAAGGGCCGGGACGACCCGGGACAGAGCCGGGATATCCTGCGCCAGCTGCTGGCCATCGGGGTGCCCATCACCGTGGGCTCCGTGAGCCTGTCGGTGATCAACCTGCTGGACCAGTCCATCACCATGGGCATCCTGCAGACCTCCTGGGGCCTGACGGAGGCCGAGGCCGGGAGCCTTTATGGGGTGTACAGCTACGCCGGGAACCTGTTCGCCCTTCCGGCGGCGTTTATCTATCCCCTGACCATCAGCCTGATCCCCGCCATCGGGGCGGCCCTGGCCCGGGGGGACCGGGCCTCCGCCGGGCGGCACACCGCCGCCGCCTTCCGGCTGACGGCCCTGCTGGCCCTGCCGGCGGGGGTGGGACTCAGCGTTCTGGCCCGGCCCATTCTGGAGCTGCTGTACCCCGCCAAGGGGGCGGCCACCCTGGAGGCCGCGGCGTATCACCTGGAAATTCTGGGCGTCGGCAGCATTTTTGTGTGCCTGATGGCCCTATCCAACGGGATTTTGCAGGCCTATGGCCGGGAAAAAGTCCCCCTTTGGACCCTGCTGGCCGGAGGCGGGCTGAAGATCGCCCTGAACTATCTGATGATCTCCAACCCTGATTACGGCATCCGGGGCCTGCCGGTAAGCACCCTGTGCTGCTATGCCCTGATCACGGTGCTGAACCTGGGGGCCATCGCCCGGTATGTGCCGGAAAGGCCCGATTATTTCCGGGTGTTCTCCCGGCCGGGGCTGGCGGCCCTGGGGATGGGCGCGGCGGCATGGTGGCTCCACCGGCTGCTGGCAGACCTGCTGCCCGGGGGGCTGGCCACCCTGCTGGCGGTGGCTCTGGCGGCGGTGATCTACGCCGGGGCGGCGCTGCTGCTGGGGGCCGTGGGCCGGGAGGAGGCCATGGCCCTGCCCGGCGGGGAGCGTCTTGTCCGCTGGCTGCGGCTGAAATAGACGAAAATTCCGTACATTTTTCACGAAAAACAGCCTCATCAGGCTATTTTGCCGATAAGAGGACTTGCAATAGGAGCGGGAATATGGTACATTTTAAGGAGAAAGCGCGATACAACTACGACGACCTGCTGGAGATCATCCGGGTGCTCCGCTCGCCGGAGGGCTGCCCCTGGGACCAGGTGCAGACCCACCAATCCATCCGCCGGGGACTGCTGGAGGAGGCCTATGAGGCCGCCGAGGGCATCGACCGGGACGACGCGGACCTGCTGCGGGAGGAGCTGGGGGACGTGCTGATGCAGGTGGTGTTCCACGCGGACATCGAGCGCCAGCGGGGCCGGTTCACCATGGAGGACGTGGTGGACGGCGTGGTGAAGAAGCTGATCTTCCGCCACCCCCATGTGTTCGGCGGCGCGGAGCCGGAAAAGGACGCGGAGTCGGTGCTGGTCAGCTGGGATGCCATCAAGCGCCGGGAGAAGCACCAGCGCACCACCACCCAGGCCATGGACAGCGTGGCCCGGTCCCTGCCTGCCCTGTGGCGGGCGGAAAAGCTCCAGAAAAAGGCCGCAGACGATGGCTTCGACTGGCCGGATATCCAGGGGGCCCTGTCCAAGCTGGACGAGGAGGTGGGCGAGCTGCACCAGGCGGTGCAGGACGGCGCCAACGTGGCCGAGGAGCTGGGGGACGTGCTGTTTGCCGCCGTGAAGGCCGCCCGCTTTGCCGGAGTGGACCCGGAGGACGCCCTGAACGCCGCCTGTGAAAAGTTCATCCGCCGCTATGGGGCGGTGGAGCAGGGGGCCCGGGACCGGGGCGTCAGCGTGTCGGACCTGACCCTGGAGGAAATGACCGGCCTGTGGAACGCCGCCAAGTAAGGCGGCCCCCATCTGACCCAGGTTTCTGATGCGATATTCATCGCTTTGGGATAGATTTTGACCAAGGAAAATTTTTAGGAGGACTATCATGAATAAGACCGAACTGATCGCCGCCGTGGCGGAAGAGACCGGCATGTCCAAGAAGGACACCGAGGCTGTCATCGCCGCCACCCTGGGCACCATCACCGCCGCCCTGCACGAGGAGGAGAAGGTGCAGCTCATGGGCTTCGGCTCCTTCGAGGTGAAGAAGCGCGCTGCCCGCACCGGCCGCAACCCCAGAAGCAAGGAGACCATCGAGATCCCCGCTTCCCAGACCCCCGTTTTCAAGGCCGGCAAGGCCCTGAAGGACGCCGTGGCCAAGTAAAAAAACAGACCATTCCGGCGGCGCGGGGTTTTCCCGCGCCGCCGCGTTTGTCGGCAGAGAATCGCCGAAGCGCCGCCGGTGGCGGATGAAGCGAGGCGATTTCGAGGAAGTGCTCCGACTGTCGGCCGCGACAGCGGCCGAGAGTCGGCTGGCACGATGGTGGGCAGACATGGGCCCCGCCCTACGGAGTGTTTAACGATAGAATGTCTTTTAGGGCAGGGCCCATGTGCCCTGCCGCGTAGGAACGGGATGGTTCCCAGAACCCCCCCGAACCCATTACCCATAAAAGGAGACGCAATATGGCAAAAATGACCTGGCTGGAACGGCGGTATCGCCGCAGCCGCCTGGACTATGTGCGCCACATCACCATCGACCCTCGGGGCCCCGGCGTGGTGCGCATCCACATGATCCCGCCCCGGACGGAGGACCCCGCCGACCCGTTTCTTCTGCTGCTGAACGGGGCGCAGCTGGTGCCCCTGAACCTGAGCTGGGCCATCCTGCTGGCCAATTTCATGGACCAGCTGGAGCCCTGGAGCGGCCGGGAGATCGGAGAGCAGGACTGGCAGTCCATGCTTTTGGCGGCGGTGAAGGCCACCCGCCGCACCTATCCCGGCACCGGGAAAGCCGTTCTGCTGGGGGACCTGGAGCTGATGCTCCGGAGCATCGTGGCCATCGCCCGGGGGCAGGAGCCTCCGGCGGAGGTGGGAGCCCTCTCCCTGGGCGAATACGCCGGGCGGATGTCCGCCCCCCACCGGATGGACCTGATGATCAGTGCCATGACCCGGGAGGGCCGGTGGCACTGCAACCAGAAGTGCCTGCACTGCTACGCCGCCGGGCAGACCCTGGGGGAAACGCCGGAGCTGACCACGGACCAGTGGCGGGAGCTTTTAGAGAAGCTGCGCCGGGCCAACATCCCCCAGGTGACCTTCACCGGCGGGGAGCCCACCCTGCGGCCGGACCTGCCGGAGCTGGTGGAGGCGGCCCAGTGGTTCGTTACCCGGCTGAACACCAACGGACGCCTGCTGACGCCGGAGCTGTGCCGCAGGCTGTTTGAGGCCAGTCTGGACAGCGTGCAGGTGACGCTGTACGACGCCCGGCGGGAGGTCCACAACGCCCTGGTGGGGGCGGAGGGCTTCGATGACACGGTGCAGGGCATCCGCAATGCCGCGGCGGCGGGGCTGATCGTGTCGGTGAACACGCCCCTGTGCAGCCTGAACCGGGACTATGCCGAAACCCTGCGGTTCGTCCACGGCCTGGGGGTGCGGTACGTCACCTGTTCGGGGCTGATCCACACCGGCTCCGCCGCCGGGGGGGAGAGCCGGGCCACCCGGCTGAGCCAGGAGGAGCTGACGGACATCCTCCGCCGGGCGGCGGAAACGGCCCACGGCCTGGGCATGGAGCTGGACTTCACCAGCCCCGGCTGGCTGCCGGAGGAGGCCCTCCGGGACATGGGCCTGCACCTGATCCCCAGCTGCGGGGCGTGCCTGTCCAACATGGCCCTGGCCCCGGACGGCACGGTGCTGCCCTGCCAGAGCTGGCTGGAGGGGCCGGGCCTGGGGAACCTGCTGACCGACGACTGGAGCGGTATCTGGGACGGCGAGCCATGCCGCCGCATCCGGGCGGAAAGCGCCAAAATGGAGCACATCTGCCAGCTGCGGCAGGAAGGGGGCTGCTGACCATGCGTAAAATTCTGTGCCGGGCGCTGCTGTGCCTGTGTCTGGTGCTGGCCCTGGGGCCGGTACATACGGCCTTCGCCCAGGACCTGGACCGCATCGAGTCCTATGACGTGGACGTGACCCCCAACACCGAGGACGGCAGCCTGCGGATCCAGGTGACCTTGGAGTGGACGGTGCTGGCGGAGGGGCCGGTGAGCTGGGTGAAGATCGGCGTGCCCAACGGCAGCATCCGCCAGGAGCAGGCCCTGACGGACAACATCGACCGCCTGAGCTTCGACAACAGCTATATGTATGTGTACTTCAACCGGGACTATGACGACGGGGAGACCTTCCGGTTCTCCTACAGCTGGATCCAGGAGTATATGTACACCCTGGGGGCCGACGGCTCCGTGGAGTATGTCTATACCCCCGGCTGGTTCAACGAGGCCCGGGTGGGGCAGATGACCCTGACCTGGCACGATCCGGCGGGGGTGGACGGCGTGGACTCCCTGGGAAATACCGGCGGGGACCATGCGGCGGTCCTGACGGACCTGGACCACGGCCAGCAGCTGGACTTTACCGTCCGGTACGACAGCTGGCCCGCCCAGCTGGCCCAGGAGGGCAGCCGGGACAACCTGCCCCAGGACAACGACCCGGGATATGACCCGGATTACCAGGACGACGGCGGCCTGGGTCTGGTGGGGCTGGTGATCCTGCTGGTGGTGGTGTTCCTTATCGTCAGGGTGGCGGCGGCCTCCGACGGATATCGGGGCGGCTTCGGCACCCACTATGTGTTCGTCAGCGGCCTGTGGTATCCGGCAGGGCCGGACGGACGGCCCCGGCCCGGCTCCCACGGTACCCGGGAAAAACCGAAACCGCCCCGCAGCGGCGGCTTCGGCGGCGGCAGCCGGGGAGGCGGCTTCGGAGGGGGCGGCTTCGGCGGCGGGGGACACTGCGCCTGCGCCAGCAGCTGCGCCTGTGCGTGCGCCTGCGCCTGTGCCGGCGGCGGCCGGGCCGGGTGCAGCGCCAAGAACCTCTATGGCGCGGTGCATCTGGACCAGGAGCTTACCCGGGAAATGGAGCAATAAGAAATGGCGTGCGCCCCCGGCGCACGCCATTTTTGCGATATTTATGCCGCCAGCACCACGCAGCCCACGTCGAAGGCGATCTTCACGTTGCCGAAGTTATGGCCGGTGCGGTCGGACACCGCTGGCAAGCGCTTTCTTGTTCATGCGATGCTCCATCCTTCTTTAACGTGCTTCTTTCGTATGGTTGACGTGCTTCGGCCGCACCCGTCAGGGTGCGGCCGTTTTTCGCATATGGTGGGTTCAGATACCCAGCTTTTCCAGAGCCGCCATGCGCAGGCAGTCGCACAGAATGGCGATGGCCTGCTCCAGCTCGTGGACCGGCGGCAGGGACGGTGCAATGCGGATGTTGCTGTCCTGGGGGTCCACGCCGTAGGGGAAGGTGGCCCCGGCGGCGGTCATGGTGACCCCGGCGTCCCGGCACAGCTCCAGCGCCCGCCTGGCGGTGCCGGGCATGGCGTCCAGGCTGACGAAATAGCCGCCCTTGGGGTGGCTCCAGCTGGCGATGCCCCAGGGGGCCAGGTGGCGGTCCAGCTCGTCCTCCACGGTGCGGAACTTAGGCCCCAGAATGGCCGCATGACGCCGCATCAGTGCCAGGGTGGTCTCCTTGTCCTTCAGATACCGGACATGGCGCAGCTGGTTCATCTTAACATAGCTGATGATCTGGATGTTCAGCAGATTCTTGAAGTATTCCACATTGGCCTCGCTGACCGCGCCGCAGGCGATGCCCGCCCCGGGGAAGGTGATCTTGCTGGTGGAGGCAAACTCATACACCATGTCGGCGTTGCCGTACTCCGCGCACAGGGACAGAATGTCCGGGAAGGGCTCAAAATCCCCCTCCAGCTCGTGGACGCAGTAGGCATTGTCCCACATGAGCATGAAGTCCGGCGCGGCGGGCTTCATGGCGGCCAGCCGGTGGATGGTCTCAAGGGAATAGGTGATGCCCGTGGGGTTGGAGTATTTGGGCACGTTCCACATACCCCGGACCTCCGGGTCCCGGATCAGCTGCTCCACCCGGTCCATGTCGGGGCCGGTCTCCGTCATGGGGACGGACAGCAGCTCCATGCCGAAGGATTCCGTGACCTTGAAATGCCGGTCATACCCCGGCACCGGGCAGATCCATTTCACCCTGTCCAGCTTGCCCCAAGGCTTTTCGCTGTGCAGCAGGCCGTGGGTATACGCCTTGGACACGGCGTCGAACATCATCTCCAGGGAGGAGTTGCCTCCGGCGATGACCTGGCCGGGCTTGCAGCCCAGAAGGTCCGCAAACAGCCTCCGGGCGATGGGAATACCCGCCACATAGCCATAGTTCCGGGCGTCGATGCCGTCGGTGATGAAGTCGTCGGCGGTCAGGGGAATGTTGTACATCTCCATGACCATATCCAGCTGCTCCCGGCCGGGCTTTCCCCGGGCCATATTCAGGTCCAGGCCCAGGGCCTTCTGCTCCTGATGGGTCCTGCACAGGGCGGCGTATTCCGCCTGCCGTTCCGCAAGGGTCATTTCCTGATAGGTTTTCATATGCGCTCTCCCTCTTTTCCCATAGTGCCGTGTCCGGACGGACCGGCAGGCATCAGCATACCACACAATCCCAGAAAAGGCAAATATTAGTTTGCGTTTGTATTCAGATGCCGATGGCGGCACGGATACCCCCAGCAATTGCCTTTGGCATTGAAATGCTGTTATTCCTATCCTCTCATAAATCCACAGCAACCGATTTCGGACAATTCATAGAATCCCATTGACTTGTAAAAAGCAATGGTTTTCGGCGTGTGATCCGTTGCCAGCTCAATCTGACGAACATGGCTGTATCGGTTCAGAACGGCTTGTAAGAGCGCAGAGCCGAAGCCTTTTCGCTGATGCTCCGGAAACACCAATATGTCCTGCACAAACACGATGGTATGCCCATCGCCCACGGTGCGAATGATGCCAAGAAGCTGATCGCCCTCATAAGCGGCAAGGGTCAGCATAGAGCCCTCAAAGCCTTTACGCAGTACCTCCGGCTGATCGGTGTAGGCCGTCCAGCCAACACTCGTGTATAAGCGCAGAATCTCTGATTCGTTGTATGTTTTGTATTCTCTGATTTCCATATTAAGTAACCTCCATTCAAATTTTATGGAAACTGTTACTTATCTCTGCGCAATCTCATGGTTTATCCTCCTTACTGCTGCGTTTTGGCGGAACACTGCCGGCCATCACAGCTCCGTCAGCCGGTACACGTCCTCCCGGCGGGCGATTCAGCCCAGATGTGCAAACGCCTTGCCCAAATGGGTATCGAAGCCGAGCGCTTGATACATCCCCTCATCGCAGGGGGCGCAGGTGACGGTCAGGCTGGCAAGGGCGTTTTCCTTGCTCCATTCTTGCGCCGCTTGTGCCAGCAGCCGGGCAGTGCCTTTTTTGCGGAACACAGGCTCAATGTAAAAATCATCGAATATCCCGACATCTGTGCAGGTGAAGGTGGAAAGCACCGGGAAACGCTGCACATCCCCACTGCCCGATAGCCCCGCCTTGCCGCAAAGAACGTGATTTTCCCATCCCGGATGGCTTGCGCCAGCCGTTCCTGCTTTTCCTCCGTTGACGGTGCTTCGCCGATCTCTTTGAGAAAGCCGTTTTCCAGTTTTTTCAGCTGCCAGTCCTCCACGTCGGCCTCGCCCAGCAGCTTGGCGCCTCGGACGGTGATGAGGTCGGCAGCGCCGCTGCCCGCTCCCACAAAATGTACCATTGTCAGTCCTCCTTTATCCGGCGCAGCAGCTTGGATGCGCCCTTCGTCTCACAAAGATAGCCATATTCCTTGGAAAAGAGGATGGCTCCCGTCTCTATATCACTGCATTTATAGTGCATCATGTCGTCAATGCGCCCGGCCAGCCGGTGCAGCACTGCGTCATAAAGTCCCTGCTCCTTCAACAGCCGCAGGGCGTCGTCACAGGTGGCGCAGCAGAGCATCTCCGCCGCCGCACCGCCGTGCAGCCCCTCTGCGGCGGCACAGGCCGTCAGGATGTCCATGCGGCAGTCGCCGTAGCGGGAGTGGGTGTTCCACATACCGCCCGCCAGCTTTACCAGCTTGCCGATATGACCGATGAGCAGCGCCCCTCTGAAGCCCAGCTCCCGGCATATCTCCAGCGCGTCGCCGATGAAGTTGGAGGTCATCACCGCCGTGGCGGGGTCGATGCCCATGGCACTCTTGATATAGTCCGCGCCGTAGTTGCCGGGGGCCAGCAGTACATAATCCGCGCCGCCCTCCCGCCGCTGCCGCAGCTCTACATGGATGGTGTCCACCAGCGCCTGCTCGCTCATAGGCTCTACGATCCCCGTGGTGCCTAAGATGGAGATGCCGCCCTCAATGCCCAGCCGGGGATTGAAGGTCTTTTTCGCCAGCGTCTCGCCATCGGGAGCGGAGATCACCACCCGCAGGCCGCCGGTGTATCCGAACAGGCCGCAGACCTCCTCCACGGTCTCCTGGATCATCCGGCGGGGTACAGAGTTGATGGCCGCCGCGCCCACCGGCTGGTCAAGACCCGGCTTGGTTACCCGGCCCACGCCCTGTCCGCCGTCGATGACAATGCCAACAGTCTCTGTTTTCCGCACCTCGGCATAGATCAGGGTGTCACGGGTGATATCCGGGTCATCGCCGCTGTCCTTCCGGATGGCGCAGCGCACACAGTCCGGGGACAGATAGATGTCCTCCACCGCCAATGCCAGCTCCATGCCCTTGGGTGTCAGCAGGCGGATGGACTCCTTTTTGCTGCCGCTCAGCAGCATCCATGCGGCGGCCTTGGCCGCCGCCGCGGCACAGGAGCCGGTGGTGTAGCCCAGACGGAGCTTTTTTCCGTCCCGTATGATAAATTCCTTCATAACCTACCGCCTGATCTGGTAGAGCATGGCGTTGCAGATGGCCGCCGCCACGTTGCTGCCGCCCTTGCGGCCCCGGGACACGATGTAGGGCGCGGCAGCGGCCTCGATGATGCGCTCCTTGCTTTCCACCACATTCACAAAGCCCACCGGTACCCCGATGATGAGGGCGGGACGGAGCTTGCCGGCCTCCATCAGCTCCTCCAGCGAAAAAAGTGCCGTAGGGGCGTTGCCGATGGCGAAGATGCAGGGCTTGGGCAGGGCTGCCGCCCGCTCCATGGATACAAAGGCACGGGTCACGCCGCGCTCCTTAGCCTCCGCCGCCACGTCCGCGTCCGACATGAAGCAGTGTACCTCTCCGCCCAGCGAGGCGAGGATCGTCTTATTGATCCCGGCCTTGACCATCTGGGTATCGGTGACGATGTCGCAGCCCGCCCGTAGAGCGGCGATGGCCTTTTGCACCGCGTGGCCGGAAAAGGCCAGATTGTCCACATAGTCAAAATCCGCCGTGGTGTGGATGACCCGTTTGATGACCAGCTCGTTTTCCGGGTCCAGCCGCCGGTCGCCCAGCAGCTCGGTGATGATGGCGAAACTGCGCTTCTCAATGTCCATAGGCTTCATTTGCTCCATCATAGCGTCTCCTTTCTGCAAGCCGCCAAAAAGCGCTGTGCCATGACGGGCTTGGCGTAAAAATGGAAGTGGGGGAAGCCCGCGTACAGAGTGTCCGTGGCATACGCACAGCGCCACTGCTTACCGGAGGGCTTTACCGCCAGAAAAGCGCCGCCGGGCTGGGGGGTATCCCAGTGGTGGAATTCATGCATGGGTACCTGCTCTCCGGCGCGGCAGAGGAGGCTGTCCGCCTGCGCCGTGGCGGTGATGTAGCCGAACCGGGTCAGCCTCCCCGTATCAAAGCAGTCCCCCGGCAGCGCACCCACCATGGCGCGGCCTGCGATGGACTGCGTCAGATACATGAAGCCGCCGCACTCGGCGATACAGGGCATTCCCGCGTGTGCGGCCTCCCGAAGCTGCCCGCGCAGGGTACGGTTTTCCTCCAACTGCGTCGCGTAAAGTTCCGGGTAGCCGCCGCCTAAGTACAGCCCCTGTACACCGTTGGGAAGCCGTTCATCCGTCAGGGGGCTGAAGGGCACCAGCTCCGCGCCCAGCTGCCGCAAAAGGTCGAGGCTGTCCTCGTAGTAAAAGCAGAACGCCCGGTCACGGGCCACGCCGATCCGCACCGGCGCGCCCTTTTCCGGCAATACCGGCGGCGTAAAGCGAAGCGGCGGCGCGGCAGCCGCAATTTCCAGCAGGGCGGCTATGTCCAGCGTTTTTTCTGCCTCGGCCGCCAGCTTGCGCAGCTTCTCTTGCAGGTCGGCTACCTCGTCCGCAGTGATGAGCCCCAGGTGGCGGCTCTCCAGCGTACACTCTGGCAGCCTGGGCAGATAGCCGCAGGCGCGGACGCCCAGCCGGCTTTCCAGCTCCCGCGCCAGCGCACCGTAGCTCATGGCACTGCACCCGTTGAGAATGACGCCCTGCACGTTGTTGTCCGGCGCGAAGTCCAGAAAGCCCTGCACCGCCGCCACAACGGACAACGCCGCCCCCCGTGCGTTGACCACCAGCACCACGGGGCTGTCGGTCGAGCGCGCCGCCTCGTAGGTGCTGGCGCGGGTGGATGTCAGCCCCAGACCGTCATAATAGCCCATGACCCCTTCAATCACCGTGATATCGCAGTCCTGACCGTTGTGAGCCAGCAGATAGCGCATGGTGTCGCGGTCAAAAAAGAAGCTGTCCAAATTGGAGCTTTTCGCGCCGATAACCCGGCTGTGGAACATGGGGTCAATGTAATCCGGGCCGCATTTTGCCGCGCCTACCCGCAGCCCCCGCGATACCAGCGCCTGCAAAACGGCGCAGGTGACGGTGGTCTTGCCGCAGCCGCTGTTGGTACCGGCCAGCACCAAGCGGGGGACTTTTTGCTCCATAGCGACCTCTCAATCCGCCACGATGGTGGCAAAATAGCTGATCTCCTCCGGCAGCTGCCGCAGGTCGGTGCAGACCTGCTCCGTTTCCAGTCCGCAGTCTGCCACCATCCCGGCATTTTCCAGCAGGCCGTGGCGCTTTAGCGCCTCCGCCGTCTCGTGGATGGCCTTGCCGGACTTCATGATAACCTTCGTTCCCGGCAGCGTCAGCGCACTGTCCAGATCGGCGCTGCCCGGCAGGATGTGGAGGGGCTCCTCCATGCGGGTGAGGCTGCGCCCCAGCCGCGCCGCCACGGCGCAGAAGCTGGTGACGCCGGAACACATCACCGTTTTAAACCCGTCAGAGCGGATGCGCTCCAGAATATAGTAGGCCGTGGCGTACACGGACACGTCGCCCAGATTGACCATGGCCACGTCCTGCCCGGCCGCCAGTGCCGTTTCGATGGCGGCAGCCGCCGTGCGGTAGCTGTCCTCCCGTACCGCCGCGTCACGCGCCATGGTGAAATCCAACGGCAATATGGTCTTGCCCTGCATATCCACAGCACCGGCGGCGATGTCCAGCGCCAGCATCCGCCCGGACTTCATCCGGGGAGCGGCCACCACGCCGCAGTCCGTCAAGACCCGGCACGCCTGCCGGGTCAGCAGCTCCGGGTCGCCGGGACCCACGCTGACGGCGTAAAAAACACCTTGTTTTTCCATGATAGCACTCCTTACGGCACAAATTCCAGGCTGTCGAAGCAGGGGTCGTACTTCCCGTGCTCCATCCGGTACAGCTTTGCGATATACTCGCGGGTGAAAATCTCCTCCGGGGTGCCGATGCGGTCGATGCGGTCGCCCGCCACGCACACCACCGTGTCGGAAATGCGCTCCGCCAGCTCCAGCTCGTGGAGGGACAGCAGCACCGCCAGATCGTTCTCCCGCACCATGCGCTTGAGCACCGTCAAAAGCTCCAACTTGTAGCGAATATCCAGAAAGCTGGTGGGCTCGTCCAGCACGATGATCTCCGGCTCCTGACACAGGGCCCGGGCCAACAGGATGCGCTGGCGCTGTCCGTCACTGATGGCGGAGAAGGGCCGGTCAGCAAACTCCATGCCGCCTACCTGCTCCAGCGAGCGCTCCACGATGGCTTGATCCTCCGGCTGCAAAATGCCCAGCCGCCCGGTATAGGGGTAGCGGCCGCTGCTCACCACGTCCCGGCAGGTCATCAGCTCCGGCTCCATGCGGGCCGTCATCAAAATGGCCATGCGCCGGGCGATCTCATTGCGGCTGCGCTCCTCCATGGCCTTGCCGTCCAGAAACACTGTGCCGGACACCTTGGAGAGCTGGCCGATAATGGTTTTTAAGATGGTGGATTTTCCCGACCCGTTGGGGCCGATGAGCGTCACGATCTTGCCCCGCTGCACATGGAGGGCGACATCTTCAATCAGCGGCTTGCCGTGGTAGCCCACGGCAAGCGCCTTGGTTTCCAGATATGCTGCCATACTCACGCCGCCTTTCTGTGGATCATCATGTAGATGACGATGGGTGCGCCGAATACCGCCGTGACGGAGCTGATGCTCACCTCTGTGGGGGCAAAGGCGGTGCGGGCGATGAGGTCGCAGAACAGGCAGAACACGCCGCCGCCCAGGAAGCAGGCTGGGATCATACACAGCGGCTCCGCCGATTTGAACAGGGACTTCATCAGGTGCGGCACTGCGATGCCAACAAAGGAGATGGGGCCGGCAAAGGCCGTGACGCAGGCGGACAGCACACTGGACAACAGGATCAGCGCCGTCCGGAAGGCCCGCAGGGGGACGCCCATATTCTGGGCATAGACCTCGCCCAACTGGTACGCCCGGATGGGCTTGGAAAGCAGGAAGGTCAGCAGCAGCGTGATGCCGCAGACAACGGCCATAGTCTTTACGTTGTCCCAGCTCATGCCGGAGAAGGAGCCGAGAGACCAGTTGTGCAGATTCACGATGCTGGAATCGTCGGCAAAGGTCACGAGAAAATCCGTCAGTGCCGAGCAGATATAGCCGATCATCACGCCGCAGACTACCAGCAGGCTCATGCGCTTGACCCGCTGGGAGATCAGCAGCACGAAGCCCATGGATACCATAGCTCCCACGAAGGCCGCTGCGATGAGAATGGCGGAGGAGGTGGTCTTGCCACGGCTCAGCAGCACCAGCATGGCCACGCACACCGTCATCTTTGCGCCGGAGGAGATGCCCAGCACGAAGGGGCCTGCGATGGGGTTGTGGAAGAAGGTTTGCAGCAGATAGCCGGACAGGGACAGCGCCCCGCCCAGGATCAGCGCCGACAGGAGCCGGGGCAGACGGATCTTTACGATGATCTGGCTCTGGGTAAAGCCAACATCGCCCCCCAGCAGGATCCGCCATATCTCAGACGCGGAAAGAGAAACGCTTCCCGCGAAGATATTCCAAATCAAAAATGTGAATAAAAGCAGGAGGAGCAGCAAGAAGCCTCCCCAGATGCGAAGTGTTCGGTTTCTCTTCATGCCGCTCCTCCTTATGATGTAAAAAATGCTCACTTCATCCGTGTCAGAAAGTGAAAAGCCGTATCCGGCGCGTCGTTCAACGCATGGTTCACGTCCAGAATGAGATCGCTCAGCTCCAGCGACTCCTGATAGAAGTTTTTGGTCAGGCACCACACATTACCGCTCTTGACGGCCTTGAAGTCGGCCATCAGTGGATCCAGTGCCACCAATTCGTCCAGCGTGTGCAGCTCGCCATCGATGATGCTGTTGTAGATCAGCACATCGGCGTCCACTGCACCGTGGTAGAAGGATTCCATCTGAATGTTGACGGTGGACTGGGCGTTGTCCTCCGCCGATTCGTCGAAGGAGACATAGTCTCCGCCTGCGATGGCAACGCACTTCGCCACATAGTCCGTGGACTTGCGGACGTTTACAGCGCCGCTGCTGGTGATGTAGAAAAACGCCACGGTCTTTCCGGTGGGCTGCTGCTCCAGTACGTCCGCCATGCTGTCCATCTTTGCGTTGAACAGCGCCTCGGCCTCGTCCTCCCTGTCCAGCAGCGCTCCGTACAGCTTGATCCACTCCATCCGGCCCATGGGCTGGGTCTCGTAGCTGGATGTCTCCACCAGCACGGGGATGCCCAGCCGCTCCAGTTGCTCCAGCACCGCCGGAGAGTGATAGATCATGGTGTTTTCCACCGCCAGATCGCAACCCTGTGACAAGATCAGCTCATAATCCGGCTCGGAGTACTTGCCGGCGTATACCAGCGCTCCGCTGTCCATGGCGTCCTTGGCACGTTGGATATACCAGTCCGACTGCTTTTTGCCGCTGAGGGTGATGCACCCGACGGCGTCCAGCTTGTCGAAGTAGTCCATGGCGGCGGCGGCTACCAGATAGATCTGGTCCAGCGGCTGGTGCAAAACGGTGACGCCGACGGGTACGCCCTCCGGTACCGCCGCGCCCTCCGCTACCAGCAGGTACACCCGGTCGTTGTTGATGGTAATGCGCTTGTAGCTCTCTCCGGCATACTCTACGGTAAACTGCTGGGCATAGCGCAGGGGCATGGTACGGTCAAAGACCAACTCATCCCACGATACGGAGACAGTTTGTCCATCTGTTTTGGCAGGGGCGTCTGCCGTGCCGCAGCCACAGAGGGACAGCATCAGCAGCAGCGCCAGTACCGCGGCGGTCAGCCGTTTCACTGGGCTGCCTCCGCCACCGTGGTGGAATCAAAGGTCAGGGTGTACTCGATCTCGTGGGGGGTGCTCATAGCGGTGGTGTCGCCGATCACCGTCAGCGGGGTATCCAGCGCCCGCACGGGGATCTCGAAGGTGGAGCCGCCCTCGGTGGTGAGAACGTCATAGCGCTGGCCGTCCACCAGCATATAGTCGTACTTCTGGCTGCTCCACACGATGGTGGCGGTGGCAGCGCCGTTCTCCACCTTCAGGGTGCAGGGGGTCAGCACATGGGACTTGCCGGAGCCGCCCTCAAAGCCCACCTCGATGGTGTAGGTGCCGTCCGCCAGCGCAATGGCGGCGGCAGTGTCGTCGTTCTCATCCATCAGCTCGGGGTTGGAGACGGAGACCTTGTGGTCATACCACACGCCCTTCTTGCCGATGAGGGCCACGTCGAACTCCTCGTCCAGTGCGGGCACGGGGATATCAAAGCCGTTGACCGTCTCGGTCAGGCCATCGGGATAGGTGACGGTATCCTTGGTGGGCTGCAGCAGCACGGCGCCGTCCTTCTGGGCGTCCTCCTTCAAACCGGGGAACAGATTCACGATGCTGGTGGAGGCGAGACTGACGTGAATGGTCATCTGGCCGTCCTTCACGGTCAGCACGCCCTTGCCGTCGCAGGTCTCGTTGGCGTGGAACATACTGCTGTCGGTGTTGAAGTCGGCGGTGTATACGCCGTCCGCCAGAGCGGGCTGGTCGGGCTCATCGTTGCCGGGGGCATCGGTCTGCTGCTGCCCGCAGCCCACCAGCAGCGCTGTCATCATCAGAGTGGCCAGCAGAAACGAAAGAATTTTTTTCATGGTAAAGTCCTCCTTGCTTTGAAAAAGGCTCCGAGGCGATGGTATACCGCCCCGGAGCCCGTTCAGTCCTTGTTACGCAATGGCGTCGATAGCCGCCTTGGTGTGGGCGACATACAGCGCGTGGATGGCATCGATACGGCCCAGGCCGGAGATCTGGCAGTTCACGGTGAGACCGGCGGCCTCAAACATGGTCTTCCAGGAATCCTCGTCCGCACCAGCCATATCGTTGTTGGCGTGGTCGCCCGCCACGACCATCAGGGGACGCAGCACCACGGTGGTGTAACCGGCTTCCTTGACAGCTGCGATCACGGCCTCGCAGGAGGTATTCTCAGGCTCGCCCTCCACGGTGCCGATGAACACGTTCTCATAGCCCAGCTTGTCCATCTGGGTGGCCATCTGGCTGTAAGTGACCTTCGCCACATGCGCCGTACCGTGACCCATCAGCACATAAGCCACACCGGCCTCCTTGGCGGCGGCGGTGGACTCGTAACCGCTCTCGCTCAGAGCAGCGGCGACGACGGCCTTGGCAACGGCTTCCTTATCGGTGTTGATGACGGTGGCGTCGCTTCCCACCTCACCCAGCATGGGCTCGGCGATCTCAACGGACTCGAACTTGTCACGAACCTTGTCAATGGCGGCGCACATCTCGTCGTACTCAGCACCGTGCATCAGATGGGTGGGCTGCACCACCAGCTGCTTCACGCCGTTGGCGACAGCGCGCTCCAGAGCCTGCTCCATGTTGTCGATCTTCTCGCCGTCACGGGCCTGGATGTGGTTGATGATGATCTGAGCGGTGAAGGCGCGGCGCACGGACCAATCGGGGTTGGCCGCCTGCAGGGCGTCCTCAATGCTCTTGATGTCGGCTACGCGGCTGTCGTTGAAGGAGGTGCCGAAGGACACCACCAGCAGCTCCTTCTCGCCGATCTCGTCCTGGTTGCGGGGATCGTCCTTGGACGCGTCACCGGTGTCCAGACCGAAGTAGTCGGGGCTGGCTTCCTCACCCTCCACCAGTGCCTTCTGGGCATCGGTCAGGGCGTCCCAAGCGGCCTTGGCGGCCTCGCACTGGGCATCGGTCTCCTCGGTGCGCTCCTGCACGTAGATGGCGTCAATGAGGGCGGCGACCTTATCGGCGGCGGCCTTGTCGGTCTCCTCGGTGTTCACGTCGTTGTTGTCCTTGTTGCCGGCATTGTCCTTGTTGCCGCAGGCGGTCAGCATGCTCATCAGCATCACAGCCGCCATCAGA
>OLAJ01000044.1_pt1 | contig 18937 bp, 16 predicted proteins | sample 1607341 | NCBI WGS metagenome assembly OLAJ01 (sample SAMN02674597, study PRJEB24791) | human gut metagenome, SKBSTL013 | isolation source: stool | host: Homo sapiens | place: USA | reverse complement strand
ACGCTCTTCCGATCTTGACAAAAATAAGGAGAGCGCGTGGAAAATGGAACCATTTTATCTGATGCCCGGGCAGGAACGCTGTGAACAGTTTAAGGATGCGAACGGTGTGCCCAAAGTCCGCTACTCCTATTGTTCGCTGAACGGGGCGCTGTTCCGCTGCGTGAGCCGCAGCGTGGAAGAAGCCGAGCGCCTGTGCGAGGACTGGCTGGTAGGCCAGGACCGCTGCTACCGTAACTGAAGATCCGATTTGACAAGACTGCCGTGCAGAAAGACGATGCACGGCAGTCTTTTTGTGCGTCAGAAACGGACGGGCTGCACCATCTCCCAGCCTAAATTCTCCCCGGATATGAAGATGCTTTCGAGAGCGATTTCTCGGATGACAGCGCAGACGACAGCGATTTTTGAGGAGAACTGAACATTCCCCCCTCCCTTCGCATACATCGGTGGGAAGGGGGAATGCAATGTGAACATCTATCTGTTTGCAGCGGTCATCCTGCTGCTGCCGGCGCTCTGTACGGCGCTGGGGGCGGCGGGGGTCTTTCTGGTGCGTCGGGCCGACGAGCCCCGCACCCGGCGGATGCTCTGCGGCATGGCGGCGGGCATCATGCTGGCGGCCAGCGTATGGAGCCTGCTTTTGCCGGCCATTGAGCGGGCAGAGCAGGGGCCGCTGTCTGCATGGGTCCCGCCTGCCGTGGGCCTGCTGCTGGGTGCGGTAGGGCTTTTGCGGCTGGAAACGCTGGCGGGCCGCCTGCTGAATGCCGGGCCGGGCCGCTGTGGGCGGATGGTGCTGGCAGTCACCCTGCACAACCTGCCCGAGGGTATGGTGGCGGGCCTTGCCGCTGCACTGGCATTGACCGGGGAGCCGGATGCCATCAGCGGTGCACTGGCGCTGAGCCTTGGCATCGGCCTGCAGAATATCCCGGAAGGTGCAGCAGTCAGTCTGCCGCTGGCCCATAACGGCCGCACCCGCAGTCAGGCGTTTTTTGCGGGAGCGGCTTCCGGGCTGGTAGAGCCGTTGGGGGCATTGCTTGCCTTTGCTCTGGCCGAATGGGTCAGTACTGCGCTTCCGTGGCTGCTCAGCGCAGCGGCGGGCTGCATGGTGTGCGTGACCGCACAGGAGATGATTCCGCAGGCCGTGGAGGGCGACGAGCCTGTCGGTGTTGTAAGCATCGTGCTGGGATTTGCGCTGATGATGGCACTGGATGTGGCATTGTAAGAAAAAAAGGCTGCTGCAAAATCAATGCCGTTAAAATAACAGGATAAAAGCAAAGCGCAGTACAAAACGCGAAAGCGCAGAGAATGTACTGCGCTTTTTGGATTTTAGAGAACATCACATTTTCTGACTTTGGGCTATCCTATTTGGTCGTTTCATGCGTGGGCCGTGAAATGATACCTCCCACCCCTTGCAATCTGCCTGCGTTTATGGTACAATATTCTGGCATTCAGAAGGATGTGTCGGACAGCGCCTGCTGCGTGGTTCGGCATACGGATGCGGGTCCTGTACGATGGGCTCGCTGTGAACCAGGTCAGGTGGGGAACCAAGCAGCCTTAAGCAGTGCGTTCGTGCGTTTCAGTAAGCCTGCATCCGTATGCCGAGTTACGCAAGGCGGGGACAAAACCCCGTCGAGCGCTGTCCTTTTATTTTTGCCGCAAAGGCCGGGAAAGGGGAGAGATCGCCATGTATCGTGCACTTTACCGCAAATGGAGACCCCAGCGGTTTGAGGACGTGGTGGGTCAGCGTGCTATCGTGACCGCCCTGAAAAACCAGATCACCGCAGGGCGCGTGGGCCATGCGTATCTGTTTACCGGCGTGCGCGGCACCGGCAAGACCACCTGCGCCAAAATTTTTGCAAAGGCGGTCAACTGTCTGCACCCGGAGGGTGGCGACCCCTGCGGGGAGTGCGAGATCTGCAAGGGCATCGACAACGGCAGCCTGCTGGACGTGGTGGAGATGGACGCAGCCTCCAACAACGGCGTGGACGATATCCGCGACCTGCGGGACGAGACCGCCTACACCCCCAGCGCCTGTCAGTATAAGGTGTATATCATCGACGAGGTGCACATGCTGTCCACAGCGGCCTTTAATGCGCTGCTGAAAACGCTGGAAGAGCCGCCCGCACATGTCATCTTCATTCTGGCGACCACCGAGATCCAGAAAGTGCCCGCCACCATCCTCTCCCGCTGCCAGCGGTACGATTTTACCCGCATCGGGCCGGAGGATATCGCACGGCGGGTGGAGTATATCGCCGGGGAGGAAAAGCTGGAGCTGACCTCCGACGGCGCGGAACTGATCGCCCGTCTGGCCGATGGCGCGCTGCGCGATGCACTGTCCATTCTGGATACCTGCGCCGGTGTCACCGCAAAGATCGACGCAGACGTGGTGCGCCGTATGGCCGGTGTGACCGACCGCAGCTACCTGTTCCATATTTCTGACGCCTTGGAAGCGCAGGACGCAGCCGCCGCGCTGGCACAGCTGGCACAGCTGCGTCAGCAGTCGGTAGACGTGAAGCGCCTGACTGAGGAATTGATCGCCCATTACCGCGCCCTGATGCTGGCGGCGCTGCCCGGCGGGCAGGCGCTGCTGTCCGGTGTTTCGCCGGAGGAAGAGGCGCTGTACCTGCAAAAAGGCCCGGAGATGGGGCAGCGAGAAGCCATCCGCGCCATCCGCACTTTGGGCACGGCGCTGGAGCACATGACCCGTGGCAGCGACCAGCGCATCGAGCTGGAACTGGCACTGTTCAGCCTGTCCGAGCCGCCCCAGCAGATGCAGGCGGTAACGGTACAGGCAGCCCCTGCCCGCACGGCACAGTCGGAAGCACCCCGTCCCTTTGCGGCAGCGGTGCAGCCCTTTGCCAGCGCCCCGGTGCAGCCTGCCCCCGCAGCAACCGCACCCCAGACCCCGGCAGCAGGAACAGAACCTGCCCCTGCTGTGCAGCAGACGCCTCCGCAGCCTGCCGCGCAGGAAGCGCCGCCCGCCCCTGCGGAGGAGCTGCCGCCCATGCCAGAGGAACCGCCGGTACAGCAGAGCGATGCCGCCCTGCCGTGGGACGAGCCTGCACCGCAGGCACCGCCGCCGGAGGAGCCGGAGCCGGTCAGTCAGCCAGAGCAGCCCGCCCCCGCAGAACCCGCGCAGTCGGCTCCTGCGGCAGAGGAACCGCCTGCCCCGGTGCAGGAGCACCCTGCCGACCCGGTGCTGACCAAGCCCCGCAGCGTGGCGCAGCAGGGCACGAACCCCTTTCCGTACTGGGGGCAGATCGTGCAGAAGCTGGAAGGCATCGACCCCATGCTGTATATGTATCTGCGCAAGTCCAAGGCTTACTTTGACGGTACCCGCGTGCTGATCGACGGCGGCAAGACTTTCCGGGATTTTATCCGGGTGAACAAGGACAGCCAGAAGCTGATCAAAAAGCTGATCGCCGAGGTATCCGGCGTGCCGGTGCCCATCGGCCCCTACGAGCCCAAAACGGCCGGAAAGACCGCCTCCAACGCGGAGCAGTCCCTTCTGGCGCTGGAAAAGCTGGGGTTAGAGGTCAGCATTGAGGATACCGCCCGCAAAAAGCGATAAAAATTGTTTATAATAAAGGAGAATGCCATTATGAAAGCAAGAATGCCCGCAGGCTACGGCCGCCCCGATATGAATGCCCTGATGCGTCAGGCTCAGAAGATGCAGGAGGACATGAAGAGCAAACAGGCCGAGCTGGAAGCCGCCGAGTACACCGGCAGCGCCGCCGGTGAGATGGTGACCGTGAAGATGAACGGCAAGCATGAGGTGCTGTCCATCACCATCAAGCCCGAGGCTGTGGACCCGGACGACATCGAGATGCTGGAAGACATGGTGGCTGCTGCTATCAACGCCACCGTGAAGCAGGTGGATGAGACTGCCGAGGCCGAGATGGGCAAGCTGACCGGCGGCCTGAATATTCCGGGTCTCTGAGCCGGGAAGGGGAGATACCATGGACTACACTGCCGCACCGCTGGAAAAGCTGATCGAGGAGTTCGGCAAGTTTCAGGGCGTGGGCCGCAAGGGTGCTACCCGCATGGCCTATCAGGTGCTGAGTATGTCGGATAAGGACGCTGCGGCGCTGGCCGATGCCATCCGCGGTGCGCACACCCGGCTGCATCGGTGCCGCATCTGCCAAAACTTTACGGACGCTGACCTGTGCCCGGTGTGCGCCAGCGCCAAGCGGGACACCTCGGTGATCTGCGTGGTGGAAAAGCCCCGGGACGTGCAGGCCTTTGAGCGTACCCGGGAGTATAACGGCCTGTACCATGTGCTGCACGGTCTGCTGGACCCGCTGGCCGGTGTGGGCGTAGAGCAGTTGACCGTCAAGGAGCTGCTGGCGCGGCTGAAGGACGACACGGTGAAGGAGGTCATCATGGCCATGAACCCCACCGTGGAGGGCGAGGCTACCGCCATGTATCTGGCAAAGCTCATCAAGCCGCTGGGCATCCGGGTCACCCGGCTGGCCTCCGGTCTGCCGGTGGGCGCCAGCCTGGAATATGCGGACGAGACTACCCTGTACCGGGCACTTTCCGGCCGGGGAGAGCTGTGAGTTTGTAAAAATTTACAATTCTGTCAGAAACAGCCCTTGCATTACCCTGAAAAAATGGTATACTGAAACAACAAACGGAACGGAGAAAGGAGGCGCGCAGCATGGCACCCACAAAGGAGCGCCCGGCGACCAAGAGCATCGCCACCAACCGCGAAGCGCGCCACGAATATTTTGTTCTGGAAGCGCTGGAGACCGGTGTGGAGCTCAAAGGCACCGAGGTGAAAAGCCTGCGGGCCGGTGGGGTCAACCTGAAGGACAGCTGGGTAGATATTGAAAATGGCGAGCTGCTGGTAAAGGGGATGCACATCAGCCCTTACGACCACGGCAACCTGTTCAATCAGGATCCCATGCGCGTCCGGCGGCTTCTGGCGCACAAAAGTGAGATCCGGCGTCTGCACCAGCAGTGCAAGCTGCAGGGCTATACGCTGGTGCCGCTCTCGCTTTATTTCAAGCATGGCCGCGTAAAAATGGAAGTGGGCCTGTGCAAAGGCAAAAAGCTGTACGACAAGCGTGCCGATGCCGCCCAGCGCGATGCAAAGCGCTCCATTGACCGGGCTGTGAAGTCCAACGGCAAGTATTATTAAGCATTCCAATTGCAGACTGCGGCTCACCGCAGAAAACCAAGCTTTCCGCACATCGCAAGATGTGCTTTATATGGGGGCGTAAAGGTTTCGACGGGGGGAGCAAGGTCTGGGCAGCGGGTAGCAGTGGGGGAACTGCTCTATAACTCCTCCAAAAAAATTAACTGACAACAATAATTATCAGTTGCTCGCAGCCTGAGTGCTGCGCGTTCCGCCCACTCTTGTGTCGTGTGGGGTCGGGGCGTCCTTTAGACACAGCACCTGAACGGACCTAAGCTTTGCGGACCGGCAGGAACTCATGAAGCTACCAAAGCGCTAGCCTGACGATCGGCGTGGCGCGGCGGGAATGTTGTAGATCGCCTGCACCCGGAGATACCTACGCTGAGCTCTTTTCGGACATGGGTTCGACTCCCATCGCCTCCACCAACATAAAAGCCACCTGAAAACTTACGTTTTTCAGGTGGCTTTTGCTATATCTGCTATACCTGCTATTCTGTTACGCCAGATCCGGCAGGATATCCGACCACAGAGCCTGCTCCTGCCGCAAGGCATCAAAGCAGCAGTCCAGATACATTTTGTTGACCGCGGCAAAAATGGTGCTGCGCAGCAGCAGACGCTCGTCGTTGAGCGTGGCCTCCGGCTGGGCTGTCTTGCCGCCGAACACCACGGAAAGACTAGTCTCTAACTCCTCGCAGAAGATATCGTAGGCTGTCCCGGCGGAGCAGTGCTCCCGCTGCATTTTGAACAGGGTGTCGATGTTTTCAATCGAGAGCACGGTCTTGGAAACTGCAATGTACATCAGGGATGCGATCTGATCCCGGGTGTATTTTTTGCGGATGGGGTGATCCACCACCCCTTTTTTGACGTAGTTGCTTACCATGGACGGGGTCAGCTCCACCCCGCAGAAGCTGCGGAAATAGCCGTTGACGAACTGCACCGTCTGGTCCAGATACAGCCCTACCGAGGGGAGATCGTTGTACCGGGGCAGGGCAAAGCCCGCAGCACACGCCGCAACGCGGAGTTTGGTTTCAGCTTTCATAGTATCTTGTTCCGTTCATGCTCCTGCACTTTTTGCAAGCAGGAACGTTGGTTTTGTGCAAAGGCAGGGCAATCGCTTTCCGCAAAAGCACTTCTGCCTGTGAAATAGTATACCGCATTTTGGAAAATTGGTCAACGGGCAACGAAAACTTTGTAAAAGAATTTGAAAAAACAGTTGACAGGGTTTTGAAAAACTGCTATGATGGTCACGGACAAAGGAATGACTGCGGCGTGCGCCGCATGAAAATGGAGAAAAATATGAAAAGCAAAATCGTTGTAGATTCCTCTGCAAATGTGTACGAGCTCCCCGATGTAGGGTTTGCCTGCGTGCCGCTGAAGATCCTGACCGACGAGCAGGAGTATGTGGACACCGCAGAGGTGGATGCCCCCGCGCTGGCCGAGATGATGCGCACCTATAAGGGCCGCACCAGCACCTCCTGCCCCAATATCTCGGACTGGCTCACCGCCTACGAGGGCGCAGACGAGGTGTATGTTGTAACCATTACCGGTACGCTGTCCGGTGCCTATAACGCCGCGCTGCTGGCGGGCGAGGAATACGAGCAGAGCCACGAGGGCGCGCGGGTCTTTGTGCTGGACAGCCTGTCTACTGGTGCGGAGTCCCGGCTGCTGGTGGAGCGTTTGGCGGCGCTGATCAAGGCCGGCAAGCCCTTTGATACCGTATGTGAGGAGATCCGGGCGTACCATGAGCACACTCATCTGCTGTTTGCGCTGGAATCTCTGGCAAACCTTGCCCGCAATGGCCGCGTGAAGCCCGCTGTGGCTGCTGTGGCGCGGATGCTGGGCATCCGGGTCATCGGGCAGGCCAGCGATGCCGGTGATCTGGAGGTTCTTTGCAAGAGCCGCGGCGAGCACGGCGCACTGGAGCGCATGGTGCTGGAAATGAAGGCGCACGGCCTGACCAACGGCCGGGTGCACATCGACCACTGCTGCAACGCTGCCGCTGCGGAGCGGCTGAAGCACATGGTCCATGCCGTGTTCCCGGAGGCCAAGGTGGAGGTAGGCACCTGCGGCGCGCTGTGCAGCTACTATGCGGAGTACGGCGGCCTGATGGTGGGCTATGAGGATAACGAAGCACCCACCGTCTGAGCAGAAAATATAGAATAGGATCTTGATTCACCGGGGCATCTGCGGACGCTCCGGTGAATTTTTTACGAGGAATAATTCCGGTGCACCCGACACCAAAAACTTGCAAAGGGTGAAAAACCGCGTTATACTTAACCGTATTAGAAACATGGAAAGGGGAGATGGTATGCTGTTCCGTTTGCCGATCGTCAAATTTTTCAACCGCATCCTCAACCGCATCACGGTCACGGTGGTGCTGGTGGCGCTGCAGCTTGCATGGCTGGCGTGGGTGTTTTTTGCCCTCACCACCGGCGCGGCGCGGGTGTGGGTCACCGGGGTGCTCAACGGGTTAAGCCTGCTGATCATTCTGTATCTGGTGCGCAAGGACGAAAACAGCGCCTATAAGGTGGGCTGGATCGCCCTCATCGGGCTGTTGCCGCTGCTGGGCGGGGCACTGTATCTGGCCTTTGGCAACAAGCGGCCCTCCCGCCGTCTGCGCAGCAAAATGCAGGCGGTGGAGCAGGCGCACCGGGCAGACCGCGCTCAGCAGCCCGGACAGACCGCCGGGCTGGGCGATGAAAACCGGGGCGTGAGCCGTTACCTGACCCAATACGGCTGCTACCCCGCATGGCAGAACACCACCGCCCGGTATTTTTCCTGCGGTGAGGCCATGTACCCGGCACTGCTGGCCGACCTTGAAAAGGCGGAAAAGAGCATCTTTCTGGAGTTTTTTATCATCAGTCAGGGCAAGATGTGGCAGGGCGTAGAGGATGTTCTGCGGCGCAAAGCGGCGCAGGGGGTGGACGTGCGGCTGATCTACGATGACTTCGGCAGCCTGCTGGGTCTGCCCAAGGACTTTGTGGTGCGCATGGAGCGGGCGCATATCCGCTGCATTCCCTTTAACCCGGTGGTGCCGCTGCTCTCGCTGGTGATGAACCACCGCGACCACCGCAAGATCGTGGTGATAGACGGCAAAGTAGCCTACACCGGCGGCATCAATCTGGCCGATGAATATATCAACGCGATCACCCGCTTCGGCTACTGGAAGGACGCGGGTCTGCGCATCGAGGGCGCTGCGGTGTGGAACTTTACCGTAATGTTTCTGGATTTCTGGAACGCCTTCCGTCCCTTTGAGCAGGATTACAGCACCTTCCGTCCGCAGCTTGCGGTGCTGCCTGCCAGCGATGGAGTAGTACAGCCCTACGCAGACAGCCCGCTGGACGAGGAGCCGGTGGCAGAAACGGTCTATCTGGACATTCTGGCACAATCACAGCAGTACGTTTATTTTTATACGCCCTACCTTGCCATCGGCGAGGAGATGCTGGACGCGCTGCGCAACGCCGCCAAGCGCGGGGTGGATGTGCGGCTGGTGCTGCCGGGCATCCCGGACAAAAAGCTGGTGTTCCGGCTGAGCCGCTCGTACTATCTGCCCCTGCTGCGGGCGGGGGTACGCATCTACGAGTACACTCCGGGCTTTCTCCACGCCAAGTGCTGCGTCAGTGATGACCGCGCGGCGGTGGTGGGCAGCATCAATATGGACTACCGCAGTATGTTTCTGCACTTCGAGTGCGGGGTGCTGCTGCTGCAAAATAGCCAGGTGCTGGCTTTGCGGGACGATGTGCGCCGCACCCTGTACCAGTGCCGGGAGGTGCAGTGCGCGGACTGCCGCACCGGTCTGGTGGGTACGGTGCTGGACAGCGTGCTGCGGCTGTTAAGCCCGCTGATGTAAACATCTGCTCATAAAACCCGCGCGGCGGGGCACACTAGCTCCAAAGCCTGCGTCTGCAATGCAGGCACGGAAAGGGAGCGTATGTGACGATATGAAACAGGCATCGCGTTGGTTTTTGTGCTGCACGCTGGCGGCAGCACTGACATTGACCGGCTGCGGCGGGGGAAACTCCGGCAGCAGCTCCGGTTCTGTGAGCGGCAGCACCTCTGTGGGCAGCAGTGCAGCGCAAAGCGCGGCGTGGCGCACCGGGCTGGGGGTCCTGACCGAGACGACCGGCACAGACCGTGCGGGCAACATCCACACCGTAGCGGCTGCCGTGCTGCTGGATGCAGACGGCAAGCTGGCTGGGGTGACACTGGATGAGCTGGAGCTTTCAGTCAGTGCGGACAGCACCGGCAAAGTGACCACCCCCACCGACACCCGCACCAAGCGCCAGAAGGGCAAGGACTACCCACTGGCAGAGGTGTCCGGCCTGAAAAAGGGCTGGGCAGAGCAGGCAGATGCCTTTGGCAGCTGGCTTGAGGGCAAGACTCCGGACGAAGTGAAGAAGCTGAAAACGGATGCGGACGGCAAGCCAACAGATGCAGACCTTCTCTCCGGCTGCACCATCGCGGTGGACCGTTACCGGGATGCTGTCGTCCGCGCCTGCGAGAATGCGCAGGTGCTGGGCGCTGCCCGGGGTGATACGGTCAAGCTGGGCGTAGAGGTGGCAGAAATGCCGCAGGGGCTTGCGGGCACAGACGACAAGGACGCGCAAGTACAGGCAAAAATCACGCTGGCAGTGGTGACCATGGACGAGAATGCCCGGGTGACCAGCGCCATCGGGGATATGACTGAGCCGGAGCTGACCGTCAGCGCGGACGGCACCGTGTCTGCCCTGCGGGAGCCGGTGTACACCAAAAACGAGCTGGGCGACCGCTACGGGATGCGCAGTGCAAGCGCCTTGGGCAAGGAGTGGTACGAGCACAGCGCAGGCTGGTGCGGCTACCTGAAGGGCAAAAACGCCGTGGAGATCGGCAAACTTTCCACAGACGGCACAGACGCCGACCTGAAGGCGCTGTGCACCATCTCGGTCACCGACCTGCAAAAGGCGGTGCTGAAGGCCATGGCGGAGCAGTAATCATAAAAACAGGATGTCCCTCTGCACAAAAAGTGCAGGGGGATTTTTTATGGATACCCCCTCAGGCGCAAAGCCGGAAGGGGTATGTGCACACTTTCCCACAAAAAGCGGGCTTACAGGCGGGGCAAAGCAGTGCATTGTGCAAAAAATACAGGTTTCCTCTTGCAAAACGGCGGCAAACGCGCTATTCTATAACCACAGTTTACCACTTTATCACGGTAAAATGGTAAATCAAGAGGGAAGCGGGACGCAGAACGTCCCCTATGGGAGGAAAAAGATATGAAACTCAAGCGTATTGCAAGTGCATTTCTGGCCGGTGCTCTGGCACTGAGCCTTGCAGCCTGCGGCGGCGGTGCATCCACCTCTGCGGCGGCATCTGCTTCCGGCAGTGCAGCCGGTTCGGCTTCTTCCGCAGCGGGCAGCGATCTGGACTACATCAAGGGCAAGGGCAAAATGGTCATCGGCTACACCGTGTACGAGCCCATGAACTACACCGATGCCGACGGCAACTTTACCGGCTTTGATACCGAACTTGCCACTGCGGTGTGTGCAAAGCTGGGCGTAGAGCCGGAGTTCGTAGAGATCAACTGGGACACCAAGGTGGTGGAGCTGGACGCCAAGAGCATCGACTGCATCTGGAACGGCATGACCCTGACCGAGGATATCATGGCCAACACCGCCACCACCAAGGCTTACGCCAAGAACGCACAGGTCGTGGTGGTCAAGGAGGGTACCGCCTACACCTCCACCGCCGACCTTGCCGGTAAGACCGTGGTGGCCGAGGCCGGTTCTGCCGGTGAGGCTGCCATTCAGGGCGATGAGAACCTTGCAAAGGCTGACTACATTTCCAAGAGCGTGCAGACCGACTGCCTGATGGAAGTAGCTGCCGGTACGGCAGATGCCGCTGTGCTGGACCTGACCCTGGCCAATGCCATGATCGGCGCGGGCACCGACTACGCCAGCCTGAAGATCGTGGACGAGCTGAACGCCGAAGAGTACGGCGTGGCCTTCCGCAAGGGCAGCGACGCGGCCGCCGCCGTGGATGCCGCCTTTGACGAGCTGAAGGCGGACGGTACCATGCAGGCCCTGGCCGACAAGTACGATCTGGCCCTGGCCGAGTGAAACCGCAAAATCGGATGGAATGGGTGTGTTGTTGTGTCTGTGATCCTTGGGCGCCTTTCCGGCGCGTTCCTGCTCAACTGTGAGCTGTTTGCCCTTACGCTGCTGTTTGCGCTGCCGCTGGGGCTGGTGGTGGCCTTTGGCTCCATGAGCCGGTGCAGGCTGCTTTCCGGTGCGGTAAAGACTTTTGTCTGGGTCATCCGCGGTACGCCGCTGATGCTGCAGATCATCGTCATTTATCTTGGCCCCGGTCTGCTGGGCATGAATAACCCGTGGCCCTCCGGCTCCGGCGGGCGCATGGTGGCGGCGGTGGTGGCCTTTGCCATCAACTACGCCTGCTATTTTTCCGAGATCTACCGCGGCGGCATCGAGGCCGTGCCCAAAGGGCAGACCGAAGCCGGGCAGGTGCTGGGCATGACCCGCACGCAGATCTTTTTCAAGGTCACCCTTTTGCAGGTGGTCAAGCGCATCCTGCCGCCCATGGGCAACGAGATCATCACCCTTGTCAAGGACACCTCGCTGGCAAACACCATCGCCAACAAGGAGATCATCATGATGGCCAAGGAGTACAGCGCAAAGGGCTTGATCTGGCCGCTGTTCTCCACGGCGCTGTTCTTCCTTGTGTTTGTAGGCGCGCTCACCCTGTTGTTCAACTGGGCTGAAAAGAAACTGGATTATTTCCGCTGATGAAAGGGAGGAAATTGGATCATGGCACTGCTTGAAGCCTCCGGCATCGGCAAAAACTTTGGCGATACCAAAGTACTCAAGGATATCTCACTCACGCTGGAACAGGGCGAAGCGCTGGCGATCATCGGCTCGTCCGGCTCCGGTAAGACCACCCTGCTGCGCTGCCTGAACTTTCTGGAGCGGCCGGACACCGGCTGCATCCGGGTGAACGGCGAGACCATGTGGGACGCCGCCGACCCCGCTACCCAGCGGGAGAGCGAGATCCGCAAAAAGCGGCTGCACTTCGGGCTGGTGTTCCAGAACTTTAACCTCTTCCCGCAGTATACGGCGCTGCAGAACGTGATGCTGGCAGGGGAGCTGCTGGCAAAGGAGCGCCCGGACTACCGCGCCAACAAAAAGGCGGTGCACGCCCGGCTGGAACAGCAGGCGCGGGAACTGCTGGCGCAGATGGGGCTTTCGGAGCGGGCAGACCACTACCCGCACCAGCTTTCCGGCGGGCAGCAGCAGCGGGTGGCCATTGCCCGTGCGCTGGCGCTGCACCCGGACATCCTCTGCTTTGACGAGCCCACCAGCGCCCTTGACCCGGAGCTGACCGGCGAGGTGCTGCGGGTGCTGCGGGAGCTGGCCGACCGCAAGACCACCATGATCATCGTGACCCACGAGATGCACTTTGCCCGGGATGTGGCCGACCGCATCCTGTTTATGGACGGCGGTGTGGTGGTGGAAGAAGGTCCTGCAAAGCAGCTGATCGACCACCCGCGCGAACAGCGCACCAAACAGTTTCTGGCACACTACGCGGAATGAGCAAAATCACCAATTCTTTGGGCAAAAAAATGGAAATGTTGATGCAAACCAAGTCTTGTAAAACCGGCGCTGCTCCGCTATAATACCACTCATGAATCCTTACAACGTCCTGCCGCTTTTCCGGCAGGGCGTTTTTCACGGCAAAAATGCGAACATCCATCTTTTTTGTGTGGGCAGGAGGTATATTTCCATGACCAAAGATATGACGCAGGGCAGTCCGCTGAAGCTGCTGCTTGCCTTTGCTGTGCCGCTGATGCTGGGCAGCCTGTTCCAGCAGTTCTACAATCTGGCCGATACCATCATCGTGGGGCGGTTCGTGGGCGTGGAAGCACTGGCGGCGGTAGGCAGTGTGGGCGGTTTGAACTATCTGGTGCTGGGCTTTGTCAACGGCATTGCTTGCGGCTTTTCCATCCCCATCTCATGGACCTTCGGCGCCCACGACCACCACGAGATGCGCCGCTACACCGCCAATACCGTGTGGCTGTCCATCGCTTTTGCCACGGTGCTCACCATCGTTACGGTGGCTATGACCCGACTGGTGCTGGTGTGGACGAACACCCCGGCCGATATCATCGACCTTGCGGATATCTATATCCGCACCATTTTTGCAGGCATCCCCTTCACGCTGCTTTATAATGTGACCAGCGCCCTGATGCGTGCACTGGGCGACAGCAAGCGCCCGCTGTATTTCCTGCTGGTGGCAAGCTTTTTGAACATTGGGCTGGATCTGGTGTGCATCATCATGTTCCATATGGGGGCATTCGGTGCGGCATTTGCCACTGTGGTCAGTCAGGCCGTGGCGGGTCTGGGCAGTCTTTTGTACATCCTGCGCCACTACCCGGAGCTGCGCTGGAGCAGGGAAGAGGGCTGTTTCAGCCTGACCCACTGCGCAAAGCTGTGCAGTATGGGCATTCCCATGGGCCTGCAGTGCAGCATTACGGCCATTGGCAGCGTGGTGCTGCAGGGTGCGGTGAACGGTCTGGGCAGCGACATCGTGGCCGCGCAGACCGCCGGCGGCAAGGCGGCGCAGTTCCTCAGCGTGCCGCTGGAGAGCATCGGCACCGCCATGACCACCTACACCAGCCAGAATATGGGCGCGAAGGATCTGGGCCGCGTGAACCGCGGCGTGAACACCGCACTGGGCATCGGCTGCGTGTACAGCGTGGCCTCCTTCCTCATCCTGCGCGTGCTGGACAAGCCCCTGATCGGCCTGTTCCTGGACGCAGGCGAGACCGCCATTATGGCCAATGCGCAGGACTTCATCTTCTGGAACAGTGTGTTCTACATCCCGCTGGCAGTGCTTATCATCTACCGCTACACCATTCAGGGTCTGGGGCACTCCGGCCTTGCCATGTTTGCCGGTGTGGCTGAGATGATTGCCCGCGCCATGGTGGGCTTCTGGTTCGTGCCGCTGTGGGGCTACTTTGCCGCCTGCATCGCAAGCCCGGTGGCATGGCTCTTTGCCTGCTTCTTCCTGATCCCGGCCTATTTTGTGGTGTTCCGCAGACTGCAAAAGGAAAAGCAGCAGGAAGCCGCCGCAAAGGTGCAGTAAGGGTTCATAAAAAATGCTTTCTCTTTTCGCCCTTTCATGCTATAATAACAAATAAATACGGCTTTGCCGTAACAGGGCAGGGGTTATAAGTCTTTGAAAAGCTGGTTTGCTTAATGGCTTCCCCCCAAGGGGTGAAGGCTAAGAGGACAGCTGTTTTCGGGATGAATAGCCGCACTGCCGGGGCAATGCCCGCAATTGCGGCGGGCGGGAAAATACAAAAAGAGAGGCGAATCGAGATGTTGGATATGATCAAATGCAGCACCGGCGGTGCGTACTATGCGCGCGGAGAGTGGGTGCCCGCAGACGGCAATGCACCCGCTGCACTGGCAGCAAAGGGCTTTGATGCCGCTGCCGTTGCCGCGGCTAAGACCGGTACCATGGCCTACAATATTATGCAGGCACACAACACCAGCGGCGATGCCGAGAACCTGAAGATCAAGTTTGATGCCATGGCAAGCCATGACATCACCTTTGTGGGCATTATCCAGACCGCCCGTGCTTCCGGGCTGGAAAAGTTCCCCATTCCTTATGTGCTTACCAACTGCCACAACAGCCTGTGCGCTGTGGGCGGCACCATTAACGAGGACGACCACCGCTTTGGCCTGTCCGCTGCCAAAAAGTACGGCGGTATCTTTGTGCCCCCGCACATGGCAGTCATCCACCAGTATATGCGCGAGCGCTTTGCCGGCTGCGGCAAAATGATCCTTGGCTCGGACTCCCACACACGCTACGGCGCACTGGGCACCATGGCTATCGGCGAGGGCGGCGGCGAGCTGGCAAAGCAGCTGCTGGGCCGCACCTATGATGTTGCCCGCCCTGGCGTGGTGGCCATCTACCTGACCGGCAGTCTGCCGGCGGGCTGCGGCCCCCACGATGTAGCCATTGCCCTTGTGGGCAAGCTGTTCAAGAGCGGCTACGTCAAAAACAAGGTCATGGAGTTCGTGGGCCCCGGCATTGCTTCCCTGCGGCAGGATACCCGCAACGCCATTGATGCCATGACCACCGAGACCACCTGCCTGTCCTCCATCTGGGAGACCGACGATGTCACCCAGCGTTTTCTGGCGGTGCACGGCCGTGCAGCAGACTACAAAAAGCTTGCACCGGCAGACCTTGCCTACTACGATGGCGTGGTGGAAGTGGATCTTTCTGCCATCCGTCCCATGATCGCCCTGCCCATGCACCCCTCCAATGCCTTTACCATCGAGGAACTGAACGCAAATCTGGAGGACATTCTCCACGCCTGCGAGCAGGATGTGCAGAAGCTGATCGGCCGCAAGGATGTGCAGCTGGATCTGTGCAGCAAGATCGAAAACGGCAAGCTGCGTGTGGATCAGGGCGTCATTGCAGGCTGCGCAGGCGGTCTGTACGACAGCATCTACGAGGCTGCTTCCATCCTCAAGGGTCATACCGGCGGCTGCGGCGACTACGCCTTGAGCGTTTACCCCGGCAGCCAGCCCATCATGATGGAACTGGTGCGCACCGGCGTCATCGGCGAGCTGATGGCCAGCGGTGCCACCATCCGCACCGCCTTCTGCGGCCCCTGCTTCGGCGCGGGCGATGTGCCCGCCAACGGCGCACTGTCCATCCGTCACACCACCCGCAACTTCCCCAGCCGCGAAGGCTCCAAGCCCGGCAGCGGTCAGCTGTCCGGTGTGGCACTGATGGATGCCCGCAGCATTGCAGCCACCACCGCAAACGGCGGCATCCTGACCCCCGCCACCGACATTGATTACGATCCCACCGTGCCGGAGTACCAGTACGATGCTTCCAGCTACGACACCCGCGTGTATCAGGGCTTTGGCAAGGGCGATTACGACGCTCTGCTCAAGTTCGGCCCCAACATCAAGGACTGGCCGGAGATCGCACCGCTGGGCGACAACCTGCTGCTGAAGGTGGCATCCTATATCACCGACCCCGTCACCACCACCGACGAGCTGATCCCTTCCGGCGAGACGTCCTCGTACCGTTCCAACCCCTTGGGTCTGGCTGAGTTCACCCTCAGCCGCAAGGACCCGGAGTATGTGAGCCGCGCCAAGGCCGTGCAGGCCGAGGAAACTGCCCGCCGCGCCGGTGCAGGGGACGCCGCCCTGCTGGCAAAGGTGAACGCCGTGCCCGGCTGCGAGCAGCTGAGCTGGAACGATATCCAGATCGCTTCTACCATCTTTGCGGTCAAGCCCGGCGATGGCTCTGCCCGCGAGCAGGCTGCCAGCTGCCAGCGTGTGCTGGGTGCCGGTGCCAATATCGTTACCGAGTACGCCACCAAGCGTTACCGCTCCAACCTGATCAACTGGGGTATGCTGCCCCTGCAGCTGGCAGGTGCCACCCCCTTTGGTCTGGGGGATTATGTGCTCATCCCCAATGTGCGGGAAGCACTCAAGGGCGATCTGCAGAGCATCAAGGCCTACGTTCTGGGCGATACCGTCAAGGAGTTCGAGTTGTACATGGCTCCGCTCACCACCGACGAGCGCCAGATCCTGGCTGACGGCTGCCTGATCAATTTCTATAAGCACTAAGGAAGTAACCCGCTATGTCCTGTGACCTGCATATCCATTCTACCTGCTCGGACGGTGCTGTGCCCATCGAGCGGCTGGCGTCCATCGCCGCCCGCACCGGGCTGCACGCCATCGCCCTTTCCGACCACGACACCCTGCTCAGCGCCCAGTACGCCTACGCCCACACCGGGCAGGACGGGGTAGAGCTGATCCCCGCCGTGGAGCTGACCGGCTACGACTTTGAGCGCCAGCACCGGGTGCACCTGCTGTGCTACTACCCGGACGTGGACTGCCCGGCGCTGCGGGAGCACTGCGCCATCATGAAGGAGCGCCGCAACGCCTGCGCTTTGCAGAGCGCAAAGGAGCTGGAGCAGCTGTACCCGCAGTTTACCGCCGACCTTGCGTGGGAGACCACCAAGGCCAGCGGAGTGCTGTTCAAAAGCGGACTGATGCAGGCGCTGGAACTGCTGGGCCTGACCGATGGCAGCATCTACGGCGAGACCTACCACAAGCTGTTCGGGTGGAACCCCCGGGGCATCGTGCTGCACTCGCCGGAGTATCTGCCGGTGCGGCAGGTGCTGGCTACCGCTAAAGCCAGCGGCGGCGCGGTGGTGTTTGCCCACCCCACGGTGTACAAAAGTATGCCCCTGCTGCGCGAGCTGGCGGCAGAGGGCGCAGTGGACGGCATAGAGGTGTACCACCCCAGCAACAGCCCGGAGGACAGCGCCGAGTGTCTTGCCCTGTGCAAGCAGTACGGCCTTGTGGCTACTGCGGGCACGGACTTCCATGGCCGCAACCACAAGCACCCCCACCCCATCGGCACCTGCACCGCACCGGACGAAGCCGCAGCGCAGCTGCGCGCCATCGCCGAAAAACGTAAAAGAGAGAGGACGTAAAGACCATGAGCAAGGAATTTTCCTTCCCGAACAAGGGCACCTGCTCCAAGCAGACCAACTTTGTGCTGAACGATGACCACACCATTGCATCCATCGAGGTCATCGGCGGCTGCAACGGCAACCTGAAGGGCATCTGCCAGCTGCTTACCGGCATGAAGGCAGAGGACGCCATTGCCCGTCTGGATGGTACGCTGTGCGGCTTCCGCAGCACCAGCTGCCCGGACCAGATCGCCAAGAACCTGAAAAAGGCTCTGGAAGAGATGAACTAAACCCACCGGAGAGCCGCTGCACAGACCTTTGTGCGGCGGCTCTCTTTTTGTGCGGGACGGTTTTGAATGCCCGCCGCTATGCTCTGGGCATGAATAGCGGAAAATTATTTTGAATTAGAGCAATGCCGGACAGCCTGCAAGCTGTCCGGCATTGCGTTTTTGCGGGAATGCTTTAAATGCTTTTGCGCTTTGCACTATGTCACAATTTGTACGCATTTCCAGCAAATAAGGGCGGATGTAAAAAATCTATACACCGGGCAAAGTTTGTTTGTTGTTCAAGTTCACTTTGCGGGGTATACTGTTGCCATAGAGAACAGCACGATGAAGGCTGTGAAAAGATATTTTTGAAGCAGGGAGGCTTTTTTATGTACTATTCCAGTGGCAACTACGAAGCTTTTGCAACCCCCAAAAAGCCGGAGGGCGTGGATCATAAATCCGCTTATATCATCGGCTCCGGTCTGGCAGCCCTGACCGCTGCCTGCTATCTGGTGCGTGACGGTCAGATGAAGGGCGAGCACGTCCATGTGTTTGAAAAGAACGCACTGGCAGGCGGTGCCTGCGATGGCTACAAGTACGATATCGGCTATGTGATGCGCGGCGGCCGCGAGATGGACAACCACTTCGAGGTCATGTGGGATCTGCTGCACTCCATCCCGTCTCTGGAGACCGAGGGTGCCAGCGTGCTGGACGAGTATTACTGGCTGAACAAGGAAGACCCCAACTATTCACTGTGCCGTGCTACCGTCAACCGCGGCGAGGATGCCCACACCGATGGCAAGTTCGGCCTGTCTGATAAGGGTGCTATGGAGATCATGAAGCTCTTCTTCACCCCCAACGAGCAGCTGCAGGATAAGAAGATCACCGATTTCTTTGATGATGAAGTGCTGAACTCCAACTTCTGGCTGTACTGGCGCACCATGTTTGCCTTTGAAAACTGGCACAGTGCTCTGGAAATGAAGCTCTACCTCAAGCGTTATATCCACCACATCGGCGGCCTGCCGGATTTCACCGCCC
>OLAJ01000011.1_pt1 | contig 25522 bp, 20 predicted proteins | sample 1607341 | NCBI WGS metagenome assembly OLAJ01 (sample SAMN02674597, study PRJEB24791) | human gut metagenome, SKBSTL013 | isolation source: stool | host: Homo sapiens | place: USA | reverse complement strand
TGTGATCACCGGCGACATCGGCTGCTATACCCTGGGCTGCGCCGAGCCCCTGAACTGCATGGACTCCGTGGTGTGCATGGGCGCGGGCTTCTCCGCCGGTATGGGCATCGCCAAGAGCTTTGAAAAAGAGGGCGTCACCGGCAAGGTGGTGTTCGGCGTGGTGGGCGACTCCACCTTCTTCCACAGCGGCATGACCGGCGCGGCGGAGATCGTCTATAACAAGGGACGGATGATCCCCTGCGTGCTGGACAACCGCATCACCGGCATGACCGGCCACCAGGATAACCCCGGCACGGGCTATACCCTCCAGGGGGACCCCACCGCCCTGCTCAGCGTGGAGAAAATTCTCACCGCCCTGGGCTTTGCCCCGGTGCTGACGGTGGACCCCCAGGACCTGAAGGCCATGAAGGCCGCCGTGGACCAGGCGGTGTCCGCCCTGGACGCCGGACAGCAGCCCGCCATCGTCACCCGCCGTCCCTGCCTGCTGATTAAGCGCGATAAGTTCCGCAAGGGCATGTGCCATGTAAACGCCGACAAGTGCCGCAGCTGCCGCAGCTGTCTGCGGGTGGGCTGCCCCGCCATCTCCATGGAAAACGGCAAGGCCGTCATCGACCGCACCCAGTGCGTGGGCTGCACCGTCTGCGCCCAGGTCTGCCCCTTCGACGCCATCGAAAAGGAGGAAAACTGATATGTCCAACGTGAAAAGCGCCCTGTTGGTGGGCGTGGGCGGTCAGGGCGCCATCCTGATCTCCAAGATCATGTCCAACGGCTTCATGCAGGCCGGATACGACGTCAAGCAGAGCGAGGTACACGGCATGGCCCAGCGGGGCGGCTCCGTGTCCACCCAGGTCCGCTGGGGCGACAAGGTATACGGCCCCGTGTTCGGCAAGGGCGAGGCGGACATCATGGTGGCCCTGGAAAAAATGGAGGCCGTCCGCTATGCCGAGTTTCTCAAGCCCGACGGCGTGGCCGTGATCAACGACTATGCCATCAAGTCCACCACCATCGCCTCCGGGGCCGAGACGTATCCGGACGGCTGCATCGAGGCCATGGAAAAGGTGTTCCGTACCATCGCCGTCCCCGCCAGCGAGATCGCTCTGGACCTGGGCAACGCCAAGTGCATGAACGTGGTGCTTTTCGGCGCCATGTGCGACAGCCTGGGCTGTCCCCAGATCGACTGGGAGCAGGTGGTGGCCGATACCGTCCCCGAAAAGGTGAAGGAGCTGAACATCCGGGCCTTCCGGGCCGGACGGGAGGCCGCCCAGAAGTGCCGGTAAATAAGTGATAAAAAAAGCAGGCAGGGCCAAGGGCGACTCCTCATAAGGACATCTTGAAAACACCAGATTAAACCGATTGAGAGAATCTCTTGGTGTCGACCAAACGGGAATAGCCATCAACCATTTCATCGTGGTTGGTGGCTATTCCTGTTTAAAGGTATATTCATGTTGAAATCCGAACCGGAATCTTTGTAAATTTCCCTACCGATCTTTAACCAGAAACAATGGGTAACCGCATGCCTAACCGGGAGAGCAGTTCGTTGGTAATCGTCCCACAGCATGCAGCCAGTTCCTCTGCCCGAATCACCTGACCGCCATCCCGGCCGATAATAGTCACTGTATCGTCAGGAGCGACCTCCGAAAGATCGCTGACATCCACCAGCAACTGGTCCATGCACATCCGCCCCACCATAGGACAACGCCGGCCCTGAATCAGCACCTGGCCGCCCCGCTGAGGCAGATCCCGGGGCAGACCGTCCGCGTAGCCGATGGTGACCACCGCCAGTTTGGTTTCTTGCTCTGCCTGAAAGACCCGCCCGTACCCGGCGCTCTCTCCGGCTTGCACAGTGCGGATACTGGCCACTCTGGCCCGGAGAGACAGAACCGGCCGCAGGTCAAGGCTTCGCTGAACAGGCGCATCATCGCTTCGAACTCCATAGAGTGCGATTCCAGCCCGGACATAGTCACAGGGCTGAGCTGGGAGGTTCCAAAGTCCATAGCTGGACTGGATATGAACTTTGCCGGGATCATATCCGGCAGTTCGGAGCCAGGCCACCGTATCATAGAACAAGGTCAGCTGCTCCTGGGTGTAGGCAACATCTTCGGCTTCCAGGCTGTCCGAGACGTTTAGATGAGAAAAGACACCGTCCACTACCAGGTTTGGAAGCCGGAATGCCTCCAGGATCTCCTTCCGGTTTTCCGCCAGGATGCCCAGCCGGTGCATCCCCGTGTCCAGGGCCAGATGGACATGGACACGCCGCCCTCTGGCTGCCAAGGCCCGCCCGTGGTCAATATCCGCCACCGTCTGGGTCAGATGCCATCGTGTCAAGAGCGGAGCTTCCTCCGGGGAGGTATAACCTAAGATCAAGATCGTCCCCCGGATGCCCGCCTTTCGCAGAGCAATCCCCTCGGCCAGGCAGGCCACGGCAAAGGCCCGGACGCCCGCTCGCTGTAAGGTGCGGGCGGTCACTGCCCCGCCGTGACCGTAGGCCTCCGCCTTTACCACCGCCATCAGCTCTGTCCCCGGGGCCAATGTGTTCCGCAGCACCTGGGCGTTGTGCCCAAGGGCCGCCAGATCCACCTCCCGCCAGGCCCGAGCGGTGGGGCTGGGCTTCTTTTGAAGCCTCAGCAGGCAAAGGGCGGAGAGCAGCGCACTGAGCGCCAGCACCACAATAAAATGGAGAACACTGTTTTCAATGAGCATTTCTCCCAGTCCCAGTAGCTTTGCCGCTCCCCGGACCAGTACGATGCAGAGGGGATGGAGCACATACATGGCTGTGGAAAATTCCCGGACTTTCCTGGACTCGCCCTTGTTTCCGCCCAGCAGCAGAGAAAAAAAGCATACTATGCACAGGGGGAGGGCGAGGTACATGCTGTCGTGGCGCTGGACATCCATGCGATGGAGCCACAGCCCCTCGGCGCTCATGGCTGCCAGAGAGAGGAAGAAGCCCGCCAGAGACAGCTTTTGGTTCCACCGCCTTCCGGCGGCCCCAAGCAGAAGGAACAGTGGCGCGAAGAACAGGCCATTGCGGGTATAGCCGCACAGTGTAAAAATGCCGTCGTAAAGGGTCCGAAGCAGCGGGATCTGGGAAACCAGTCCATAGTAACTGTCCCCGCCCAGACCGATGAGATAGAGTAGCGCCGCCACAGGCAGAGCCACCCGCAGGCCCAGCCGGCTGAGCCACCGGGCGATGACGATGCCCAGAATGGTCGCCGGGAAATACCACAGGTGGTAGAAGGTGCCGTCCACCAGCAGTTTCCGCAAAACATCCGCCGGACCGGTGAAGCTGCCGGCATAGAGATTCACTGGCAGATACAAAAGGATGCAGACGCCGTAGAGCAGGCAGAGCTTTTTCAGCTGCCGCCCCACACCAGCCCAGTGATTCCGGCTCAGAAAGTACCCAGTGGTCATCAGAAAGAATGGGACTGCCACCCGGGCCAGTACCCGGGTAAGCCAGAAATCAGCCATGGCAGACACATCCGCCAGGGGCGAGGTGTGGTTCATCACCACCAGCAGGACTGCCGCCAGACGAAAGAGGTCCAAAGTCGGGACGGTTTTCTTAGCCGTTCTCATGGGTATCCCCCCACCATGTCAGGATAAATCCCTCCACATTGTCGCCGGATATCTGGCAGCAGCCCTCCGGCACTTCCACCTCTGTGACGGCTCCGGAGGCGGGCACATAGAACACCTGGGCCATGCGGCCGTTTTCCAGAGCGACGCTCCGGGGACCCTGCCGCAAAAAGTCCCGGTACTCCTCCAGACACAGCCCGTTGGTTTCCATCAGCTGGGCGTGGGGCGCCCCCACATAGCGGAAGTGCCACGGCTCAGCCGAGATCCCGGTGACTTCCTCCTTGCCCCGCTGGTAGCGTTCGATAAAGCCGTACCGGGCCGCCAGACGCCTAAATCTTCCGCAGACGCCGTCATAGGGAAAGGCAGGCCGGATGAAGTCGATGTATCCGGCAGCCTTTCCCAGGTCGATGGCGAGGCCGGTCTGATGCTCACTGCATCCTGGAAGGGCCACATACTGGCGGGTAAATGTCTCCCCATGCTCCGCCATGGAGTCGTCCCAGATCCGCTGCTGTTCCTGCTGGCTCCGCCAGCCGGACACCGGCACGATCTCCCGCTGTCCCCCCGCCTTTTGGATACAGGCAGACAGTAGCTGCCGTGCCCGGCTTTCAAGAAGAATGTCGGGGTGGTGCGGGTCCACCGAGGTCAGCGCAGATCGCTCTTTTTCATGCAGGGGATGCGCCCGGTTGACCAGGACCAGCGGCCCCTGAAAAATCTGCTCCCGGGGAATCGACACGGTTCTCATCCCACCACCCCCAACTCGATCAGGCGGGTCACCAGCTCCCCAAAGGAAATGCCGATGCCCTGCATCATGCTGGGGTAGCGGCTGTGGGCGGTGAAGCCGGGGATGGTGTTGACCTCATTGAAGACGATCTCCCCATCCGGGGTGAGGAACAGATCCACCCGGGCGAATACCCGGCAGTCCAGGGCACGGTAAATGGTTTTTGCCGCTGCCTGGATCTCTGCCGCCTTCTCCGGCGGGATGCGGGCGGGACAGTGGATGGCGGAGGTCTTTAAGGTGTACTTCTCCTCATAGTTGAAAAAGCCCTCCGACAGCGCAATCTCGTCCACCAGACCCACGGTCAGTTCCTCGTTGCCCATGACCGCGCAGCCCACCTCAAAGCCGAGGATCGTCTCCTCCAGGATCACGGCGCTGTCGTGGCGGAAGGCCTCCTCCATGGCGGCGGGCAGTTCTTCCGGCCCGGAGACTTTGGTGATACCGAAGGAGGAACCGGCCCGGACCGGCTTGACAAACACCGGGTATCCCAGTTCCTCCGCTGCCTGGGCGATCCGGCTGAAATCATCGCTGGAATGAAAGACGTGGCTCCGGGGGACCCGGATGCCGGCCAGGGCCGCCAGCTGGTGGGCCCGGTCCTTGTCCATGCACAAGGCGCTGGACAATGTCCCGCAGCCGATGACCGGGACCCCGGCCAGTTCAAAGAGTCCCTGTACCGTACCGTCCTCGCCGTTCTTGCCGTGGAGGACTGGGAATACCGCGTCAAAGAGGAGACGGCGGCCGGAACCGTCCAGCAGTAGTAAAGCGTGGGCCTCCCGTTCCACCAGTGGGGTGCAGGGGATACAGTCTGCCGCCTGCTGCCAAGTACCGTCCTCCAGCCGGGAGAGGTCGCCGGTATAGCAGAGCCACTGCCCCTCCCGTGTGATGCCCACAGCCAAAGGAGTATAGCGGGCGGGGTCCATGTGGGACAGCACCGCATAGGCGGAATGGAGAGAAACTTCGTACTCCGTGGAGCATCCGCCGAAGAGAACGAGAATGGTTTTCATGGGATAAGACCTCCTAATCAAAATAAAGCGCCTGGTTCTGATACTGAAATGGTACCAGAACCAGGCGTTTCATACTTGTCTATCTACCAACGGATGCCTTGCAAGTTTTCTGCGAAATTCTTGTGATTTTCTTACGGCGCTTCTGAATGGTCTGACGGAAGACAGATGGTGAAGGTGATCCGATCCTCGGTGCTGTCCGCCCGAATGGCCCCGCCGTGGAGCTCCACGATCTCCTTGGCGATGGCTAAGCCAAGGCCCGCACCACCTGTCCGGGTGGCGCGGGAGCTGTCCAGACGGAAGAACTGTTCAAAGATCCGGTCCAATTTCTCCTGGGGGATGTTCTTTCCCGCATTGGAGAAGGTGAGTACGATTTTCCCGGCCTCTATCCGTCCGGCAATTTCCACCGTGCTGTCCGGCAGGCTATAATAAGACGCGTTGCGCAGGAGATTATCAAAGACCCTTGCCAGCTTATCCGGGTCACAGGAATAGTGCAGCTTGGGCGGCAGATCCAGGCTGCATGACAGCCCCGATTCTGCGAAAATGGGGCGGAATTCGCTGGCGACCTGCTCCAGCATCCGCGTCAGGTCCACGCTCTGCCGCTCCAGCTCCAGGCGAGAGAGGTTGAAGCGGGTGATGTCGAAGAACTCGTTGATGAGGTCCTCCAGCCGCTCCGCCTTCTCCAGGGCGATGCCGGTGTACCTGGCCCGGATCTCCGGGGAGATCTGAGGCTCATCCCGCAGGAGGGTCAGGTAGCCGATGACGCTGGTCAGGGGCGTTTTCAGGTCGTGGGCCAGATAGACGATTAGGTCGTTTTTCCGCTGTTCTGCCTCCCGGGCTGCCCGGGCGTCCCGGAGAGCCTGCTCCCGGGCCAGATTCAGCTGGATGGAGATGTCCTCCAGGGAATCCGGCAGCTGGATGGGCTCCTCACTGGGGCGGGATAATTGCTCTGCCGCATTGGCCACCACGTCCAGCTGCTTGATGGGTTTGGAGATAAAATAGAAGCTGATGACCACCCAGCCCGCCAGCACTGTGACGATGCAGACCAGAACGATGTAGTCTCGAACCCAATTCAGGAAGTCGTAGAGCGGCGAGGGCTGCCAGGTGATGCTGGCGCAGATGATGAAGCCCAGGAATGCCAAGGCCATCACTGCGACCACCCAAGCCATGAGGACCAGCAGGTAGCCGCCCCAGATGCGCAAAGACCTCCGGCGGCTGCGGGTATTTCCTTTCTTACTCAATGGTGTACCCCACCCCCCAAACGGTCTTGATGAATTTGGGCTTTCGGCTGGGCTCGTGCATCTTTTCCCGTAGCCGGGCGATGTGACTCATGACGGTGTTGTTGCTGTCCATAAACGCCTCGCCCCAAACATGTTCAAACAGTTCCTCGCTGGACACCACATTCCCCCGGTGCTTACATAGATACCAGAGAATGGAGAATTCCAAGGGCGTCAGGGCCAGTTCCTCGCCGAACAGGACGCACTTGTGAGTGGCCTTGGAGATCTGAAGGCCTCGAAAGTCGTATTCGGTGACCTCCTGGACTGTCCCCTCCCTGGGGTTGTACCGGGTGTAGCGGCGCAGCTGAGTCTTGACCCGGGCCACCAGTTCCAGAGGATTGAAGGGCTTGGTGATGTAGTCGTCCGCTCCCAAGGTCAGCCCCATGATCTTGTCCATATCCTCCACCTTTGCGGTGAGCATGATGATGGGGAACAGGTGGTCCTCCCGGATGCGCTGGCAGAGGGTAAAGCCGTCCATGTCCGGCAGCATCACATCCAGCACCGCCAGATTCAAGCGTGTCGTCCGCACACAAGCCAGGGCGTCGGAGGCATTATAGAATTTGTGGATGGTGAAGCCTTCGTTTTTCAGATAGACCTCCACCAGATCTGCGATCGCAGTCTCGTCATCGACGACTAAAATATGTGTAGCCATAGTTGCCGGCCTTTCGTGTTTTTCTGCATTATAGCACGGAACGTATAAAAAAGCGAGTATGACTCTTGATTTTTCCTAAACATATCCTAAAGGGGACTGTTGCGGTCTCCTGTCTGCGCAAAATTCTCACCAGACTGTATCGAAACTACGATCTTCCAGACTCCTGATTTCGTAGGGTCGAAGTCGTGAAGCTGCGCCGCAGTGCTCTGTCATCCTTCGCTGGCAGGATCGGTCTGCGTATGATGCTCCCCTCCATTTCCGCTGGCCCCCTCCTCTGCAATAATTTGTCCTACTTGATTTTTAATCTGTCCATGCTTTTTATCAGGATACCATCTTTTCCACCACGATACAAGCAGAGGGGCAAGGGGATGCTCAAAAGTCCTGTGGGTACTGCTCCTCTAAAAGAATACTACTCCCACTTCTTTCGAGGTGGGAGATTTTTGTATTCAGATATTTTGAATTGGAGGTACTGACTATGAGCAACAAAATGGACCGTCCTCTGGTCACGGTGGACGGTAGGACGCTGATGGACCGTCCGCTGGAGCCGCCCAATTTTGTGGTGGACACGCTGATCTCTCAGGGTCTGCATATCCTGGCGGGTTCACCCAAGGTGGGCAAGTCCTGGCTGGCCCTGTGGCTGGCGGTGACGGTGGCCAAGGGAGAACCGGTCTGGGGAATGAGCGTGAAGCAGGGCACCACCCTCTATCTCTGCCTGGAGGACTCCGTCCTTCGCATCCAGAACCGCCTCTTCGAGATCACAGAGGACGCGCCGGACAGCGTCCATTTCTGTACGGAGTGCGCTCCCATCGGCCAGGGGCTGGAGGAGCAGGTGGAGGGCTTCCTCGTAGCTCACCCGGATACTGTTCTGGTCCTCGTCGATACGCTGCAGATGGTCCGCCCCGTCCACGATGCCACCTACGCCAATGACTACCGGGACCTGTCCGTGCTGAAGCGGCTGGCGGACAAGCACGGCATCGCCATCCTGCTGATCCATCATCTGCGAAAGGAAACTGCCGATGATGTGTTCAACCGTATCTCCGGTACGACAGCCATCAGCGGGGCGGTGGATTCCAGTTTTACTCTGGTGGAAGATCGGCGCGGCAGCGGTAAGGCGAAGCTCTCCTGCATCGGTCGTGACATTGAATACCGGGAGTTGTCTCTGAAACGCAACGTTGAAAACGTGTGGGAGATGGTAGCAGACAGCAGAACGCAGCCGGAGCTACTGGGCGACCGGATCACCTATCTGGTCTCTGAACTGATGCGCGACCGTACGAAATTTATCGGCACTCCCACAGAGCTGTCTGAAAAAATCGACCCTGTCGGTATGGAGCGTATCTCGCCTAAGAAAGTGTCCCGCCTGATCCTGCAAAACCTTGACGCGCTAAGCAAAATCGGAATTTCCGGTATGGTGCGCCGCAGCAACGGGAAGCGGCTCATCGAGCTGCGCCGTGCCGAAAGTGACGATGCCCAGGGTGTACCTGTAGTCGCCCCTGTTGACCCTGTTGGGGCGCTGTGCGGCGATTTGCGGGAGATTGCCGGGCATGGCGAGTAAACCACCCGCAGGGAAAAAGAAACGCCGTTTGTGGCCATTTGTGGCCGAAAGCGGAGCCCGGGTGTTCGGTGCAGGGAAATCACCTCTTTGGAGGTGGCCAGCATCGCGTTTGTCTGGTCTGCGGCAACGCCGCTGCCCGACTTCCGCATGAATTCCGGGCAGAAGCCCGGACCCACTTTATCTACGATTTGGAGGAAACGACATGAAAAAAGATGTTAAATTCAGCACCCGCATGGCGTCCACAGACCGGGAGGCCATCAAGGAGTTGGCGAAGCAGTCCGGGATGTCCATGAGCGACTACGTCACTGCCTGCTGCCTGGGAAAGCAGGTGGTGGTCATCGACGGCCTAAAAGAAGTGCTGAAGGAGCTGAAGTCCATCGGCAGAAATCTGAACCAGCTCGTCACCCTGGCGCACATGGGACGAGTGACCGTGATCGATCTGGAAAGCGTATGTCGGGCGTTCTCTGAACTCTGTGGTGCCGTTCGGATGATCCTTGAACGAAAGCGCTGGTAAGCTATGGCTATCATCAGCTTCACAAACTACAAGCGGGGCCAGACCACCGGATGCATGAGCGCCGTGATGCGGTATACCATGCAGGATAAAAAGACCGAGTTCGAGGGGCAGCAGTTGGTCACAGGTATCAACTGTCAGCCGGAATCTGTCTACGCGGATTTCATGACCACCAAGCGGCTCTACCACAAGACGGACGGTGTACTGTTCTATCACATGGTACAGAGCTTCCCGAAAGGCGAAGCAGTCGACCCGGTCACCGCTCACGCGGCCGCGCTGAAGCTGGCCGAGTACTATGAGGGATACGAAGTTCTGGTCTGCACCCACACAGACCGTGAGCACATCCATTCCCACTTCCTCATCAACTCGGTCAATTTCGATACCGGACGGAAACTGCATATCGCAAAGGAGCAGCTCCAGGAACTGCGGCAACGCAACGACATGGTCTGCAAGGAGTTTTCACTTCCTGTATTTCAACCCAGGGAACAAAAGCAGAAAACAAAGACTATGACCATCGGAGAGTATCACACGGCGGCCCGCGGTCAGAGCAAGAAGCTGCAGCTCATGAATATCATCAATGACTGTATGCGCCACGCTTCCAACCGCGAGGAGTTCATTGCGCTGATGGAGAGCGAGGGCTACAAGGTTCGCTGGGAAAAGTCCCGAAAGAATATCACCTATACCACGCCGAGTGGCTGGCAGTGTCGGGACCGTTTGCTGTTCGGTGACAAATATCTAAAGGAGAACATGGAATATGAATTCAGGATCAGAGAAGAAATTATCTATGGACGAGCTCATGGCCCTGAACCGGCCCGAGCCTTCACCGCAGCCGACAGCGCAGGAGTCGAGTTCACCGATCACGCCCATTGTCATCCAGTGTCCGTTGCCGGAGGCTCTGACGATGCTGACACAGAAGACAGAATCCATCGGGTGGGAAGTGCGTGGAATGCGGGAGTATATTCCGAACCTGAGATCACACACAGACCTGACAGCGGTGCAGAACAGCATGGCGGAGATCCAGAAATCGTTGACGGAGATGACCACTCTGCTGGAACAGGCTGGGAAGAAGAAAGAAAAGCATTCCTGCAAATGGCTGGACTGGCTTCCGGACTTCGACCTGATCGTAGTGGCCAAATGGATCGTACTGGTACTGCTCATCGTGGCGGCACTGCTGGGGATGGGGTATGGCACAGCGACAGTGGTCAGCAACATCCGCAACCTGTTTCTATGAAGCCGCTCCACGCTGGACTGTATGGTCTGGCGGTAACTGGAGCGTTACTGGATGATGGTAACGAAGATGTCGAGGAACGTTACCGCCGTATCCAGGCAGAACAGGAAGCCAAAAATATCGGCGCTGTCATCGGACTGGTGGCCGGCGTAGCCATGGTGCTCACACAGGATGAGCAATCATCTACAGAACAGCAGTGGACCGAAGATCAGCAGGCAGAACAAACACAGCAGCAGACCATGTAACGGTCTGCTATTTTTGTTGCCTGACTGTAGCGTCAGGGGAAAGGAACGATATGGCGTATAAATTCAAATACAATGAGCGTCCCCGCTCCTACAGTGAAGAAAAGCATGGAGATGAGGATATTCCCTCTGCCAAGGCAGTGCGGGATACCGCAGTGGAAGAAAGGGACGGCAAGATTATAAAAAGCCGCCGACAGCATGTATGCGGCAGAGAGTACATTGTGTTCGCGGAATTCAGTTTCGGAGGAACGCAATCTACGGTCGATCTTATGAAACAGGTCATCGACCTGGAGCAGGACGCAAAAAATATTTCCGCCTGAAAAACAGGTTCGCATAGACAAACAAACCGATTGAGGGTATTGTATGGTTGCAATCTCTCAATCGGTTTGGCGTTTTATGAAGGAGGTCAATATGTTACAGCCAAACCAAAAGATCACGGCGCTCTATTGCCGTCTGTCCCGAGATGATAATCTGGAGGGCGACTCCAACAGCATCCAAAACCAAGAGTTAATATGTAAAGGGTGGTTTCTCCCACCTAATACATATGACTGCGGCTCATTTGTGGTGAATGGAACAGCAGTTGTAGGAAAGGAGTCAAAACACCTTATAACCGCTGGAAATCAACACACAAAGGAGCTGATTTTTATGAAATCGTTATTTGATCAAATGGGCGGCACTTATCATCAGGAGGGCGATTACCTTATCCCAAACCTTACCCTGCCAGATGAGCCAGAATATCAGATAGGCAAATACGGACGTATGCGCCGCAGTTATCTGAAAGCTCATCGGCCTGTTCTCTACGCGAACTTTCTCACATCTGGGACGCTACATCGGCACCTTGCCGAGATTGACCAAGCCTGCAACGAGCATATGGAAATCATCGTTTCTGCTATGGCAAAGCAAGAAAGTGCGACTGAAGCCCTGAAAGCTGCTGACCAGTTGGAATGGGTACGCCGCATGAACAGCATCCGCAGCCGTGCTGAGGAAATTGTTCTGACTGAACTTGTATATAACTGATGAATGCCCGTTATTGGCTGCATGGCCGATAACGGGCGTTCTCTTATTCTCTGGGCAATACGAACCTATATTTGCCCTTGCCTTGACCGGTAACAGGTTCTATTAGTCCTGCGCTTTTGAGCTTATCTATCAATGCACCTGCCGGTGAGGAGGTTACACCCGCGAGCTTCATAATATCCGCTCGTGCAAATGCAGCGTCAAAACCAAATTTATGATACAGCCTTAGCATTGTTTCCTTGGTGCTTGCTTTCGCTTTCAGCCCTAAAAGGAGTGTTTCAAACAGCTGGTTTTTCTCAGAAACAACTGCTTTCTGCTCATCAAACAACTGGTTTTCATCCGAAATACTCGTTTTATCAATGGATTGCCCATAATTCAGGTTGTACAGCGTCACTTGGAACGAAGTAACGTCCGAATAGAATTTAGGCTCCAGCTCAGTACGGTAGTTATGAGCCGCATGGTAGGATTCGGTAATCTTCTTAAAACCGCTGCCTTGCCGCTCCATATAGCCCAATCTGCCGAAAATATCCGCAAGGATGGGATTGCGGCGTGTGGAGGAAATGCTGGATAGATCCCGTTCCTGTATCCGTGTGCCGTCGGGCATACCACCGGGAGAATAAATGGTGAGACGGTCATCGTAAATATCAATATGGACCTCGCTGCCCAGTATCAGATAATCACGATGGATCAGCGCATTGACAAGCGCTTCGAAAACGCTTCGTTCGCAGTAATCCGGCATTTCAATGCGGGAATCTGCGGTTTTCTTCCAGCGGGTTTTCATATTCCGCTTGACAAAGCTGACACCCTCATTGAGCAGGATAATCAGGCTGCCTGAATACTCTGCGCTGTCAAGCGCATCTACCATGCCGCCGCTTTTATCAAGACCGTTCCAATGAGTGCAGAACAGGCGGGAATGCCGGATGGGCGAATCGTCCGCAAGCAGAGCGCCTGCATTGGTCAGCTTGCCGTTTTCGTCCCGCATATCAAAGGAATCGAACAGCTTTTCTTCCATGCTGTTGCCCGTCCACGCCTTATATCGCTCCCGCAGCTTGGAAAAAGCGTAATCCTTAAAATCATACTCAGAAATCAGCTCGTCATAAGTGCGGTGCATCCCTTTGAGAATCAGCTGATTGAGGACATAGGATGGGGCAATCACGCTTTCATTGCCCATTCGGATGTAGGCCTCCATGATACCGTCCGCTTTATAGTAATATGGAGTAGACCGCCCTGCGGACACAGACAGCACAAGAATATCCTTGCCGTCCTCCCGTTCTGGCGTGAGGATAAAACTCGGATAAGGCGTGATACGCTCTTTGATCAACCGGCTGATCATCTCTGCATCGGTCTGCGCATCTGACAAGCCTATCACGTTTCTGCCATCATCAATCCCGAAAAACAGCGTGCCGCCGATGCCGTTTGCAAAGGCGCTGACGCTTTTCAGCCAGCTTTTCGGCTTCTTCACTTCCAAGGCAACCTTGAAATCGCACTCTGTTGCCTCTGCGATCCAGCGGTCAATCATTTTCTTCACCCTCCTGTCCCTTATTCTTCCCCCGGCTCTTATAGACATTATACTGATTCTTGCACCGGGGGCTGCAAAATGCGGAATTGGATCGGCTGCTCAGGAATACCTTCTGGCAGTGCTTGCACAGCCGCAGAGGCTTCTCTCCATCCACCAGCAGGAAGCTGAACATCATCTGCACGCCCAACAACAGGGAGTGGAAGTCCCAATAGATGGTCGGCTTGTCCAGCAACTCAATATGATAGCTGGGCGCAATGCCGCCGAAGGCAGCCATGCCCTTGCGGTATAGATTCCGGGTGTCCTCATCGATCAGGTCATAATCGTTATAATACAGAATGGAAGTGGTCAGCGTAAAGGCCCAGTCCTTGAACTGCTGCGCTACCCATTCATAGGCTTCAGCATACTCCCGCTGGAAGCTCATGGTTTTCGCCATAGGCTCATCCGCAAAGGTCATGGTCAGCGCCACCATCGTGCGGTCGCTGGACACGCTCCAGCTGGACTCAACACTTTGTTTCACCACGTCGAGATGGTCAAAGGGATAGAATAGTGCCAGATAGTCCTCTGTTTCCATGGATTCCTCTTTGATAAAATGATTTTTCGGCAGATACACCGACTCATAGTCCATAAAGGACGGCGTGGTGGGTAGCGCCGTCATCAGACCCAGCAAACCGTAATGGGTCACAAACTCCAGAATGGCCTTCTGCACCTCGTCCTCCGGACTGCGGTTCATCATCAGCATTCCCACATTCAGCGCATCCAGCACGATTCCCGGCGCTTCCTTCAAGGGATTATAGATGTCGGGTTTGGCATTCTTCCCCGGCGTGATATACCGCTTTCCGTCTGCGGCAGTTTTCAGTTCATAGCGGTCATACCGCACCCAATGGGAACGGGACTGCTCAAAGAGATTCTTCATGGTACTGTTCCTCTCTGCTCGTAATCCAACTATATATTAACCATATTACTATTGTATCAACCGTCCTTGGCTCCGTCAAGGACGGTTTTCATTTTTCTCGGTTTAGTTTTGTTTTCCCGGCGGATTACGGCATCTTTGCCCATGGTTTGCAGCAGTGCTTCATATTCCTCCACGAACTCGCGCTCTCGCAGGGTAATGCTGTAGTCCTTTTCCAGCTTTTCGCTCAGATGCTCATACATCCGCCTTTGCAGCTTTTTCTGAATGGTCATCCGCAGCTTACGGATGTTCCGGTCGGATTGCCCACGGATGGCAGCAAGCCTTGTGGTGCTGTATTGCTTGACGAACAGGTAGTACAGTACCTCCTTCTGTTCATCGCTGAGGGTGAAGAAGAGTTTGGAGAGAAAACGGTTTGCTGTCAGCTGGTGCAGCTCGTAGGGACAGGAGAAGATGATGTCAAGAAAATTTCCCTGACAAAGCTGGCGAAACCTTGGCAAATTCATCCACATCGGGGCGATCTTCGGATCAGGCACGGCCTGAAACTCCAACGGCACATCCCCGCGCAGATTTTCGTGGTCACGCTCCCGGCGTTCCCGATTTCTGTCCAGCTTGTTCCACTCGTCCACAACACTCAGAAAATCCGATTCCGTCCGGGCTGCTTCCTCCAGCCGCCGCAGAGCCTCTGCGCGAATTTCCCGTTTGAGCCGTTTTTCGCTGGTGGGCGCGGCTTCTTCCTCCTCGTCCTCCTGCTCGGCGTTGTAGTCTCTGGGGTGCTCGTCTTGCTCCAGCTCGCTCTCCATCTCCAGTGTGCGTTCTTCTGCAAGTGCTTCCTCCAGCGTCTCGTCCTCCGGCGCACCGTCAGAGGAATCCTCCCAATCGGCAAAGCCGTCCGCATCCATTTCAAGACTGGTTTTCTCTATTTGCTCCTCAGCATCTTCTTCCTCATCGGAAAAATCATCATCCAGCAGCAGTTCATCCTCCCAAAGTTCCACGACAGCTTCACCTCCCCGAAAAAATATTTTTCTTTATTGCCCGTATTCTCTTTGAGGATAAGGTGGAGACGCCCGCCGTGTACTTCGGCAAGCAGGGCAAGGGCATCTGGAAATGCAAGGAAGAATTTTCAAATCCCTATAACTGGAGCGGCTATGTCGTGGGGCAGATTCTCACCAAGCCGGAGTATATGGGGCATACGGTGAATTTCCGTTCCCACAAGCAGTCCTACAAGGATAAAACGCCCGTCATGAATCCGCCGGAGGAATGGCTGATCTTCGAGAACACCCATGAAGCTATCGTAGACGCAGAAACATGGGAGCTGGCACAGAAGCTGCGGAAAACGCCACGGCGGCATGACACACTGGGCGAGGCCAATCCCCTGACGGGGCTTGTGTTCTGTGCCGACTGCGGAGCAAAAATGATGAATCACCGCTCAAGGGGCGGCACAGAGAATAATCCGTATCCGTCGGACTTTTACGATTGCTCCACCTATACGCTGGCGCACCAGAAACGCACCCACGCTTGCAGCGGACACTATATCCGCAGCAAGGTGCTGCGGGAGCTGATTCTGGAAACCATCCGGGCAGCCAGCACCTTTGCCATCTCTGACCGGGACGCTTTTCTGGAGAAGGTGCGCTCCGCCTCCCAACTGCGGCAGGCGGAAGCCGCCAAGGAAACCAAGCGGAAGCTAAACAAGGAGAAAAAGCGGATTTCTGAGCTGGATACCATCATCAAGAAGCTCTACGAGTCCTTCGCCGTCGGGCGCATCACCGGCGAACGCTTTGACAGCCTGCTGGCGGAATATGAGGCGGAGCAGAAAGCGCTGACGGCATCTGTATCTGAAATGGAAACGCAGATGTCAGCCTTTGCCGAGGACACCGACCGAGCCAAGCAGTTTCTGGAGCTGGCAAGGAAGTACACGGACTTCTCCGAGCTGACCACGCCCATGATCAACGAGTTCGTGGAGAAAATTATTGTACACGCCCCGGAAAAGATCGACGGCGACCGGGTGCAGGAAGTGGATATCCACCTTCGCTTTATCGGGCAGTTTGAGCTTCCCGCACCGGAGCTGACCGAGGAAGAAATCAAGCGGCAGGAATTTTTGAAGAAAGAACGCATCCGCAGCCGGGAGCGGTATCAGAAGCTGAAATCCGGCGAGCGCACCGTAGGCGTTCCGGTCACCCTGACCTGCAAGTGCTGCGGCAAAACCTTCGAAGCAAGGTCAACCGCAAAGCAGTTCTGCAATGCAAACTGCCGTGCAAAATTTTATCGGCAGGAGGCGGCAGAGAGCCGCAGCCGGGAGTGTACCTGCGAGAACTGCGGCAAGGTGTTCACCACAACGAGGTCAGATGTGAAATATTGCAGTGATGATTCCCGTTATCAGGCACAGATCAAACGACAGGGCGCGCGAAAGAAAGCCTTGCGAGAGGCAAAGATTGAACCGGCCTTGCCGGAAAAAGAAACGAAATCAGCATAAGATAAGACGCAAAACGGCGGCTTGCCCCAGATCGGGTAGGCCGCCGTTTTTACGCAGAAATGGAGGAACAATGAATCTTTTTGAAATTGTCAAATACGGCGTAAACTGCCGGGAGGCAGCGGAGCGGTACGGCGTGGAGGCCAACCATTACGGCATGGCGCTCTGTCCGTTTCACAATGACCGGCATCCCAGCCTGTATGTGGCGGACGATCACTATTATTGCTTTGCCTGCGGGGAACACGGCGATGTGATCGACTTTGTGAGCAAGCTGTTCCAGCTTTCGCCCTACGATGCAGCGCGGAAGCTGGCAGCGGACTTTCACCTTACCCCGGACAAGCCGCCCAGCGCAGCGGCTCTCCACGCAAAACGCATTCAGACGGAAGCACAGCAGCTCAGGGAAAACGAGCGGCTGTGCTTTTCTGTTTTATCCGATTACGCCCATGTGCTGCGGAGCCGGAAGGTGCGGTATGCGCCAAAATCGCCTGCCGATCCCATTCATCCCTGGTATGTGGAAGCCTGCCATGAACTCGACCAGACGGAATATTACTTAGATATTCTGTGCGCTGGCAATTCCTATGAACGTGCCGAGATTATCCGGCAGCAGATGGCGGACGGCAAGCTGGACAGGCTGCGGCAGCGCTTAGAAAAAATGCACGAGGAGGAAACTGAAGATGGATATGACACCGCAGACGTGGCCTGAGTGGTACGACGGCAGGCACATCAACGAGGTGCTGTTCTGCCAGAAGTTCTTAGAGAAGCATCCAATGAAATGTGTGCGTGGGCGGCTGTTCACCGTAGATGGGCTAATTGAGGACGAAGGACAGATCGGCAATCTCATTCTGGAGGAAATCTCCGGTGTGCTGACCGCCAATCTCTCCAAGACGGTGGCGAACTTACTTGCCAGCATCAAGCTGCAAGCCTATTCGCCGCCGCTGCCCATTGAAACCGACCGCATCCATGTTGCCAACGGAACGTACTTCATGGACGGCAGCTTTACCGCCGACAAGAGCTACTGCAACAACCGGCTGACGGTCGCCTACAACCCTGACGCACCCACGCCAAAACGCTGGCTGCAATTCCTGTCAGAGCTGCTGCAACCGGAGGACATTCCCACCTTGCAGGAGTTTTTGGGTTACTGCCTGCTGCCGACTACCAAGGGACAGAAGATGCTCATGCTCATCGGTAAGGGCGGCGAGGGCAAAAGCCGTATCGGTCTTGTCATGCGCTCCTTGCTGGGCGACAGCATGAATACCACCAGCATCCAGAAGGTGGAGAGCAACCGGTTCAGCCGTGCGGACTTGGAGAACAAACTCCTGATGGTGGACGATGATATGGATTTGAGCGCCCTGCCCAAGACCAATTATATCAAATCCATCGTGACCTCCGAGTGCAAGATGGACATGGAGCGTAAGGGCGTGCAGAGCTACCAGAGCCAGCTCTATGTTCGATTTCTCTGCTTTTGCCTGGTTCAGTCGGGACATACCGGCAATACCGATGGCAGAAAGCAAAGCGCCAATGGTAGTAGGAGCAAGGCATACCAGCAGCGCTACCAAAGTTGTTACAGAGGTGGGATTCTCAATTCCCGCCAGCTTTGCAGAAAAAATGGAATACGTGTAGAGGGAGACTGTCACCAAGATAAAGATAATGGACAAGGCTACCAGAAAAATCTGCAAAGCAATTTCGTTGGGCGTCTTCTTCCGGGCAGCACCTTCTACCATCGCAATCATCTTGTCCAGAAAGCTTTCTCCGGCTTCGTTGGTCACTCTGACAACAATCCAGTCCGACAGTACAGTGGTGCCGCCGGTTACAGCGCTGCGGTCGCCGCCTGCCTCACGAATTACAGGAGCGGATTCGCCGGTGATGGCGCTTTCATCCACAGATGCCGCACCTTCTATGACTTCACCGTCTGCCGGAATCTGCTCTCCTGCTTTGACAATCACCAGTTCCCCTTTTTTCAGCAGGGCGGATGGAACCACAGTCACGCTTTCCTTCTGCGATACGGAGGGAATTTTATGTGCGTCCACATCCTTTCGGGATGCCCGGAGAGAATCTGCCTGTGCTTTACCACGGCCTTCTGCAATGGCCTCGGCAAAATTGGCAAATAGCACGGTAAACCAAAGGATAATGGCAATCGCCAGTGTATATCCGCTTGGAGCGTCTTTTAACCCGAACAGGGATACCACCCAAAGGATACTGGTCAAGATCGCAGACACAAAAACCAGAAACATGACCGGGTTTTTTGCCTGTGTTTTCGGACTTAATTTCGCAAAAGAATCTTTTATTGCCCTGCCGAGCATTTTCCGGTCGGCAAAAGCACTTTTCTGTTTTGTACGCATATCTGTAAACCTCCTTTACGCAATGCTGCCAAAGAACTCAGCAAGCGGACCAAGGGCAAGCGCCGGGAAGAAGCTCAGCGCACCAATCAGCAATACCACAACAATCAGCAGGAAAACAAACATTCCATTTGTGGTAGACAAGGTGCCCGCAGTCGTGGCAATTTTCTTTTTCCCAGCCAGGCTGCCTGCGATTGCAAGTGTGCCGATGATGGGCAGGAACCTGGCAAAGAGCATCATCAGTCCCAGACTTACATTCAGAAATACGGTATTCGCATTGAAACCGGCAAAGGCAGAGCCGTTATTGCCGCCACAGGATGAGTAGGCATACAGCATTTCAGAGAAACCGTGGGCACCGCCGTTATGCAGGCTATCCATGACAGAGGGTACTACAGCGGCAAGGCCGCTGCCGACCAGAATTGCAATGGGCGTTGCAAGGCAAACCAGTACCGACCATTTCATCTCATAAGGCTCAATTTTCTTTCCAAGGAATTCCGGAGTGCGGCCTACCATCAGACCGGCAATAAACACCGCCAGAATGGCAAAAGCAAGCATACCGTAAAGGCCGCAGCCCACGCCGCCGAAAATAACCTCGCCAAGCTGCATCAGCAGCATAGTCACCATACCGGCAAGCGGCGTGTAGCTGTCATGCATGGAATTTACAGAGCCGTTAGAAGCTGCTGTGGTGAAGGCTGCCCAGGTAGAGGACGCTGCAATGCCGAAGCGAGTCTCCTTGCCCTCCATATTGCCGCCCGCCTGTTCTGCCATTGACATATTGACTGCGCCGTTTTGTGCAAGCTGGGATGTGCCAGCCTGTTCAGTGACGGCGATGCAGCCCAAGGCAACAACCAGGCAGAGAAACATTGCCATAAAGATTGCAATACCCTGCTTCTTGTTCTTTACCGCAGAACCGAATGTGAAACACAGTGCCGCCGGAATCAGCAGAATGGAAATCATTTCGATCAGATTGGTAAAGGCATTGGGATTTTCCAAAGGATGTGCGGAGTTGACGCCCATATAACCGCCGCCGTTGGTGCCGGTCTGTTTGATTGCGACCTGGCTGGCCGTAGGACCCATTGGTACGAACTGCTCGGTGACGATCTGTGCATTCGAAACGATTTCGCCATCTACAGTGACGGTTTCGGTGTCTAAGTCAATTACCGCATCCTCAAGGATTTCACCTTCTGCACTGACGGCAATCGGTTCTACAAGGGATACTGTTTCTGCACTTTTCAGGTTCTGAATCACGCCGCCGCCTACCAGCAACAGAGAAATGACCAGATTCAGCGGGAGTAGGATGTGAACCACAATGCGGGTCAAGTCCACCCAAAAGCTTCCCAACCCGGATGATTTCACCTTGATAAAGCCACGGATCAATGCAAATAGAACGGCGATACCTGTGGCTGCAGAAACAAAGTTCTGAACAGTCAGACCTAAAGCCTGAGTGAGATAACTCAATGTGGATTCACCGGAATATGCCTGCCAGTTTGTATTGGTAATGAAACTTGCAGAGGTGTTAAATGCCAAATCCCATTTCACGCCGGAAAGATTCTGCGGGTTTCCGGGAAGAACTCCCTGCAGAAGTTGAAGCAGGAACAGAAAAACAAGCCCGATACCGGAAAAAATCATTACACTTACCGCATATTTTTTCCATGTCATCTGTTCTTCTCTGTCTACACGCATAACCTTGTAAATCAGGTTTTCGCACGGTGTCAGAACTTTGGACAAAAAAGTTTTCTCGCCGCTCATGACGTTTTTTATGTATGCGCCCAGCGGAATTGCCAAAACAACCAGAATGGCAAGGTATAAAACATACTGAATCATGGTGCTCATGCCTGATCATCTCCCTTCATTAAAATATAGACATACCACAGTAGCATTGCTGCCGCACATACACCTATGAGTGCAATTAGCATTTGCATAAGATTCATCCTCCTTTTTTGCTGTCCCCAATATCATAAAACCTTTCCTCTAAAAATGGCATTAGTCATCTTTTGTGCGTTTAAAGATGAAATAAAGATTACAACCAACCCAAAAGCCATGCCATAGGAAAGGCGATAACAATCGTACTGATACAGACACACGCCAAAACCAGTAAGGGCATTCCAACAAAGATGGAGATGAAGCCAAGTAGCGGATGATGCCAAATAAAGCGCTCCGCTTTTGCGTCAAATCTCTGTTCAAATCTTCTCGCCGCATTTGTAATGCTCATAATTGTTCACCTCATTTCTTTCTTGCAAGGCCATAATACCGCTTAAAGTATTAAGTGGGGAAAAGGGTCCTGCAATCGAAACTAAGACTGTATAAGTCTTTAAGAAAAAAGAGTCAGACCCGGAAGAGGACTGACTCATTCATATAATGATTTTGAAATTGTATTTTCGAGAAGAGAATACCCTTGACAAATCTCGTCTCAAAAGGCGATTCTCAAAAAATACGCACAAGAACAAGGTTTCCGAAACATCCAATTTTTCGTCGACGATGGTTACTCTGGTGCAAACTATGACCGCCCCGGCTTCCAAGCCATGCTTGCGGAGATCGAAGCGGGACGGGTGGCAGTCTGTATTACCAAAGACCTATCCAGACTGGGACGAAATTCTTCGCTGACCGGACTGTATATCAACTTCACTTTCCCGAAGTACAATGTGCGGTATATTGCCATCAACGACCACTTTGACACCATCGACCCCAACAGCACAGACAGCGATATTGCCGGTATCAAAAACTGGTTTAACGAATTTTTTGCCAAAGATACCAGCCGCAAAATCCGAGCGGTGCAAAAAGCAAAGGGCGAGCGTGGTGTACCGCTGACAACCAATGTTCCCTTTGGCTACCGCAAAGATCCGGAGGACAAGACAAAGTGGGTCGTGGATGAAGCGGCTGCATTGGTAGTCAAGCGCATTTTCAAGCTGTGCATGGAAGGGCGAGGCCCGATGCAGATCGCAAAGCTCTTGCAGGAGGAAAAGGTACTTAACCCCACCGCCTACAAGAAGCGCGAGGGCATCAAGACACCCAGCCCGGAAACCGCTGATCCGTACCATTGGAACACCAACACGGTTGTTCACATTCTGGAACGGCGGGAATACACGGTCTGTACGGTAAACTTCAAGACCTATACCAATTCCATCTGGGACAAGAAACAGAGGGAAACGCCCCTTGATAAACAGGCGATCTTCTACAACACCCATCCGGCGATCATCGAGCAGGAAGTCTTTGACAAGGTGCAGGAGATCCGGCAGCAGCGTCACCGCAGGGCGAAAACAGGCAAAAGCAGTTTGTTCTCCGGCATGGTTTACTGTGACGACTGCGGAGCGAAAATGCGGTATTGCACCACCAATTACTTTGAGAAACGGCAGGATCACTTTGTATGCGCCAACTACCGAAGCAATACGGGAAGCTGTTCGGCGCACTTTATCCGGGCGGTTGTTCTGGAAGATTTGGTCTGGATGCACATGAGAACTGTGATTTCCTATGTCAGTCGATATGAAGATCATTTCCGTGCTGTTATGGAGCAGAAACTCCGACTGTCCAGCGAAGCCGCGATCCGTGGACACAAGAAGCGGCTGGCACAGGCTGAAAAGCGGCTGGGAGAGCTTGACCGTCTGTTTATCCGCATTTACGAGGATAATGTGGCGGGGCGTATCACAGATGAAAAGTTTTCTATGATGAGCAAGACTTATGAGGATGAGCAGACGCAGCTCAAAGTGGAAATTCAGAGCTTACAGCAGGAAATTGAAGTACAGGAACGACAGATTGAAAACTTGGAGCAGTTTATCCAGCGGGTACGCAAATATGAGGATTTGGACGAGCTTACCCCGTATGCGCTGCGGGAACTTGTCAAGGAGATCTACATTGAAGCCCCGGACAAGTCCAGCGGCAAGCGGCATCAGGGCATCCGCATTTCCTATGACCTTGTGGGCTTTATCCCCGTGGAAGAACTGCTAAAACAAGAAACGGCGTGACCAAAGCCACGACGTTCCTGAGAAAATACGATATTACTTTCTTATGACCCCCGCCTCTCTGGCCCGGATGTTGTTTTTTTCAGATGTTCATATACCGGTAATCCCTCCGCAGGATGTTCCGGAAGAAGGGGATGGCCAGAACGATGTCGGCGGCGATCCAGGCCATGGGGTCCGCCGCGCACAGGGCGTAAAACGCCAGAGGATTTGCCTGGGCGCTGACGACGCCTCCGGCCACGGCGGCGGGAAGGGTCAGGCACACGGCGATCCGGGCCACCAGCTCCGCCGCACCGGCCCCCAGCACGAACCGGGACCGGCCGATGCCCTGGATGCAGTTGCGCACCACGAAAATGAAGCCCAGGAACAGGTACATGGCGTAATCCACATACAGGAAGGTGTTGCCGTATCGCACGGTGTCCGCCGTGATCTTGTCGGCGGACAGGAAAATCCGCAGATAGGCGTTGCCCAGGGTCAGCAGCAGGCCGATGCCCACGGCCATCGCCGCCAGCATCGACACCATCACCAGGGACTGCAGGGCCCCTTTGCGGATGCGGTCGTGGTTTCCGGCTCCCAGGTTCTGGGCGGTGAAGCTGGTCATGGCCGTGCCCAGGGCGTTCATAGGCGTTGCTGTCAGATTGAACAGCTTGTTGGCCGCACCGAAGCCCATCTGGGCGGAGGAGGACACCATGACGCCGTCCAGCATGTCGAACTGCACCACCACGCTCTGCATGACGATGATGCCAATGGCCAGCACCGAGAATTGCAGCCCCAGGGGCACGCCCTGCACCACATGGCGGCGGATATCGCCCCGGGTGATCTGCATGTCCTCCCGGTGCAGCCGCAGCTGGGGATACTTGGCAAAGGCATAGATGAAGCATGCTACCGTGCTGATGAGCTGAGCCGCCACCGTGGCAATGGCCGCCCCGGCCACGCCCCACCGGAACACCATGATGAACAGCAGGTCCAGCCCCACGTTCAGCACCGTGGAAAACAGCAGGAACAGCAGCGGCGTCAGGGAGTCACCCATGCTGCGCAGAAAGGCGCAGATGAAGTTATAGAACAGCTGGGCCCCGATGCCCGCGAAGATGATGAAGCAGTAGGTATAGGCCGCCTGATACACATCGGCATTGTCCGGGGTCACGTTGATCCAGGCCAGCATGGGATTCAGCAGAGCCAGGGCCAGGGCCGTCAGCAGCACCGTCAGCGCCGCCGACAGGACGATCTGGGTGGCCAGGGACCGGCGCACCCCCGCCTGGTTCCGGGCCCCCACCTGGCAGGACGTCACCACGCAGAAGCCCGCGCTGACGCCGAAGGCGAACTGCAGAAAGATGAACACCAGCGACGTGGTGTCGTTGACCCCGGCCACCTCCTGGGCCGTCAGGGTCTGGCCCACAATGGCTGCGTCACTGATGGAGTATACCTGCTGCAGCAGATACGACAAAATCACCGGCAGCGAAAAGATCAGGATCGTTTTCCAGCACGTCCCTTTTGTCAGGTCCATGGGCCCGAACAGGGACTTTTTCGTCTTTTCCATATCAAAAACCTCCGATTCAAAGGAACAAATGATTATAGCCCCGCCGCGGCCCCGCCGTCAAGCGGCAGAACCCACAAGAATTTTGTCATTTTCGCTGAAAAAACAGACACTTTTATGGTGTATATCCACAATAAATATTAGGCATGCTAATATCAGATATGTGAGATTCATTCTTTACTTCTGACCGCCCATTGGGTATAATAAGAGGCTGTTGGCGGTGGAAACCCGCCAAAAATTCTGTTATGATGTAGATGAGGAGACGAAGACATGTCAAATTGCGCGATCGTGGGTATCAACTGGGGCGACGAGGGCAAGGGCCGCATGGTGGACTACCTCACCCAACAATATGACGTGGTGGTGCGCTATCAGGGCGGCGGCAACGCCGGGCACACGGTCATCAACGAAAAGGGCAAGTTCGCCCTGCATCTGCTGCCCTCCGGCATTTTCCGCTCCGGTGTCATGAACATCCTCGGCAACGGCGTGGCCCTGGACTGCGAGAATCTGCTCAAGGAGATCGACACCGTCCGCCAGGGCGGCGTGGACATCATCCCCGAGAACCTGATGGTCAGCGAACGGGCCAGTCTGCTGCTGCCCTGGCACCGGGAGCTGGACGCCCTGGAGGAGCAGCGTCTGAAGGATAAGAAGTACGGCTCCACCAAGCAGGGCATCGCCCCCTTCTATTCCGACAAGTACCAGAAAAAGACCGTGCAGGCGGGCGAGCTCCTGCACCCCGAGCACTTAAAGGAGCACCTTGCCGACCTTCTTGAGTGGAAGAACCTGATGCTCCAGAAGATCTACGGCGCAAAGGGCTACACGATGGACGAGCTCATGGCGTGGGTCAACACCTACTGCGGCGCCATCAAGCCCTACATCACCGACACCGGCCGTTTCCTGAGAAACGCGCAGAAGGAGGGCAAGTCCATCCTCTTTGAAGCCCAGCTCGGCGCGCTGCGCGACCTGGACTACGGCATCTATCCCTAC
>OLAJ01000003.1_pt1 | contig 48553 bp, 49 predicted proteins | sample 1607341 | NCBI WGS metagenome assembly OLAJ01 (sample SAMN02674597, study PRJEB24791) | human gut metagenome, SKBSTL013 | isolation source: stool | host: Homo sapiens | place: USA | reverse complement strand
ATAGATGAAAGAATAGAATTGCAACATTCTGAATATATGAATATTATGGAACATTATCTTCGTTTCCGAGGCACATTAAAGCAGAAAGTAGCAAATAGTTATTCACCTTCCGATATAATGCAAAGAATCGTGGTTTCTACGAATGTGGAAAAGCTATCGTGGCAGAATGGACTAAAATTAATATGGGATGAAAGAGTTATATATAATAACGAACAATAGTAAAGCAGGACAATACGGTATAGGTACCTATATCACTCAATTATTATACTGCTTGCAGACTTGTATAAAAATACAAGTTACAGTTATCATGCTCGATTCTCAAAAAGACGAGTTAGTAGAAAAACACATCGAAGGTGTGAGATATCTATTGCTCCCAACTATACAGATTCATGCCTTAGAAAAGGATTATAGACGATATGCTCGAAGCGTAGCCTATGTTTTGGCATCTTATATTGCTCCAAATAGAGAACTTATTTTTCATTTTAATTACTCTTACCATATATGGCTGGCGGAAGCATTAAAAAATCGTTTTCCGCGCTGCCGCACCATACTGACCTTACATTACCTGCCATGGTGTTTTGATTTGAGTGGAAATATCCATCGTTTCCGAGCTATTTTATCTCAAGAAGAAAAGGAACGAGATATTCTCGAAAGACAAATATATGAAGAATATCTGAACGACAAACGGTTTTATAATGAAGTAGACAAAGTAATTTGCTTATGTGGTGAAACCCAATCCTTTCTCTATGAAATTTATAATGTACCAATAGAAAAAATAGAGTTAATATACAATGGCTTGTCTGACGAACAGACAGCATTGTCAAACAAAGACAAAAAAGAAATAAAAGCAGAGCTGGGTTTTACAGAAAGTGAAAAGATTATTCTATTTGTAGGACGTGTAAATCAGTTAAAAGGTATTCATTGGCTGATTGAAGCTTTCAAAAAAACACTGAGCAAATACCCGGAAGCCAGATTAATCATTATAGGAGACGGCAATATTTCTGATTATTTGGGGTTGTGTAATGGTATCTGGGGAAAAGTTATTTTTACAGGAAAATTGAGAAAAGATCAATTATACAGATTTTATCAAATAGCTGATATCGGTGTTTTGCCTTCCTGTCAGGAGCAATGCAGTTATGTAGGCATTGAAATGTTGATGCATGGTATTCCTTTAGTAGGAACTGATGCAATGGGGATAAGTGAAATGATAGAAGAAGGATATAAAATACCCTTAAAGATAGGCGGAGAAGAAATATCGCTTTGTACGGATAAATTAAGTGATTCAATATTGAGTGCCTTAGCCAATAAAGGCTTTTTTGGAAAGCGAGCCAGACACCGTTTTGAAAAATATTATTCATTGAATACAATGCGTTTAAAAGTAACGCAGCTATATAATAGCGAATGAGTTAATACTCAGTATATTGTTAAATTATTAATCATTAATTTTAAGTGCGATGAAAAAACTTCGTAAATTATCCCTTCAGCAACTTGATAAAGTTGAATTGGGAAAAAGACAGGAAGGGCTGCTCTTGGGTGGCATGATTGGTGAATGTAGATGCGGTTCTTGCTCCACTAATGGAGGAACTCCTAGTCAAGCTAGTAATAGAACAGCCAACCAAGCTTTAGGCTATACTAGTACAGGTGATAATCCAAATTTACAATGCGTTTGTATGCCAGGTGTATCCGTTGCATTATATTTTGGATAATTAGATTAGTAATATCATTTCTAAAATGATATTGACCTTCAAATCATTACTGGAGATTTTACTCCAGTAGTGTTTATAAATATCTTAAAACTAACAAATATGAAAGCACATTTTCTATTAATAAGTATAATATTATCCATTATTACTTGTTCCTGCAAAAACAAAGCTAATTCGGCTTCTACAGTTACGGTAGATGAAACAATAACTTTATCTCCCCAAAAGATAGACTTAACAGATGTGGAATATTCAGAAACCCCACAACTATTGTCCGATTTTGTAGATAGCATTGAATACATCCGGTTGTCCGACCAACCTTTGATTCCAGATACAAGGAAGGTACGATTGTCAGAAGATGTCCAAGGGAATCTATATCTTGATTTCAATGAAATATACAAATATACTCCAAGGGGGAAATATCTAAAATCTTTATTCAAACAAGGACAAGGACCAGGAGAAATATACGCTAAATACATCTCTGGCATTTATAATAAGGCTGAAAATTATGTACTAGTAAAAAACCATAATGCACCCTACAATAAATACACTTTAGAAGGAAATTTCATAAAAACTGTCGATGCACAAATCGACAGTACCAATATTGAAGTGTTAACATATTGGAAAAATTACGAAATATTTCGCTATGAAAAAGACATAATTCTTCAAAAAGGGGAGGTTGCAAATTTAGATAGTGCATATTTTTGTCAAGTAAAAGATAAAACGGGCAAAATCATCTATCGATTACCCAATCATCATTTTGATATAAAAGCAACCTCTCCGGGACGTGGTACTATTGTGTTGTTAGGAGGAGTAATAGATTATGGTGAAATAAATCGGAATCTATTTTGGATAAGACCTAATTATGTCGATACCGTGTATTCAACTTCCGATTGGACAGATGTTCGTCCTTATTACATCATCCAACGAAATAACAGAGCAGCTGATTACGCATGGTCGGTACGAATGAAAGTAGGTGATATTACCCGAGAAGATGCAGAAAGAGAACAACTTTGTAATGTATATGCTCTAAAGTCAGGTCTACTATTCAATTATCTATTCAACCCCAAACAACAAGGAGCAGGTTTCTGTCCAGCAAACGGTAAAAGCAAAACTATTTCCAGATTATTTAAAAACGACATAGATTCTTACTGTCCTTCCATTGATTTGTGGCAAGCAATTGCCTATAAGACTCTTTATCAAAAAGAAGATTATCTCTATCTGCTAATAGATGCTTTCAAATTCTTTGAAGAAGGAGCAAAATCTCCTTTCCCTGATTTAACAGAGGAAAGCAATCCAGTATTGGTGAAACTTAAATTGAAATAGCCTTATGAAAAACAAACAATTAGTACAGCCCTATGAGCGTAAGGTTATTTACTTTGATGAAATAACAGAAAAAGATGTTTTTTCCAAACTAATAAATTTAGAGCAGTTAACATTCGAATTAACAGATGCATGCAATCTAAAATGTAAATATTGTGGCTATGGAGAGTTTTACACAACTCATGATAAACGTGAAAATAGATTCATGGATTTTAATATAGCTAAACGAATAATAGATTATCTATTTGAAATTTGGAGAAAACACCCTGGAAAAGCGTCCATTCGTAAAATTATTATAGGTTTTTATGGCGGGGAACCCTTGTTAAATATGAACTTGATTTTTCAGATTATTGGCTATATAGAAACATTGCCTCCTGTTCCTCATACTATTTTCGAATACAATATGACAACAAATGCCATATTGTTGGATAAATATATGGAATATCTATACCAGAAAAAAATAACTCTATTATTAAGTTTAGACGGAGATAAATACGCTCACAGCTACCGAATAGACCATTCTAATCATAATTCATTTGACAAGGCTTTTAAAAACATAAAACTATTAATGACGACATATCCTGATTATTTTAATAAATATGTAAATTTCAATTCTGTACTGCATGATAGAAATAATGTAAAAGCTATTCGAGAATTCATAAAAAAAGAATTCAATAAAATAGCCCAAATATCTGAATTAAATCAATTTGGAGTTTATCCAAATAGAGAAAATGAATTTAAGACCATGTTTCATTCTATTAAATCAGACATAAACACTTCAGACCCTGACTTTGAGAATATGTTCCCTGATAAAATGGGATTATTTCGTTTTGTAAGTGAAATGGCTGGTAATTATTTTTATTTGCACAATTTCTTAATTAAAAAAAAGATAAATAAAATTCCACCTACAGGAACCTGTTTGCCTTTTGAGAAAAAAATATTTATTACTGTAAATGGGAAAATATTACCCTGTGAAAAAATTGACCAGAAATATACTTTAGGATACGTAAAAGATAATGGGGTTGAATTAGATTTAAGAAAAGTTGCACAAATATATTCTGCTTATTATAAAAAAATAATGAAGTTATGTGTAAATTGTTACATGAAACCTTTTTGTTCACAATGTATGTTTTATATGTACGATTTAGACGGATGCACTAAATGTCCTTCTTTTGCAAACAAGCAAGATATCATTAACTATATTAATTACTATTCAAAAATATTACATGAACATCCTGATTTATATAAAAAAGTCTCTAATGAAATGTTATTTAAGCTATGAATACAAAAAAACTTTTAATAATATATCCTAGCACTTTCATATGGAAAGATAATAGACAAGTTGTTATGTACAATAGCCAATCACATATGTTATATTATTTTTTATGCAATGAAATAACGGAATACTATTGTGACCATTTGTTGGATATGACTAATTTATATGTAATTGAAATAGAAGAAAGTCATATAACAAATGGTAATTTGATTGATTGGTTACATAATATCGAACAACTCAAAATGGGATATGTGGATGAAATTCAAGAAACTAAAACATTTATAGTTAGTTTCCCTCCTCTTCTAAACTTACAATCTGATATAGACAGAATTGAAGCTGCAGAAGATAGAGATGTCGGTGAGTATGCTGCTCAAAACTGGAATGAGTTTTCCATTTACTTGGGAGGTGAAAGTAAATTTCCTAATTTGCACAAACAAATCCCATATCCTGTGGATGACAGTAGCATACTGCCTTTTTATGACTTACAAGCATTTTTGTCTTCCTCTGATAATTCATATCTAAATACTATAAATATCATAGGGAATCCGTTTTCTTACCCTTATAAAGCAGAATTAATGGATTTACTTTACAGTATTCCAGTAAAAAAGAATTTTTATCTGACAGCTTCAACTGCCTGCCGGTTCATTAAAGAGATACAACAAATAGATTTACCCAATTATGAACTGTACATTTACTATGAGCAAGAAGAAGCGAGCATTCACCATATACTGACTGAAAAACAGATTCCTTTCCATTGGATATATCTCATTTCTTCTGAAAAGCAATATGAAGACCTGGAGAAACTGGAAACAAAGTATGGAAATGAATATGTAGAAGTTCATCCTATATATACAGGAGACAACCTACCTTTCTTTGAAGAGAATGTTTATTTGGCTGAAGAAGACATATTACAATCCAATTATGACAAGCAGGATATATTTGCACATCAAGTAATGAACACCAACTTTTGGGGAAGACTTTCTGTATTACCTGATGGAAAAGTTTATTCCAATTTAAATCATCCACCATTAGGCACATTAAAAGATAGAGTATATGATTTAATTGTTGATGAGATGAAATCCAAAAGGGCTTGGCGTTGGATACGTGATGAAGTATCGCCATGCAAAGATTGTCTATTCCGTTATCTATGCCCTTCTCCCTCCAATTATGAGTTGGTAATAGGAAAGCCCAATCTTTGTCATGTAAAACCATAAAGTAAACGCAGAAAGAAAAAGCAAGGTTGATGATAATACAGCAAAAATGCAGTCTATTAAGTGGTTAGGTGTTTAACTCATAATACTGCATAAGCTGAAAAAGGAGGTCCGATAAAAGCTGCGAAAGACTTCAGTTCCCATATCGTTACTGATATAACAGGAACAAGAAACGGCACAACAGATTCTATTTCAGTAATTTGCACAGTTTTTCATACCTGAGGACAACTCGCTTGATATTAACTTTGTAACGATCAAAAAAGTATGAAAACGAGTATGAGCAGATCGACCTTCAAAATCCTCTTCTACGTGAAGAAGGGCAGCGAGAGAGCCAACGGCTATCTCCCCCTGATGTGCCGTCTTACGGTAGACGGCGAAATCAAGCAGTTCAGCTGCAAGCTGGACGTGCCCCCGAAACTTTGGGACGTGAAAACGGCACGTGCCACGGGCAAGAGCGCCGAGGCGCAGAAAATCAATGCGGCGGTTGACCGGATACGCGTGGACGTGAACCGCCGTTACCAGGAACTGATGCAGTCCGACGGCTATGTCACCGCCGCCAGGCTGAGGGACGCCTGCCTCGGGCTGGGCGTGAAACGCGAGACGCTGCTGAAGCTCTTCGAGCAGCACAACGAGGAGTTCATCAAGAAAGTGGGACACAGCCGCGTGCAGGGAACATACAACCGCTACCGTACCATATACAGGCATCTTTGCGAGTTCGTCCCGAAAGTATACCGCCGTGACGACATCCCCCTGAAGGAACTCAACCTGACCTTCATCAACAACTTCGAGTATTTCCTGCGTACGGAGAAGAAATGCCGCACCAATACCGTATGGGGTTACATGATCGGGCTCAAGCACGTCATCTCCATCGCCCGCAACAGCGGTGCGCTTCCCTTCAACCCCTTCGCCGGGTACATCAATTCCCCCGAGAGCGTTGACCGAGGCTACCTGACGGAGCGTGAGATACAGACGTTGATGGAGACCCCGGTGAAAAGCGGGACCTGCGAACTGGTACGCGACCTCTTCATCTTCTCTGTGTTCACCGGACTGGCATACGCGGACGTGAAGGCACTGACGACCGACCGGCTCCAGACCTTCTTCGACGGCAACCTCTGGATCATCACCCGCCGTCGCAAGACAAACACCGAGTCCAACATCCGCCTGCTGGACGTGCCCAAGCGCATCATAGAGAAGTATAAGGGACTGTCCAAGGACGGTCATGTATTTCCGGTACCGAGCAACGGCAGATGCAACACCATATTGAAGGAACTTGGCAGGCAGTGCGGTTTCAAGATACGGCTGACCTATCATGTGGCCCGGCATACGAACGCCACCACCGTGCTGCTCTCGCACGGTGTACCCATCGAGACCGTAAGCCGTCTTTTGGGGCATACGGATTTGAAAACCACCCAGATATATGCCCGGATAACCAACCAGAAGATCAGCAGCGACATGGAAATCCTGTCCCATAAGCTGGAAAAGATGGAGAAGGAAATATGCGATGCCATCTGAGGAAATGGTATTTATGAAACGGATGATTTTCCCCTTCCTCATCAAAGTTCGTCCGTCCCTGCGGGACTCCGCGTTTTCCCTTCGGTTTCCGGCAGAAAATTTCCGTACGGCGAAATTTTCTGCCGGAAAAACGCTCCGAAAGCGCAGGGACGGACGTAAGAGGGATTCAGAAGGCGAAAACTGCGACCGACGTAGTGCATGTGCGACAAGGAAAAGAACTGTCCGGGAGCCCCCTTTTCATGCCGTACCCCGGCATGAAACCACTTTTCTCTCCGGCTGTGGTGAAGGCTCTCCTGCTCCCTCTGCATTGCATATGCGGGTTGTTTTGCCCATATCCACGTCCGCCGGTATTGCCTGCCCTTTCCTTGAGAAAAACGGCTTACCGCAACGGGTGGCGTGACACAGACTTTTCCGGATATGGAGGAACATTCCGGAAAAAAGAGTGGAAGACGGGCTATTATTTGGCTGTATAACAACAAAGTTGTATTTTTGCAAAAAATAATATTATGGCTATAACTATCAAGAACATTCCGGTTTTGGAGGGCGTTACGGCGGAAGATTTCGTACGCAGTGCAGACAAGAACGCCGCAAAGGTAACACCCCGGTTATCAGTGGAGGCAAAGAAACGGTTGCGAAAAGTATTGGAGAAATCCCGTTCATTCCGGTTCAATTAACAGCAATGGACGGTATTTCTTTATATGATGATTGTGTCATGCTTGCCTATAACAAGGAAGTACGGAGGAATTGCCTTCCTTTCACTTGTGGCGAGAATGACCTTGATGATTTTTTTCTCAATGATGCCGATCTGTATGCGGATGAACTCCTTGGGAAAACATATTGTTGGGTGACGACTGAAATCCCGCATCGTATTGTGGCCTTGTTTACCTTGTCCAATGACAGTATCAAGACCAGATTAATATCCCCCAATGATAAAAACAGGCTGCAACGCAATATTGTAAATCCTAAACGTGGACGCAGCTATCCGGCCGTGCTGATAGGAAGACTGGGGGTCAACCTGGAATATCAGGGTACATCAAGCCACGTAGGACGGCAACTGATGGCTTTCATAAAAGACTGGTTCCGTCATGAGGACAACAAGACAGGATGCCGTTTTATCGTGGTGGATGCATACAATGAGGAAAAGATTCTCAGGTATTATGAAAGAAACGGTTTCGTTCCACTCTATAAAACAGACGTGATAGAAAAGCAATATTATGATATTCCGCAAGATGAACCTTTGAAAACCCGTTTGCTGTATTTTGATTTGAAAAAGGACTGACATAATAATATATCAGTAAAATCCTTTAGGGTGACAACGGGTTCCAAAGACAGGCTGTCGCTACGATTACCTGCCATATGGCACCGGCCGTTTTCTTGATGGCGGGCGGTGGATTTCATGGGAAGCCAATCCGGAATGACAAGTAATGCCGCACCTGTGGCATAATAGAGCATTATTTTGAAGGCGGAGACTTTGTCCGGTTCTTCTTTTTCCAAGGTTTTCCGTCGGATGTCTTCAAGTTTTCCACACTTGTTTTAGAATAGTCCGCATTATCAGCAGATTGCGAGTTTCAGTCTGCCGTTCCGATTCTCTTTATTGCATCGTAGCATGTCGTTGATATATTCCAAATACTTATCCATGAATAGGCGACTTATAATTTTGTCTCAGGCAAATATCGAGACACACTCCCGAATGAGGTCTTCCATGATTTTAAAAGACTCCGTATTTCGGAAGGAACAACGTACACATACAATTTCTCCGGAACGGCCGACTTTCCTGTCACTTCCCTGTAATCCTCCCCAAAATCAACACCGCCGTATAAACTGCATGAAAGCCCGGGCACGCTTCCTGTTTCCAATCCCATATCTGCTCCTTCCGCAACATCACGTATTGCCGTTCTCATTTCATATCCTTGAATATTTCTCCAAACATACCAAAGACAGAAAAGCTGCATGGAATCTAAATTCTCACCGGACAGACAATAGATAGAAGGAAGGAATCCATCATCCTCATTTCTTGCGGCAAAAATAGTTGTTTTTCAGGCCGGTCCCGCAAGGCGGCCCTTCGGGCTGGTTGCACGTGAAAAAATCTTCCTCACGCTTCGCGTGAGCGTATTTTTTCACGGCAAGCCTTGCCGGAGACCGCCGAAAAACAAACTGGAGGAAGCACAAGAAATAAGAATGCCTACCCGTGTAGGCCATGTATAACTCAAAAAAATATAAAGCTATGGCAGACAAGAGCGCAGAAAAGGAAAGACTGTTCAACGAGTGGTTCACTGCATCCTATGACAGGTTGAGAGGGACGTTACGCCGGTACGGAATGCTGGACGAGGACAATTTCCATGACACCTACCTTTTTGTAAGAAGGCAGGTGCTGGTTCCCGGAAAGGACATAACGGACTATGACGCGTATTTCATCGGATGCTACAAAAAGGCGGCCCTGGTAAAGATTAAAAGGGAGAATCGGTATGCACACCCTGAAGATGATTTCTTCCTCCGATGTGGCGAAGAGGCAAAATTCCTTTCCGAGGACGACCTGAACGGGTGCGAGCGGCTGGTAAGAGACATACTGCGTTTCGTAAGGCAGAAGTTCTCCTACGAGGAGTACCGGATGTTCATGCTCAGGTTCTATGAGGCGCAGTTCTCGTTCAAGGCACTGGCGGAATGCATGGGTATCTCGGCATCGGCCATATCGCAGAAAGTATGCAGGATAGTGGACGCGGTACGTACCCACAGCGGTTTCGCATGGAGAAGTCAGATGCTGGCGGTGGAAAGCTTCATGTATTGAAAAAATTGTTTAACGGAAAAGTAAGAAAGTTATGGCACTGATAGTATACAACAGGGAAAACTCCCGTCCGCAGGAAGTCACATACAAGGGAAAGCGGACCATCAACCTTGACAGCAGGGGGACCGTCTATCTGTCAAAGACGATGTCAATCGAATTGGGAATCCTCGGTGGCGGACGGGGTGAACTTCGCCCACGACGACGAGACGGATGACTGGTACATCTGCCGGGCCGATGACAGCGAGGGGTTCATTGTCTGGAAGGATAAAAGATGCGCAAGGTTCTCGGCGGGGTTTATCGTGCAGAGACTCATGCGGCAGGCGAAGGTGGAGAGGAAGAGCGTGCAGTTCATGATGGCGAGGATGCCGGTAGAGATTGGCGGAGTGGCCTATTACAAGATACTGCTCTCGAATCCGATACTCAGATAGAGGCATGGGCCGGAGGAGTCCGGCTGTATATGACATGACGGAGACAGGTGCATCCGACGGGACAGGAGCCCGGAGGATGTGCCTGTTTTTATGCGCCGCCATGTTTACACACGGACATGCGGTTGTCACCGGCCGGCATAAGGTCACTCCGAAAAGACCGGGAAACGGCATTGCCGGAGGATAATGATACCAGTACGGAATGTGCCGCCATTACGGAAACGGATCGTCCCACCGGTACACGAACGGCCCGCCCCAATTTCAGAATAACATAATGACATAATAAAATAAGAGTCTTTTTTATAATGGAATCCCCGTATCTTATTGCCATATCGGAAAAATGTTTCCATGTCCCGCCATGTTATGCCAATGTTGTCACCGGATCATAATTCATAAAGAAAAAAACACTCTGTGTATAAGTATTTTACGAGCAAATTAAAGTCGTTCATCCGGTGGAAAGAAAATGAAGGAGCGACCGGTATGACAACCGACCGCCCCTTCATTCACGATCCCGTACGGAACTTTTCTAAAGTTCCTCCGGCCTGGTTCTCGCCTCCCGGTAGCAGCCGTCAAGCAGCTTCTCGATGTCGGAAGAACGGTACAGTATCTTGCCGCCTAGCCGGGTGAAGGCAAGCAGACCGCTGTCCCGGTACTGTTGCAGGCTGCGGCGGCTCACTTTCAGCTTTTCAGCCAGTTCGCGGTCCGTATAGAAGTTCTCGCCCGCCATCGCCGGTGACCTGCCGGCAAAGAGACGCTCCATGGAAACGGAGAGACGTTCGACGGTGGAGAAGAACTCTCTTATATGCTCGCTGCTCTCACGGGTGAGCAGACGGTTATCGGTATTCATCATGACTTGATCTTTTTTTTGTTCGACATTCGTTTTTCATGGCCTTTCAGATCGACCTTCCCATACTTTCAGCCCGCTTGCGGCGCTCCTCCACTATCCGGATGATACTTTCCACGTCCCCGGGCTTGTAATATGTCTTGTGGCAGATCTGTGTGTATGCCAGCGTGCCGTTGTCACGGAGGGTCTGCAGGGTTCTCGGGCTGACCTTCAGCAGCAGGCACACCTCCTGGTTGTCCAGCCATTTCTTCTCCTCCATGTCGCCGTACAGCCGGCAGAGGGTGTCCAGCCGGTCCGCAAACGTCCGGAAGGCCGAGAGCATCGCCTCGAAGGTCCTTGCCTCAATGTTCACTATTTCCATAATCACTGTAATTTCAGGTTTGACATCTGTTTCATTCTCTTTTCGGATCCGGATTCCGTTCCGCAATTTAGTGAATCCCGGCGGAACGTCCTGAATTTCAAGACAGGATGACTACCTTTGACACCATATGCGTACTTGTTTCATCTGCAAAGTAAATGATTGTTCCCGGATATGGTTCCGCCCCTTCATCAGATGTCATTATATGTCATCAGATGTCATGGAAATCGGATTTTAATATTCATTTGCTTTTAGTAAACAGACGTTCAGATCCGTTCCCGAAGAGTGGGAAATTTCCGGTGCGTATATTTGTGAAGTCATCACCGTCAGACTGATCCAACAATATGAATAACACGGCAAACCCCGCCAATCGGACCCGTCCGTTTCACAGCACTTGTTATTATCGTTTTATTTGCTTCCGACAATCGGGCAAACGGGTAGACCGTGCCCACAGTATCAACCATCTAAAATCCATGTACAATGAAAAGTGAACCGACTGAAAAAACGAAAGGGAAGAAAATGGCGGTATCCGAAACCGCAGACAGAAAGAACGGCCGTAGTCCCGGAGCCGGCCACGACGAGTGGTGGGAAAGACTCATGATGGAACCCGGTCCGGGGGAATCCGCCGGTACGGATGCTTCCGTGACGGAATCGATGATTCCATCCGGGCTCGTTGCGGAGGAGGTATCCGGGGAGGCGAGAAGAAAGGACACCCCGCCGGAACCGGAAGACCCCGTGAGAAGAAGAACGAGCGGCAGGCAACGCAGGGCCTCGCTGGAGGAGTACCGGGAAACGTACCTCACCGTCCCGAAGATCAGGAACCGCAAGACGGTGTTCGTCAGTGAGGATGTGAGGGACGAACTGGACGCCGTCGTTCGCAGGCTAGGCGGGCGTGGCATGAGCGTTTCCGGACTGCTGGAGAACCTTGCCAGGGAGCATCTTGCCGCCTACCGTGGGGACATCGAGCAGTGGAGAAAAATCTGACAGCCTGTTACCGGGCGTGGAGTATACCCGATGTATGCACTGTTCCCTGTATACCCGCTTCAATGTGGAAAATGCGGGGGGGGATTTTTCTGTGGGGGGAGCAAGGGTATGTTTCCGGATTCCCGAAAACCCTTGCTCCCCGCGCCCGGCGGTTGCTGGGAGGGCAAATCCGCTCCCGCCGGTCGCAGATTTTGGAATGAAAGAAGTACGGACGAAAAAGAAAAAACATATGACAAACGATGTGAATGGGATGAAGAAAAAATGTGGCCGTCCGGCACTGGGCAGGACGCGTAAATTGACCAGAGGCGTGACGGTGAAGTTCTCCCCCGTCAGCTACGAGGCTCTCAGGTTCAGGGCAGGGAAGTCCGGCCGGAGTCTGGCGGTCTATATCAGGGAGGCAGCACTGGCGGCCACCGTTACGGCAAGGCATACACCGGAGGAGAACGCACTGTTGCGCAGCCTGGCGGGAATGGCGAACAACCTGAACCAGCTGACAAAGCTCTCGCACCAGACCGGCTTTTACAGGACAAGGCTGCTGATAGAGGGGCTGCTGGGAAAGCTGAAGCGGATCATGGATGATTACAGGCCGAAAGGAGGATAGCCTCATGATAGGGAAGATCAGGAAAGGCCGCTCGTTCAGCGGCTGCATACGCTACGTGACGCAGAAGGACGACGCAAAAATCATCGCCTCGGAAGGCGTGCTGCTGGGAACGGTGGAGGAGACGGCACGCAGTTTCCGGTGGCAATGCCTGCTGAATCCGGACGTGGCGAAACCGGTGGGGCACATTGCGCTCAGCTTCAAGCCGGAGGACGCACCGAGGCTGACCGACGCGTTCATGGCAAGGCTGGCGGAGGAATACCTGGAGCTGATGGGGATACGGAACACGCAGTTCATCGTGGTGAGGCATCACGGGACGGACAACCCGCACTGCCACATCGTCTTCAACCGGGTGAACTTCGACGGGAAGGTGATTTCCGACAGCAACGATTTCAAGCGCAACGAGAAAGTGACAAAAATGCTTAAGGACAAGTATTCGCTCACCTATTCCGAAGGCAAACAGTCCGTTAAAACGGAAAAGCTGCATGCTTCCGAAAAGGTGAAATACGAAATATACCGTGCGGTCAAGGAAGCTTTGAGGAGTGCAGATACATGGAAAGAATTTCAAAATAAGCTCTTAAAAATGGGCGTGGAAATGGAATTCAAGTACAAGGAAAACACTAATGAAGTGCAGGGCATCCGCTTTATAAAGAACGGTCTGTCATTCAAGGGAAGTGGGATTGACCGCAGTTTCAGCTGGTCAAGGCTGGATGCGGCATTGGACCATAACCATGTCACGTCCCTGGAAAATGACGTTTCCCAAAAGCAACCGTACCATGAACAAAGTCATGGTTCTGTTATTGATAACCTGGTCGAAGTCACCGGTACGGGTGGCGTGTTCATGCCGTCGGTGGCACCGACGGAGGACGAGAAAGAGGCGGAACGCCTGCGGAGAAAGAAGAAGCGCAGGAAAGGAAGGAGTTTGTGAACCATATGTATAACAAAAAACTTTGAAAGATGAAAGAGGAAAATTATCTGGAAGGCATCTACGGATGCCTTGAAAGGATCGAGAAGAAAGTGGAGACGCTGCCCGTGGAAGGCACAAGCCCCGCAGTTGGAAACCGGACCAGTTCCCCGGAAGGGATTGCGGAACTGAAAATCCGTCTGGAACGCCTGCAATCCGCGGTGGAGAAAAACGGCTTGGAAATAGCAGCGGTACGTAACCATACCGTCCGGTTGTCGGAAGGCTGGCCGTTGTCTGCCGAAACGTTTGCCGGGGAGATGGAAAAGATTAGATACTGCCTGAGTCAAGACTGCCAAGCTGTAAAGGAGACAGTGAGACGGCTGGATGAGAGAATGGTCCTGCTGAAAAAGGAACCGGAGCGCAGACTGGTGACCTACCGTCTGGAAAGCGCATCCAAGGCAGTGGTAACGACAGCTTCAGCACTGATCCTGGCACTGATCATTTCCGTCTGGACCAACTGCAACCAGTACCGCACGAACCGGCTTTTGAAAGATGCCGATTTGAAATATCGAGCCATCAGGATCTGCCTGCCGGGGGATGATCCCGACATCGCCTTCCTTGAGAAGCATTTCACCATCAAGCGGGACGAGGAAAAGATCCGGCGTGTGGAAAGGCTGGTGACCGCTTTTGAGGACTCGGTCAGGAACCGCATCCGTAACCATGAAATGGCAGCCTACAAGGACAGTCTGGCGCACCGGCTGTTCAGGGAGGCACAGGAAATCAGGAAGCAACTGGACAATCCCAATTCAAAATGACTGCACTATGGCAACAATCAGAACCAAATTCAGGTCCTCGTCCGCGGAAGGCAGGGAGGGCGCACTGTATTATCAGGTGATTCATAACCGTGTGGTCAGGCAGATCAGTACCGGATACAAACTTTTCGCTTCGGAATGGGACCAACGTTCCGAAGCGGTCATTCCCTGTCAACACCCTGCAGGGATGGAACGGGACAATTATCTTCTATCGGTAGGGGAACGGATAAGACGGGACAAAATCCGACTGGAAAAGGCTATCAGGACATTAAGCCAATCCGGTCCGTTTACAGCGGATGATATCGTCATACGTTTCCATGACAGCGGACAAGAACCTTCGTTTAACGACTATATCCGGCAACAGATAGTAAGGCTGAAACGTTTGGGAAAGATACGGACCTCTGAAACCTATACAGCCGCGCTCAAAAGTTTCAGCAGTTTTATGAAAGGTAGCGATATACTGTTTGGCGAACTTAGCTCTGACTTGCTCATGGAATACGAGGCTTATCTGAAAAACAGGGGGAACTCACCCAATACAATCTCGTTCTACATGCGCATTCTGAAAGCGGTCTACAACCGTGCGGTGGAGAACGGACTGACCGGACAGCGGAACCTGTTCAAGTCTGTTTATACAGGTGTGGAAAAGACCTTGAAACGGGCCATTCATTTAAATGATATCAGGCGTATCAAAAGACTGGACTTGTCCCTGAAACCCCACCTTGATTTCGCACGTGACATGTTCCTGTTCTGCTTTTACACACGGGGGATGTTCTTTGTGGACATGGCTTATCTGAAAAAGGGAGACATTGCGAACGGAATCCTGACTTACCGCAGGAAAAAGACCGGACAACAGCTGTTCATCCGATGGGAAAAGTGTATGCAGGAGATCATCAAACTTTTTTGTTTATCGGTTCAAGATTTCAAAGTTGTTCATTAATTGCTTTGTTGGTTATATCCAGAGTATTATTTGTAAGAGACTCTACGAATAAATGATGATAAGACCAGTTAGTTTATCGCTTGTTTTATAATTTCATTGCGATATTCGTTCGGTGTGCAACCTTCCATCTTCTTGAACCAACGTGTGAAATGTTGCGGGTATTGGAAACCCATTTCATCTGAGATTTGACTGATACTTTTTTGCGTGTTCATGATGCGCTCTTTGGCTATATCCATAATTTTTTGCTGGATATGCTTGATTGCTGACATACCGGTTTCCTTTTTTACCAGGTCACTGAAATAATTGGTGGAAAGACACAGTTGGTCAGCGCAATACTGTACCGTCGGAATACCTTTACTCGTTGGCAAGGCAGAATGATAGTAATTATTGAGCAACAATTCAAAACGCGCCAACAAATCGTTGTTGGCATTTTCCCTTGTAATGAACTGGCGGTCATAAAAGCGGATGCAGCGGTCAAGGAGAAGCTTCATGGTATCAATAATCAAAGAACGGCTGTGCTTGTCAATAGGATGCCTCAATTCTTCTGCTACATTGTTTATACATTCAATGACTACTTTGCGCTCCTGTTCTGACAGGTGCAGTGCTTCGTTGGCATTATATGAGAAATAAGAATACTCTTTTATTATATGTGCAAGGGAAGTACCGCGCAATAGTTCGGGATGGAACATCAGGGCCCATCCGGCCGGCTGGTGCAGACTGCCATCATCGTCAGAACCCATTACCTGCCCCGGAGCGATAAACAGCATGGAGCCTTTTTCATAGTCATAGAGGCTCCGTCCATAATTCATCGTACCGCAGTCAGTATCTTTCAGCAACACAGCATAAATGTTGTACAGTTTCTTTGAGTGTCTGATGGGCTGCACCTCGTAACAATTCACAACGCTGACCAACGGGTGCAGAGCTTCGACTTCGAAAAGGTCGCAGTACTGCTGAACTGTATCTATTCTTGTTATATCTCCCATAACCATCCTTTTGTTTTTTACAAAAATAAGTATTTATATTGACATTGCTGTCTGAGGAACAGCTGTTTCTTTTCTATCCCTTATTTATTTTATTCCATGACGACAAAGTTAGTTCATTCAATCAACGAACATATAACCCTAATCACAGACTGTCTTACCATTTTCACAGATAACATTTAACCCGGTCCAAGCCCGATGAAAGTGGTAATTTTATCAGTGATTGAGGTCTAATCTTCAGTATGTGAATGCTGTAATTTTGCAAGTGAAACCAAAAAGGTAAATAAGATGAAACCAAAAGCTTTATTTGTCATGTTAATCTTATGGCTTAGCTTCACTACGATTCAAGCGCGGTCAACCGAAGATGTCCCGGATAAGGGAACTTATGCAAAATTTCTGTTGGTAGGATGTTATATGAAGCCAGACGAAGAAGGTGTCAGAATGTACCGGTTTGACGGACAAACTGCCGATGTCGACTATCCGTGTGGGCTGAGAGGAATTTCAAATCCTGCTTTCCTTACATCTGATAGCACTGGTAATCGAATTTATGCCATAGGCGATGATGAAGGGAAAAGTTCGACTGCCAATGCTTTGCTTTTTGATAAGGAAAGTGGTCTGCTGTCTCTGCTTAACTCGCAATCTACAGACGGTGAACTTCCTATTTATATTACTCTCAGTCCAAAGGAATACTTTGTTCTGACAGCAAATTATAAGGGTGGCAGCATCACGGTATTCTCACAGGATAAGAAAGGAAAGTTGCAACGTGATACAAAAATAATTCGTTTTGCTGGAAATGGGCCGAATAAAAAAAGGCAGGAACAATCGCATCTGCATTGCGTGACCTTTACACCTGATGGCAAATTCCTTCTTGCTACCGATTTGGGAACAGATTGTATCTATCTGTTTCCGATAGGCAAACGACCGGAAGCAGGTAAGGCTCATTCTCTGTTGGATGAATCAAGAGTAGTCCGCATACAGATGGATTCCGGCTCAGGACCTCGACATATATGTTTTCACCCGAATGGCAGATTTGCTTATCTCATCAGTGAACTCTCGGGTAAAATAACTGTATTCTCCTATAATGAAGGCAAGTTGGAACGTTTACAAACAATTGTCTGCGACCCTTTCGTTGCAGAGGGAAATGCAGATATCCATGTTTCATCCGATGGCAAATTCCTCTATGCTTCCAAGCACTTGAAAGAAGATGGCATAATTGTTTATTCCATTGATTCCCAAAAAGGAACATTGGTTCAAATAGGATTTCAGCCAACAGGTCTTTATCCGCGAAGTTTTGCCATCTCTCCGGATGGTTGCTATTTGGCAGTGGTTTGCAGGGATGCCAACTGCATACAGATATTCGAAAGAAACCGAAATACGGGGTTACTGAAGAATACGGGAAAAAATATCCGACTGGAAAGACCGGCGTTTGTCAAGTTCTTATAAATTCATCACTAAACAGAAAGCAATATGAACAAGTTAATTACAACCATCGCCTGCCTGATATGCTGTATCGTTTATACGCAGGCACAAAACAAGAACAATATGTTAAGCAAGAAAGAACAAAGTATTGCCGCCATCAGTATGTATGCCGCACGTGGCAATCAGGACAGCCTCAAAGTGATCCTTGCCAGAGGACTTGACTGTGGGCTGACCGTGAGCGAAGAAAAAGAAGTACTTACCCAGCTCTATGCCTATTGCGGCTTTCCACGCAGCATGGGTGCATTGGTTACGCTGATGAATCTCACCAAAGAGCGTGCAGCACAAGGCATAAAGGATGAAGCCGGACGGGAGCCTTCTCCGGTAAAGAGTTCGGATATGTTTGTTGTCGGTGGACAAAACCAGCTGAAACTGTTCGGTCGTCCGGCACTAGGAGAAGTGCTGACATTTGCTCCGGCATTGGACCAATTTCTGAAAGCTCATCTGTTCGGTGACATATTCAGCCGTGACAATCTCGACTGGCGTACCCGTGAACTGTCTACTGTGGCTGCCTTGTCGGTGTTGGACGGCGTGAAGAATGAGTTGAATACTCACATTGCCCATGCCAAGCACAACGGCGTGACACAGGCTCAGATAGACGAAGTACTTATCATGGCGGCACGCTGTCGGAACGGAATGGTGCTTTCTGAATCCGATGAACCGGCAAAGACTTTTCAAACAGATCCGACAATTACTGTCCGTAAGGTCTTTTATAAAAACAGGTATGATATCATGCTTTGCGCCGAAATGTACCTCCCGAAGGATTTCAATGAAGCGCAACACTATGCAGCCCTCATCATCGGACACCCGTTCGGGGCTGTGAAAGAACAGTGTAGCGGACTCTATGCACAGGAAATGGCACGGCGAGGCTACGTGACTCTGGCTTTTGATGCTTCCTATCAAGGCGAAAGTGGAGGAGAACCGCGTCACACGGTATCGCCCGACGCATTGGTGGAAGACTTCAGTGCTTCTGTAGACTGGCTCGGACTACAACCGTTTATTGACCGCAACCGTATCGGTGTGATTGGCATCTGCGGAAGCGGCGGGTTCTCTGTCTGTGCGGCTTCTCTCGATCCCCGCATCAAGGCATTGGCAACCGTGAGCATGTATGATATGGGGCGTGCCACCCGTAACGGTTTGGGGGATTCGATGACGGATGAACAAAGACGCAAACTGTTGGATGAAGTTGCCGAACAACGTTGGAAGGAAGCAGAAACGGGAGAAGCACGTATCCGCTTTGGCACACCGGAGAAACTGCTGGGAAATGCCAATGCCGTGCAGAAGGAGTTTTTCGATTACTATCGCAACCCCTTGCGTGGCTATCATCCGCGCTATCAAGGTATACGCTTTACCAGTCAGGCGGCATTGATGAACTTCTATCCGTTTGCCATGATTAAAGAGATTTCACCACGCCCCGTGCTATTCATTGCAGGCGAGCATGCACATTCGCGCTATTTCAGTGAGGATGCCTATCAAGAAGCCAGCGAACCGAAAGAACTGTATATCGTTCCCGGAGCCAATCATGTAGACTTGTATGACCGGATGGATAAGATACCGTTCGAAAAAATTTCGGAATTCTTCTGGTATGCTTTGCGGTAATTCAGATGAAAATGGTAATGCTATCCGTGATTATGATACAGCAAAGCGAATACGCAGGAGGGTAACTTTGCAACAGAAACAATTTAAAGATTATAGTATTTGCAACCAGTTATTACTCAATATTTTGTGAGTTATAAGTCAGAAATATGGGCATAACCTTTAGGGGTACATTCTAAAAGGTGAAGATTTAACCTTTTTATTATTTCTTAACACTCAAAGAGCGGTGGTAGAGGGTATTTTCCCTCTTTTCGGTACTTTATTGATGGTTCGATGTTCCCATCTTTCCACATTGCTTGGCTCGTTCGCACAAGCCACTACAAAGGTACTACAATTTCCAATAAAGGCAAGAGGACAGCAATTCAAATCTATTATTTTTGAGGGAGTGAAATCTGCCGCTTGCCAAATTTCTCTCTGTCGAAAATAATAGTCCTCTGAAAAGAATGAAAACAGCATTGATAAAATTGCCTTATTAAGGGGGGGGCTATGCTGTTTTATGCTATTATTTCGTCAGTCGTTTATCTCCGTTGCCGGATGCAGTTTTCAGCCAAGCCGATGAATAAGAAAAGGTTTTGGAGCTGTTTACTCTCCAACGGAGGACGAAACTGCTCCAAATGGTTTACCGCTTGAACTTTTCGTTTTCTAAAAGAGGTTTGGCAACCTTTGCATCCGACAAAAGGAGATAAATGACCAGATATATAACAGTAGTATTACATTAAGGTAAAGAACAACCATGGTATAGTATTATTGCAATTTAACTATTTAAAGTTTGTTTATAATCAAATCATTTAAAGATTTTTGTCCTTCTATGATTTTTTGTATTTGATAAATGTCGTAATTAAATAAAAAATATCACGCATAATGACTTTTTCTTTTTTCTAAATTTCTTCAAATGACAAATTATTGTTACCTTTGTAATGTAATGTAGTTAATGGTTGCGCTTATAAAGTCCTTGGAAAGGATTTATGTATAAAAGAGGTAGATGTTTACTCTGTTCTTGTTTGGATTATCAGCATCACTGATATGAAATAACAAAAAAAATATACAATGGCTAAGCGGACGGACAGGCAGGGAAATAGTACAGATTCCCAATCCCCCTCTTTATAATACATTGCGTATAAGATTTATTAACTGTCTGGTCTGGGGAATCTACAGAGATTTAACGAATCAAGATGGGAAGAGTCAGTCTTTGTCTTGTCATAATGTTCTTCATCTGTAGTGCTCAAAAAATTGATGCACAAGTACAGAATATCAGAGAGAAACAAGATACCATTTCGGCGACTAAATCATTAGAGCATATCAGGCCCGAGAATATCAAGAAGGGACCATTGAATAATGCTTTGGATGTATTGAGTGGTCAGTCTGCCGGTGTGAACGTCACCACTAATGGGACTGACAGGCTCGCTATGCTGAATAGTATCCGTGTGCGTGGTACCACATCCATTATGGGTGGCAATGACCCGTTAGTAATTATTGACGGAGTGACATCTGACATCGCTACGCTATCTACCATATATCCCGCAGACATCGAGAGTTTCACTATTTTGAAGAATGCTACCGAAACGGCAATGTACGGTTCCCGTGGTGCTTCAGGTGTAATTGAGATTAAGACCAAGAAAGGAACGGGGCGAGGTTTCGAAATATCATATGATGGCAACTACGGATTCGAGTCAATGTATAAACATCTGCAAATGCTCAACGGCCCGGAGTATATAGCTACAGCAGAGGCACTTGGATTAGATTACAATAATGGTGGCTACAACACTAATTTTCACGATGTAATTACTCGTACGGGCTTGATACATCAGCATCACTTGGCTTTTAGCGGTGGTTCGGAAAACTCAAACTATCGAGCATCGTTCGGTTTTATGGATCATAATACAATTGTCAAAGTTAACGATTACCGAAATTTAGTGGTAAAACTTGATGCTACACAAAAGGCTTTCGATGGTCGCTTAGTTGGCGATTTTGGTGTATATGGCTACTCGTCAAAGATACACGACATTTTCGATACACGAATGCTGTTTTACTCGGCAGCTGCACAGAATCCTACATATCCAGCAGGAACTGATGTTAATGGCAACTGGGTGAAGAACTCGGCTGCATCACACATCAACCACCCCGGAGCACTCCTCTATGAGAAAAATGACTCCGAAGAACGGAATTTCAATACACATTTGGGGCTGAAATTTAATATCCTTGACAATTTGATATTGTCGGCTTTCGGCTCTTATTCATATTCATCTACGGGAAATGCTCAATTTTGTCCTACATGGGTGTGGGCGCAAGGCAATGTTTATCGTGGAGAGTTCAAGGGTGAAGACTACTTTACAAATGTGTCCCTCTCATATAACAATGCTTGGGGAGACTCACACCTTGATGCTGTTGTTGGCGCAGAATATCTTAAACAGGTAAGGACTGGTTTATGGGTGCAGGCAAAAGGAATAACAACAAATGATTTCTCCTATAATAACATCGGAGCAACATCATCGCGTCCTTTCGGTGGTACGAGCAGTAGCTATGAAGACCCGTCACTTGCTTCAATAATGGGTAGTGTCACATATAGTTACAAGGATAGATATTCTATTGCGGCAGCACTCCGTGGAGATGGCTCTTCAATGGTAAGCGATAACAATACTTTCGGATTCTTCCCATCAGTATCACTGGGTTGGGATGTAAAAAAAGAAGGCTTCCTCTCTGATACTGACTTTATAACAATGTTGAAACTAAGAACCGGATATGGTCGGTCAGGAAATCTTGGAGGTATAACATCCTATACAACACTTAATACCGTAAAGGAGAATGGTATCGTATCCATCAACGGTGCACCTACCGTAACAATGGGAAGTATACGCAACACGAATCCGGACCTTAAGTGGGAGACTCGTTCAACATTTAATATCGGTTTTGACTTAGGTATATGGGATAATCGGTTGATGCTTACCTCGGAATTATATTACTCAAAGACAACGGATATGCTCTATGAGTATGATGTTCCCGTTCCGACCTTTGCGTTCGATAAACTGATGGCAAATATCGGCTCGATGTCTAACCAGGGTGTCGAACTAGGAATCTCGGTAGTTCCCATTCAACGAAAGGATATGGAGATGAATATCAACTTCAATATGTCCTACCAGAAGAATAAGTTACTTTCGCTTAGTGGAGAGTATAATGGTATGCATATGACAGCTTCAGATATTACTCCGATTGGCTCGCTTTATGGTGCAGGTCAGAACGGTGGAGACAATAATGTAGTATATCAGATTGTAGGTCAGCCATTGGGGGTATTCTATCTACCTCACTGCAAAGGGCTTAAAGAAAATGAACTTGGTGGCTACAGTTACGATATTGAAGATTTGAATGATGATGGCGAGATTGATTTTAGCGATGGCGGAGACAGGTATATAGCAGGTCAGGCAACCCCCAAGGTAACTATTGGATCAAACATCAGTTTCCGTTACAAGTCCTTTGATATTGCCATGCAGATAAATGGTGCTTTCGGTCATAAGATATTCAATGGCACGGGCTTGGCTTATACCAATATGTCTATATTCCCTGACTACAATGTATTGAAGGGTGCTCCTGAAAAAAATATTATTGATCAGAATGTTTCAGACTATTGGTTGGAAAAAGGTGACTATGTAAATATTGAACATATTACCATAGGCTACAATATTCCAATGAAATCCAAGGCTGTGAAGTCATTGCGTCTTTCGGCAGGCATTAGCAACCTTGCAACAATCACAGGCTATAGCGGTCTTACTCCAATGATAAACAGTTATGTAGTAAGCAACACTTTGGGCATTGACGACAAACGCACCTATCCTTTATATCGTACCTATTCGTTAGGTCTTAGTATTCAATTCTAACCGCTTACAGTTATGAAAAGATATATAAACATATTGATGGTTGCTTTGGCAACGATGATGACCTCTTGTCTTACTGAAGACCCTAGAGATCAACTTTATGAAGAAGACATTTACAACAATGCCAACAACATATATATTAATGCAGTGGCTGTGCTCTACAATTACATTGGTGGCAGTGCAGACAGTGAGGGTTTACAGGGGACCTGTCGTGGGATTTATGACTATAACACACTTACTACAGACGAAGCCATGATACCTATTCGTGGTGGCGACTGGTACGATGGAGGTTTGTGGACGAATATGTATCAGCATAAGTGGAGTCCTAATGATTTACCACTCTACAATACTTGGAAATACCTCTACAAGGTTGTTGTGTTATCGAACAAATCTCTGCATATCATCGATAAGTATAGCCATAACCTATCTGAGGAGCAGAGAGTGGCCTACGAAGCTGAGGTGCGAGCTCTGAGAGCACTTTTCTACTACTACATTATGGATATGTATGGCAGAGTGCCCATCGTAACATCCTATGAACAACCGCAGGATGAAGTTGTGCAGAGCGAGCGTAGCGAGGTTTTCCGTTTTATCGTGAATGAGTTGCAGGAGGTTGCCGAGTTGTTGCCAAATGAGCGTAGTAATAAGATGGGTAACTACTATGGTCGTATAACAACACCTGTAGCTAATTTCCTTTTGGCTAAGTTGGCTCTTAATGCCGAGATATATTGTGATGATAATTGGACTGATGGCGTTCCACGGAACGGTAAAGAGATATTTTTCACCGTCGATGGTGAGAAACTCAACGCTTGGCAGACCTGTATCAAATATTGCAATAAACTTGCCGAGGTAGGTTATCGGTTGGAGGACGATTATAGCTATAATTTCTCTGTGCATAACGAGAACTCCAACGAAAACATATTCACCATTCCGTTGGATAAGAACCTCTATGCTGCGCAGTTCTGGTATCTCTTCCGATCACGACACTACAACCATGGCGGTGCGTTGGGTGGCTCATCGGAAAATGGTACCAGTGCCAATATCTCAACAGTCTTAGCCAACGGATACGGCACAGATGATGTAGATGCTCGCTTTGAAAAGAACTTCTATGCCGGCATCGTAGAGGTTGATGGAAAGCCTGTAATGATGGACAATGGACAGCAGTTGGAGTATTTCCCATTGGAGCTAAAGTTGAATCTTACGGGAAGCTCCTATGTCAAGACAGCTGGTGCTCGTATGGCAAAATATGAGGTTGATAGGACCTCACATTCCGACGGTAGACAACCGGATAACGACATCGTGCTATTCCGCTATGCCGATGCTCTCCTGATGAAGTCCGAGGCAAAGGTACGTAATGGTGAGGATGGCTCGTTGGAGTTGAACGAAGTCCGAGGTCGTGTTGGTATGCCATATCGAGAAGCTACGCTTGAGAACATATTGAAAGAGCGTTTGTTGGAGTTAGTATGGGAAGGCTGGCGACGACAAGATATGGTGCGTTTTGGAGTTTATCACAAATCATACGATCAGCGAGTCCAACTGGCTGATGAGAAAAATGGGTATACCACAGTTTTTCCTATTCCACAAAAAAGTATAGACTTGAACCCAAAATTGAAACAAAATGTTGGATATAAATAACTTTAGCCTATGAGTATTCAATTTGACATTGCAAAACAGATTATAGCTGAAACATGCCCTAATCGCAAACTTAAGTTGGAGAATATTCGCCTTTTTGCAGATATTATTCAGCCTAAGAAATATCAAAAAGGTGATATAATTCTAAATGAAGGTGATATCTGTAATTGCCTATTTTATATAGAAAAGGGATTTATTAGACAGCACTACCTAAAGCATGATAAGGATGTGATAGAACATTTAGCATGTGAAAAAGATGTTGTCTGGTGTATTGACAGCTATTTTAACCGAGAGCCAACACATCTTATGATGGATGCTGTAGAAAACAGTGTTTTATGGGAAATTCCGCGTGATATAATGGAAGAATATGGAAAATAAGAAGGAAGAGCCAACTTTGAACAAGGTAACGTTCGTAAACGGTGTGCAGATTAAAAACAAAAGTGGAAAGCACTGATGTGGGATAATTTTATCTATTATGGTAAGATTAATCAAAACAGAGACAGTCATAAGTGTACTGATGGGGCATTTTATAAAGAAATTATTGTTTATCTTGCTGTTTGTCGGGGTACTGATTGCTCCGGCAAACGCACAAAACGAAAAGAATATGTATTCGTACAAGAAAATTGGCAACAAGTATATTGTCAGCATTAACAATCATACTGAAATTGTGAAAGCCCTGAATGCTTTCTGCAAGGAGAAAGGAATTCTGTCGGGTTCTATCAACGGGATTGGTGCTATCGGAGAGCTGACCCTCCGTTTCTTCAATCCCAAGACAAAAGCATATGATGATAAGACATTCCGGGAGCAAATGGAAATATCCAACCTTACAGGGAATATATCATCTATGAATGAGCAGGTATATCTTCATTTGCATATAACCGTCGGCAGGAGCGACTATTCCGCTTTAGCCGGACATCTACTTTCCGCAATACAGAATGGTGCAGGGGAGTTCGTGGTGGAAGATTATAGCGAGCGGATAAGTCGCACATATAATCCAGATTTAGGACTGAATATATACGATTTTGAAAGATAGTTGCCTATAAATATCGCTTGGAATACAGGATAATACATCATTCAGCTTAGATGATATATATCAAAAAAAGTTTATCAATTCTGTCACGTTAACTTTGCAACAGAAATAATTTAAAGACTATCAAATATGGATAAAGACAAGGATATGAGCCGCCGGAGATTCCTTAAAATGGCGGCATTGACAGGAGCTGCCATGTGTGTCGGGCCTACCTTGAACAAGGTAACGGCAGCAGAACGGGTATGGATGGGGAAACAACAAGTTGCAAACAACATCCCTGCAGGCATGGCGGCGGTGCGCACTCGGCGAACATTGGGACACGGAAATACGGCATTCACTGTTTCTGCAATGGGATATGGCTGTATGGGCTTGAACCATAACCGCAGCCAGTACCCGAGCAGGGAAAAAGAAATCGCCCTGGTGCATGAAGCTGTTGAACGTGGGGTGACCCTTTTCGATACAGCCGAAAGCTACGGCTACCACATCAATGAAAAATTGGTCGGCGAAGCCTTGAAAGGATATACCGACCGGGTATTTGTGTCATCGAAGTTCGGACATAAGTTTGTAAACGGTGTGCAGATTAAAACCGAAGAGGACAGCACTCCGGCCAACATCCGCCGGGTTTGTGAAAACTCGTTGCGCAATCTCGGAGTTGAAACATTGGGCATGTTCTACCAGCACCGCATAGACCCGAACACACCGATTGAAGCGGTGGCTGAAACATGCAGCAAACTCATCAAGGAAGGTAAAATCCTGCATTGGGGCATGTGTGAAGTAAACGTTGATACCATCCGCCGTGCGCACAAGATATGTCCGGTTACGGCAATCCAAAGCGAATATCACTTGATGCACCGCATGGTAGAGACGAACGGAGTGTTGGAGCTGTGCGAGGATTTGGGCATCGGTTTCGTTCCATACAGTCCGCTGAACCGTGGTTTTTTGGGCGGTATGATCAATGAATATACCAAGTTTGATGTTACCAACGACAACCGGCAGACCTTGCCACGCTTCCAGCCCGAAGCCATACGCGCCAACTATCGTATTGTGGAAGTTCTTAACGCTTTCGGCCGTACAAGAGGCATTACCCCGGCACAGATAGCTTTGGCCTGGCTGATGAACAAGAAGCCTTTTATCGTGCCTATTCCGGGCACCACCAAACTCTCTCATCTGGAAGAGAACCTTCGTGCCTGCGACATCCGTTTCACGGCAGAAGAGATAGAAGAACTGGAAACAGCCGTAGCTGCCATTCCTGTGGTGGGTAGCCGCTACGATGCCTTGCAGGAGTCTAAAATCCCAAAATAATCCGTGTATGAAGAAACAGATATTTTACATGACGTTCATCGCTTTACTGTCGGGCTGTAATTGTTACAAAGGGAATATTCTGCAAATAGAGGAACAAGGCAGTTTTGCCGTAGGTGGCACCGTACTGACCGATTCATTGGGACACAAATACCACGGCGACCATGCTTATGTATTTTATCAGAAACCGGTTGATGCACGGAAATATCCGCTTGTTTTTGCACATGGTGTCGGCCAGTTTTCCAAAACATGGGAGACCACTCCTGACGGACGCGAAGGGTTTCAGAATATATTTCTTCGCAAAGGTTTCTCCACCTATCTTGTCGACCAGCCTCGCCGGGGAAATGCCGGACGGAGTACGGAAGCTGTCACACTGGAACCGGTATTCGATGAAGAAGAATGGTTCAACCGTTTCCGTGTGGGAATCTATCCTGATTATTTCGAGGGTGTACAGTTCAGTCGCGACCGGGAAGCCTTAAACCAGTACTTCCGGCAGATGACGCCGACCATCGGACCTTTGGACTTCGATGTCTATTCCGATGCCTATGCTGCTCTTTTTGACAAAATCGGTCCGGCCATATTTGTCACTCATTCACAAGGCGGTCCGGTGGGTTGGTTTACTTTGCTCAAAACGAAGAACATCAAAGCCATTGTAGCATACGAACCCGGTGGAAGTGTACCCTTCCCAACCGGTCAAGTTCCCGAAGAAGGCAAAGTCTTGACACGGTCTAAAAAAAACAGAAGGAATAGAAGTCCCTATGGCAGTTTTCAAGAGATACATGGAAATTCCCATCATCATTTACTATGGGGATAACCTGCCCGAAACAGACGAACATCCGGAACTTTACGAATGGACACGCCGTCTGCATCTCATGCGCAAGTGGGCCGAAATGCTCAATAAGCTGGGCGGTGACGTGACGGTCATTCATCTGCCCGATGTCGGTCTGCATGGGAATACGCACTTCCCGATGTCGGATTTGAACAATGTGGAAGTAGCTGACCTGCTGTCGAAGTGGCTGTATGAGAAACAGCTGGACAGATAGAAATTAACAGAGGATAACCCCAAAACCTAAATAAAAATAGTTATGAAACTGAAGTGCTTATTGGCAATGCTGCTCTTAACCTTCCTTTCGTGCAGCAACACTCCGGCTGTTGAAGATAAGATAGATTCGTTGCCTCACTCAGAGCCGGGGAAAACATTGATAGTCTATTTCTCATGGAGCGGACATACGCAAACTGTAGCCAACATTATCCATGAACTTATTGGATGCGACATGGTGGAGATTGAACCGGAAGAACCCTATTCTGATGAATATAATGAAGTGGTTGACCGTTTCAAAAATGAAAGAGACAATCATATTCTTCCAGCTCTGCGTACAAAAGTAGAGAATATGGATGATTATGATACATTGATTATCGGTAGTCCTATTTGGGGTGGTCTTCTGTCTTCTCCTGTAAAAAGTTTCCTGTCCGGTTATGATTTGTCCGGGAAAAAGATACTCCCATTCTGTACACATGGAGGAAGCGGAACAGCACAAAGTGTGGATAATATCCGCAAACTATGTCCCCATGCTGAAATATTGCTGTTTATGGCAGTCAAACTGCAAACTCTCGGAATGAAGTGAAAAAATGGCTGTCAGAAGCCGGATTTTCTGTCGAATTAAATTACGCCCGTTTAATAGTTTTAATACTGAAATGAAATATCCTTTGTTATCCGCACTCTTTCATCCCCTTTTTCAGAGATTTGCAGATAGACCAGTAGTTGAGATTAGGGAATATGAGATTGTCTTCCTGACAGGGTCGGTAACGCTCGATAATCTGCAAAGGAGTATCCAACAGTTTCACTTGGAACGGCACTTTTGTCTTGTACCGTTTGGACAATATCCACTTCTCACCATTCACTTCTACGATGTTGCTATTGGTTAGTTCCTTGATGTCCACGAAAGAGAGGGCAGTGAAGCTGGCGAAAACAAAAATGTCACGAATATAGAACAGTTGGACATCCCCAACTCGTGCGTCATCAACGTTTTCAGTTCATCTTCCGTCAGGAACTCACGTTCCGTCACATTAGGGCTGATGTGGAATTGGGCAAACGTTTTTTTCGGTATTAGTCCGTTAAAGTGCACACACATGACAACGCCTTTCAGCCACATGCATTTTTCCCATATCGTCCCGTTGTGAAGTCCCGCTTTCGTTGATAGGTAGGCTGCAAACCCCTTGATGAAGTCGGGCTTAATCTCCAGCATGAACATATCCGTCCGTCTGTAAAAAGACTTGATGAACGCTGCCACATGGTTTCTTGCCACCACCCGTGAACGGTGGTTGCCATTACCCTGTCTTTTCCGACACGCTTCTTGAATACTTCGTTCTCACGTCCGGACGCTTTGAGCAGTGTCTCATACTCACTGCCGATACCCTGATAAGCATTGCTCACCATTTCAGCCGTCACGAACGCTTCACGGTCGAATATACGCAGGTAGTGCTTGATGATTTGAGCCTTGATGTTGTCAAGGGCAAGGTTGATATCACGTACTTCCGCACTCTTGCCTTTCGCCCTGTTCCCTTTCACGTCCCAAAGCGTTTTCGGGATACTCTACTTATAGCTGAACTGCGTCACAATCCCGTTAATCGTTACCCGTCCTATGATGCGGACAATATCGTTTTTCTCCTTGTTGCCGTTCACGTAGAACAGCACTTTGAATGTACTTCTTGCCATACTCGTTTTTTAAGTTTAAAATTAAGTATCAATGAGTTATGCCTTGTAAACCAACCGAAGCCATACGGAGAAAAATTCAGCACGGAGTATCAAAAACCACCTTTCACGGGGTAATGATTTAGCAACCTTTCTACTTCATAAATTTACTTTTTTTTGCGTTACCTCGTTTTATGCCTTTGTCCTCATTTGTCCTCACAAACGCTTTATTCATAGCCGTTTTAAAAACATTTCCGCCTTTCTATTCCTCTTTTCCACAGATTTTTAGTAAATTTATATCCGTCTAATTTTTAAGGTCCTATGTTCAGACTCAATCTAACCAAACATTGCATAAAGTGGTACTGTTTCATCCAAATGCAACTGATGGACACGTTCGTACATTATTTTGTGCTTGTATCGTTATATCTATTGCAGCTATTATCTGTAGTTCATTTGTATCCATGGCCCATTACAGACAGGCGTTATTCAGTATGACTTATTTTTCCTCCCTGGTGTTTTTTTGTGGAGTATGCATTGCGCATTTGCGGCACCGGTCAAATATCCGGATAGAGACATAAACCGTACACGATGGAAATATATTTTTTCATTCTATGGTTTGTGGACTCCGTGACCATTCTCCCTTATATGTTAACCTATATGTATTGGGATACGAATATTGTCCATGTCATTATCCTCCTTTACATTTTTATTATTGTCAAATAGATAAGATACTTACGGAAGAGTGGGTTATGACCTATATACCTGCGGTATCATGGTCTGTTTTTCTGCTATTCTGCTATACTATATAGAGCTTAATGTACAGCTTGAGGATTTCAAAACATTCGTGACGGGCTTTGGTGGGCAGTAATTCTAAGACTTTAAATAAAGAAAAATTAAGCCACCCCTTAAAAAAAAGAGATATTTCCTTTCAAAGAATTCATTTCTTTTATTACATTTGTATTAGTCTTTTGAAAATAGAAGATTTATAGTAAAGCGTTAAGGCATTATCCAAGTTCAGGAAATCCCCAATTTCGAAACAACAATTGGATAATACATTGGACGCTCCACGTTCTATCTATATAGATTTTTGTTATATATAGGCGTGGGGCTTTGTGTATTATATGTTGTTGAGTATGGGGATACTTCTGAACGGTAATACCAAAGTTCCCACGCTTAACTTTATATAAACACAACTCCAGGGAACAGGGTTGGCTTATAATAAACATTATGAAAGCAACTTGTTTTAAAAGCGAGACAACTGTCTCCAACGACTTTCCCCCTTTGTTTGTTACTGTCTTTTGTGGAATATTCTATCCTTTCATTTCCATTCCTGTCTCTTTCGGAACATACCGTTCATTATCATACAAATTACATGCCAAAGCACTTTTCTGCCTTCTCCTGCTATGGTACTAGATAATAGTAACTCCCCCTATCACATAGAGGAAGAACTTTGGTTACAGATACTTTCTCTGTCAAGAGAGTTGCAGGAGTGTAAAGCTAGTCTGCACCATAATACTTTGGACTGTATTTCCGATAAGATTGAAGGAATAGAAAGAGAACTGGATGTCTTATTGGATATTCTGCAAGGGAGGCAAGATAAAAAGACATCATAGTGCTATTTTTTATGACAATTTGTCTACGCCGATAAGTTATCCTATTATTTAAGCCTCGTTTAAGAATTCCGTTTTATGGGTTACCCACAATCGAATGGAATTTTTATATACTGAGAATAACACATGATATTAGTAATGGATTTTCAATATTCAGAGTGATAATGGATAAACGAATAGAAAACGCCATGAATGAGTTGATCAATACAGAAATATGGTCAACCGGTTTATACCTGTCATTGCAGGTTTATTTTGAAGATGAACGGCTTCCAATACTTAGCTCCTGGCTGAACTCCCAAGCACAGGACAATATGAACAAGGTTTATCAGATGATGAATCGGATATGCCATGATGGAGGATGTGTTGTAATCAATGAAATGAAACGGGATACACATGAATGGACAACGCCATTGAATGCCTTGAATGAATTGCTTGAACATGAGCAGTACATATCACGTCAGGTAAACACATTTCTCATATTATGCTGGAATGTAAGCATGTCCTTCCATTCTTTCATCAGCGGGCTGTATGCAGACCGTATATATGTAAGTACGGCATTTATGGAATTGTTACGTATCCTCGCCAAGGAAAACGAACGGAAACTACCTTATTTTTGACGGTATGGATTTAAGATTGATGTTATGCAAAATTTAATATTGCAGAATGCTATCTGGTATGTTTTTTGCGATATAATAATCGATAATAAACTATATGTCATCATGGATATATTTGTATATTTAACATTGTGTTTCACTTCGCTATTCACCTTGATGGACCCTCTTGGAGTGATGCCGGTATTCCTGCAAATGACTGATGGAATGGATACGAAAGAACGCAGATATATCGCCTTGAAAGCATGTACCATTGCATTTATCATATTAGTCCTTTTTACATTATCGGGCAGGTTTCTGTTTCATTTTTTCGGCATCTCAACAAACGGATTCCGGATTGTGGGAGGTATCATCATCTTTAAAATCGGATATGATATGTTGCAGGCACATTTTACCCATGTGAAACTGAATGAAACTGAACGAAAAGAATATTCCAAAGATATAACCATCACACCTCTTGCCATTCCGATGTTATGCGGTCCGGGAGCGATTTCCAGTGGAATAACATTGATGGAAGATGCTTCGGAATATACTTTCAAAATAGTATTGCTTGGCGTAATCGCTTTGGTCTGCATTCTTTCCTTCTTTATTCTGTGCGCGTCCACCCAGCTTTTAAAAATCTTGGGAGAGACGGGAAACAATGTGATGATGAGACTGATGGGACTTATTCTAATGGTGATCGCCGTGGAATGTTTTATCAGCGGGATACGTCCGGTATTAATTGAAATCTTGAAACAAGCCCATGCTTGTTCTTAAAGAAGAGAGATAATTTGGATTTATTATTAACATTAAAAGTTTGATTCATCATGACTGAAAAATTGCAAAATGCTCTGAATGAGCAAATCACAGCAGAATTATGGTCTGCCAACCTGTATTTATCAATGTCTTTTTATCTGGAAAGAGAGGGCTTTTCCGGAATGGCTCGCTGGATGCAGAAACAGTCTGCAGAAGAGACCGGGCATGCATATGCCATTGCCGGGTACATGATTAAGCGTGAGGCAACCCCGAAAGTAGACAAGGTCGATGTGGTTCCACAAGGTTGGGGTAACCCTGTTGAAGTATTCGAGCATGCTTTGGAGCATGAAAAACATGTTTCCAAACTGATTGATGAGTTGGTACAGGTAGCATCCGAAGAGAAAGACAATGCCACTCAGGACTTCTTGTGGCAATTTGTTCGTGAGCAAGTAGAAGATGAAGCGAATGTACTCAATATTGTTAGTCATCTGAGGAAAGCCGGAGACTGTGCTATCCTTTTTATGGATGCAAAACTGGGTGAACGGGAGTCATAAACCAGAATAATCAATAAAAATAAATAAAATGAAAATAGTAGATTTATTGGGAGGAAAGGCTGAGTACTACCTGAACCATACATGTAAGACGATAGACAAACAACTTATCCATATTCCGGGACCGGATATGATAGATAAGGTATGGATGAATTCCGACAGGAATATCCGTACATTGGAAAGTTTGCAGGCTTTATACGGACATGGACGTCTGGCCAATACGGGCTATGTATCCATTCTGCCTGTAGACCAGGGCATAGAACATTCTGCAGGAGCGTCTTTCGCCCCCAATCCGCTTTATTTCGATCCCGAAAACATCATAAAGCTGGCCATTGAAGGAGGGTGTAATGCCGTGGCATCCACATTCGGTGTGTTGGGCGCCGTGGCACGCAAATATGCACACAAGATACCTTTTATCGTCAAGCTGAACCATAATGAGTTGCTGACTTATCCGAACAGCTACGACCAGGTAATGTTCGGTACGGTGAAAGAGGCATGGAACATGGGAGCCGTAGCTGTCGGTGCTACCATTTATTTCGGTTCGGAACAAAGCCGCCGCCAGATAGTGGAAGTGTCACAGGCTTTTGAATATGCCCACGAACTGGGAATGGCTACTATTCTGTGGTGCTATTTGAGAAACAGCAGCTTCAAAAAGGATGGTACCGACTATCATGCCGCTGCCGACTTGACAGGACAAGCCAACCATATCGGGGTTACCATTAAAGCCGATATCGTGAAGCAGAAGCTCCCATCCAATAACGGCGGTTTCAAGGCTATCGGATTCGGAAAGACAAACGAGTGTATGTATTCGGAACTGACCACTGACCATCCGATAGACCTTTGCCGTTATCAGGTGGCGAATGGCTATATGGGACGTGTCGGATTGATTAACTCGGGCGGTGAATCCCATGGGGAATCCGACCTGCATGATGCTGTCGTAACGGCAGTAGTAAATAAGCGTGCAGGTGGTATGGGGCTGATCAGCGGTCGTAAGGCTTTCCAGAAACCGATGAAAGACGGAATTCAACTTCTGAACACCATTCAGGACGTATATCTGGATTCTTCAATAACCATTGCATAAAGAAGAAGTATCCATGAAAAGAATAGTGTTATTACGTCATGGCGAAAGTCTATGGAACAAAGAAAACCGTTTTACTGGATGGACGGACGTGGATTTAAGCGAGAAAGGAGTTGAAGAAGCCTGCAAGGCAGGCGATGCATTACGGGAGGCTGGATTTTCTTTTGAGGCAGCTTACACTTCTTACTTGAAACGTGCCGTAAAAACGTTGAACTGTGTCTTGGACCGGCTGGATAAAGACTGGATTCCGGTTGAAAAGACCTGGCGGCTGAACGAGAAGCATTACGGCATGCTTCAGGGACTGAATAAGAGTGAAACAGCGGTCCAATATGGTGAAGAACAAGTACACATCTGGCGAAGAAGCTATGACGTGGCTCCCGCTCCGGTAGGCAAAGATGATCCCCGTAATCCGGGCATGGATATCCGCTATGCCGGTGTACCAGATAGCGAACTTCCCCGTACGGAATCCCTGAAAGATACTATTGGGCGTGTCATGCCTTACTGGAAATGCATCATCTTTCCCGCATTGATGTATAAGGACAGCCTGCTGGTAGTCGCCCATGGTAACAGCCTGCGCGGAATCATCAAGCATCTCAAAGGAATTTCCGATACGGATATTTCCAACCTGAACCTGCCTACGGCAGTTCCTTATGTCTTTGAATTTGACGACAGGCTGGTTCTTGTCAAGGACTACTACCTTGGAAACCCGGAAGAGATACGGAAACGGGCAGAAGCTGTGGCCAAACAAGGGATGGCTAAAAAATAAAAATCTGTCTATCAAGCAGATGCTTTTTTTTAAGTTTTAATTATTAACTTTTAAAGAGGAGGTAAAAATGGTACCTGTAAAAACAAACCATAATTGGTTACCGAGTATTTTTAACGATTTCTTTGACAATGAATGGATGGCAAGAGCAAACGCTACGGCTCCAGCCATCAATGTGATTGAGAATGAAAAGGACTACAAGGTAGAACTGGCAGCTCCGGGAATGACCAAGAATGATTTTAAGGTAAGTGTGGATGAAAGCAACAATCTGGTAATCTGCATGGAAAAAAAGGACGAGAAAAAGGAGGAGAAGAAAGACGGAAAATACTTGCGCCGTGAATTCTCCTATTCCCGATTCCAGCAGAGTATCCTGCTGCCGGATAATGTGGAAAAAGATAAAATTTCGGCCAAAGTGGAACACGGGGTCCTGTTTATCGATATTCCCAAAGTCGTAGATAAGAAGGTTCAGGAAACCACCAAAACTATTGATGTCAAATAAGATATCTTGATGAGACTCTACAGAAGGCATTTCTTATTATCAGGGAATGCCTTCACCCGGATATTTGAATTCCAAAATAAATATAATGAGAGGATTTGATTTCGATAAAGCGCTGGTAGCCCTTCAGAATGAACTGCATTGTTTTGCATATAAACTGACTGCTGACAAGGATGAAGCAGAAAACTTGTTGCAGGAAACAATGTTGAGGACGTTGGATAATAAGGATAAGTTTGATTCCGGTACGAATTTTAAAGGCTGGATGTATACCATCATGCGCAATGCATTTATCAATAATTGCCGGACAAAGAAAATACGAGGGAATTTATATGTATTATCAGAACCTGAATATCATTTCCTGTTAAGGGACGACTCTTTCATTTTCGTGGATAACGGGCATGATGCAAAAGAGATAAGGGAAGCCCTTAAAACATTGCCTAAAGCACATTATGTCGTTTTTATGTTGTACCGGAGTCAAATATCGGGAAATAGCCGCAAAGATAGGAGTGTCACTGAGTACGATAAAAAGCCGTATCTTTTATAGCAGAAAAAGGCTAAAACAGTTGCTTTCTAATTTTGCCTGATTAATTAAAATATAAAAAACAAATTATGGATAACAAGTATATTGGAATTCTGACTTCCGGAGGGGATGCTTCAGGAATGAACGCGGCTATCCGTGCCGTGACCCGCGCCGCCATTTTTAACGGATTTAAAGTGAAAGGAATTTATAGAGGTTACGAGGGGCTGATTGCCGGTGAAGTGAAAGAACTCACGACGGAAGATGTAAGTAGCATTATCCAGAGGGGAGGCACCATACTGAAAACAGCTCGCTCCGAGACTTTCACCACTCCCGAAGGACGCAAGAAAGCTTATAAGGTCATACAGAAAGAGAACATCAATGCTTTGATAATTATCGGTGGAGACGGTTCCCTGACGGGAGCCCGTATCTTTGCGGAGGAGTATGATGTGACGTGCATAGGATTGCCCGGCACCATTGACAATGACCTATATGGTACCGATTTTACCATAGGATATGATACGGCATTGAACACCATTGTGGAATGCGTGGATAAAATCAGGGACACGGCAACCTCCCATGACCGTATCTTCTTTGTCGAAGTGATGGGGCGTGATGCGGGCTTCCTGGCACAAAACAGCGCAATAGCTTCCGGTGCTGAAGCGGCCATCATCCCGGAGGACAGGACGGACGTGGACCAGTTGGAAACATTCATCGGGCGCGGATTCAGAAAGACGAAAAACAGCAGCATCGTAATTGTGACCGAAAGTCCTGAAAACAAGAATGGAGGTGCCATATATTACGCCGACCGGGTAAAGAAGGAATATCCCGGGTATGATGTCAGGGTTTCTATCCTGGGCCATCTGCAACGGGGTGGTGCTCCGAGTGCCAATGACCGTATACTGGCAAGCCGGCTGGGTGAAGCCGCAATCCAGGCCTTAATGGAAGGCCAGCGAAATGTTATGATAGGCATACGGAACAACGAGATTGTTTATGTTCCTTTTGTCCAGGCAATCAAAAAGGACAAGCCTATTGACAAAAGCCTGATCCGGGTCCTTAACGAATTATCGATCTAAAATAACCGTTAATATGTCAGAAGTTGCTCCTTTAATATCGGATCTTGCCATAATTCTGATTATTGCCGGTATTGTAACCGTCATTTTCAAGTGGCTGAAGCAACCGGTCATATTGGGCTACATTGTAGCCGGTATTATGGCGGGTCCTTCCGTTTCTCTGGTCCCGACTGTTTCCGATCCTGCCAATATCAAAATATGGGCGGACATCGGTGTCATTTTTCTGCTGTTCGCGATGGGACTGGACTTTTCGTTCAAGAAATTGATAAATGTGGGCATTACGGCTATCGTTGCCACTGTCACTATTGTATGTGGCATGATGTTCATAGGTTATACAGCGGGGAATGCAATGGGGTTCTCCCACATGAGCAGTATTTTTCTGGGTGGAATGTTGTCCATGTCGTCCACGGCCATCGTATTCAAGGCCTTCAATGACATGGGACTTCTCCAACAGAAATTCACTGGCATTGTCTTGGGGATTCTTGTTATCGAAGATCTGGTGGCTGTAGTGATGATGGTTGTTCTTTCCACGTTGGCGGTAGGCAAACATTTTGAAGGGAAGGAGATGCTGGAAAGTATATTGAAGCTGGCCGCTTTCCTGATTTTCTGGTCGGCATTGGGTATCTATCTGATACCTACCCTGCTGAAGAAGATACGCCGTTTCACCAGCAACGAGATTTTATTGATAACCTCTCTGGGACTTTGCCTGGGAATGGTGATGATTGCGACAAAAGCGGGATTTTCTGCCGCATTGGGAGCCTTTGTCATGGGGTCCCTGCTGGCAGAGACCGTTGAAGCGGAAAAAATCGTACATATCGTACAGCCGGTAAAAGACCTGTTCGCTTCCATATTTTTCGTGTCGGTAGGAATGATGATCGATCCTGCCATGATGTGGGAATATGCCGTCCCTATTCTCATCCTGACATTGCTGGTACTGTCCGGTCAGGTACTGTTCGGGAGCTTTGGTGTCTTGCTTTCCGGCCAGCCGTTGAAAATTGCCATACAGTCCGGCTTTTCACTGACACAGGTCGGTGAATTCGCATTCATCATCGCATCTTTAGGCGTCAGTCTGAATGTTACGGACAAGTATCTCTATCCGGTCATAGTGGCAGTATCTGTCATAACGACTTTTCTTACCCCCTATATGATACGGCTTTCGGAACCAGCATACCGGTTTATAGACATCCACATGCCTGAATCCCTGAAAGATTATCTCGTACACTATACGTCCGGGGCAATGACTGTAAAACACCAGGGTACTTGGCATAAACTGATCCGGTCTATGCTGGTGTCTGTCACACTCTATCTGGTCGTATGCGTTTTTTTCATCACTTTATATTTTTCCTATGTGCATCCTTTGATTAGGAAAAGTCTGCCGGGAATGGAAGGGAACTTGTTGGGCTTCATCATCATCTTTCTTGTCATATCCCCGTTTCTATGGGCCATCATCATGAAAAGGAACAATTCAACCGAGTTCCGTAAACTCTGGACGGACAACAAGTTCAACAGAGGGCCTTTGGTATCAATAGTACTTGTCAAAATACTGATCTGCACGATTATCATGATGAGTATCATTACCCATCTTTTCAATGTTGCCTTGGGAGCCGGGTTGGTAGTCTCTTCCATTATCATTGCCGTCATTTATTTTTCCAAGCGGATCAAGAAACGGTCGCTGACTATAGAGAGACAATTTATGGCAAACTTTCAGGGGACGGACGGGAATGGACTTTCTACAGAAAGTGATACAGGCTCCACCCTTGGCAGCAATATCCCGTTCAAGGAATTACATTTGGCGGATTTCACAGTATCCCCTGATTCCATATATGTGGGCAGAACATTAAAAGAAAGCAGCTTGCGCACCTTGTTTCAGATAAATGTGATTTCAATCACCCGTGGAGAAAAACGCCTAGATATACCACAAGGGGAAGAACATCTCTATCCATATGACAAGGTTACGGTCGTAGGTACGGACCGACAGTTGGAAAGCTTCCGGACATCCATGGAGCAAAAGAAGGTAGAAAGGAACGGGAACGGAACATCCTCGCAGGATGAGATGGAAATAGGGCAATTTCCTGTCGAAGGAGGTTCACCATTGATCGGAAAGACGATCCGGGAGGCAGACATATCGGATAGCATCATTATCGGAATAGAGAGGAGTACCGTGAATATTATGAATCCAGACCCTGATACAATTTTCAAGGAGAATGATACGGTATGGATTGTCGGTAAACGAAAAATAATAAAAGGACTGAATAAAGATTAGGACTTATTTAATTAAAATGTCATGGAATATTCAAGTTATAATGTAAATACCCCTCAGTGGAGGGAGATTACAGTAGGTTCACATCTTCCTGCAGAACTGCGAAAACTTGCAGAAATCGCACATAATCTCTGGTGGACATGGAATGATGACGCAAAGAAACTGTATTGTGATTTGGATTCGGAACTTTGGAAAGAGGTGGAACAGAATCCGGTATTGTTTCTGGAGCGGATAAATTATGAGAAGCTTGTAGCGCTGGCACATGATGAGAACTTTGTCTATAAAATGGATGCCGTCTATTCCGCCTTCAAAAAATACGTCGATGTGGAACCGGATCACCAGCGCCCGTCAATAGCTTATTTCAGCATGGAATACGGCTTGGATGAAGTCCTTAAGATATATTCCGGCGGTTTGGGAATGTTGGCGGGGGATTACCTGAAAGAGGCGTCGGACAGCAATGTGGACCTTTGTGCCATAGGACTTTTGTACCGTTACGGTTATTTTGACCAGTCGCTTTCCATGGACGGCCAGCAGACAGTCAATTATAAAGCGCAGAATTTCGGGCAGCTCCCGATTGAAAAGGTAATGCAACCGGATGGGAAACAACTGGTAATCCACGTCCCCTATGCCGACAGTTTTGTGGTACATGCCAATGTCTGGAAAGCCAGTGTGGGGCGTATTCCCCTTTATCTGCTGGATACGGACAATGAACTCAACAGCGAGTTTGACCGCCCTATCACTCACCATCTGTATGGAGGCGACTGGGAGAATCGGCTAAAACAGGAAATACTGCTTGGCATAGGCGGGATGATAACGCTGAGAGCTTTAGGTATAACGAAAGATGTATATCACTGTAATGAGGGGCATGCCGCACTGATCAATATCCAGCGGCTTTGTGATTACATAAATGGCGGCTTGAATTTCGGGCAGGCCATGGAGCTGGTACGTGCTTCCTCACTTTATACCGTACATACTCCCGTACCCGCTGGTCATGATTATTTTGACGAAGGGCTTTTCAATAAATATATGAAGGGATATCCTGGCAAGTTGGGTATAACCTGGGATAACCTGATGGATCTCGGGCGTCACAATCCGGGAGACAAGGAGGAACGTTTCTGCATGTCTGTCTTCGCCTGCAAGACCTGCCAGGAGGTAAACGGTGTCAGCAAGTTGCATAAATCGGTATCCCAGCAAATGTTTGCGCCGATCTGGAAGGGATACTTCCCGGAAGAGAACCATGTGGGTTATGTAACCAACGGGGTACATCTGCCTACCTGGTGTGCGGCAGAATGGAAAAAGCTTTTCAAGGACAATTTTGATGAGAATTTTTTCTGCGACCAGTCCAATCAGAAAATCTGGGAGGCCGTCTATGGCATCCCAGATGAAGAGATATGGAATACCCGGTTAAAACAGAAAGCAAAATTGCTGGACTATATCAAAAGCAAATGCAGCAAGGACTGGCTCAGGAGTCAGATTGATCCGGCATTGAGCGTTTCCATTTTTGAGAGATTCAATCCCGATGCTCTTCTAATAGGCTTCGGACGCCGTTTTGCTACATATAAGAGGGCTCATCTTCTGTTCACGGATATAGACCGACTTGCCAGGATTGTGAATAATCCGAAATATCCGGTACAGTTCATCTTTGCAGGCAAAGCCCATCCCAATGACGGTGCCGGGCAGGGGCTGATCAAGCAAATCGTGGAAATATCCCGGCGTCCGGAATTTTTAGGTAAAATCATATTCTTGGAGAATTACGACATGGACCTGGCACGCCATCTTATCTCGGGGGTGGATATTTGGATGAACACCCCTACGCGGTTGGCAGAAGCTTCGGGTACGTCGGGCGAGAAGGCATTGATGAACGGTGTGCTTAATTTCTCCGTGCTGGACGGTTGGTGGTATGAAGGATACCGTAAGGATGCTGGATGGGCACTGACTGATAAAAGGACTTATCAGAATGAACAGTACCAAAACCAGCTGGATGCCGAAGCCATCTATTATTTGTTGGAGCATGACATCCTGCCACTGTATTACGAGCATGGGGGGAAGAACTATTCGGAAGACTGGGTCAAGTATATCAAGAACTCAATCGCACAAATCGCTCCCCATTTTACCATGAAAAGACAGTTGGACGACTACTATGACAGGTTCTATAACAAACTGTCAGAGCATTTCCACATTCTGGCAGCCGACAACTTTGCGAAGGCGAAAATGATGGCTGACTGGAAAGCAAACGTCCGAAGCAGATGGGATGCCATAGAAATCAAATCCATAGAGGCAGGGAATGGGCTGAATGCCACGGTTGAAGCTGGAAAGGAATATGAGGTGACGGTTGTCGTTGATGAGAAAGGCCTGGATGACGCAATCGGAATAGAATCGGTCATTATCAGGCGTGAAGACGGTCAGGATCACATATATGAGGTTATTCCCCTTTTGCCGGTTTCCAAGAATGGGAATTTATATACCTTTAAGGCGACATCCGGCATTTTCAACGCTGGAAGCTTCAAGCAGGCCTTCCGTATGTATCCCAAGAATGCTTTGTTACCTCACCGACAAGATTTCTGTTATGTACGATGGTTTTAATGAACAGTAAAAGGATATGCAAAAACAACGTATGAGCGGGCAAAATCAAAAAACAGATAAACGGATAGCATGGCCGATCATCATCATGAACTTCACGGGAGTGTATGACTACGAGGCGTTTGCCCGGAACAATAAATTTATATGGCTGGATTGTCGTCATCTTTATGGTACAGATGGCTACTGTGACAGGGAGGGGGCTTTGGCTTTGAAGGGGATGATTGCTGATTATCCGGCGGAGGGAGTCCATTTCATCGATTCAGGCAATTATCATTATTTGACTAAATTCTGGACAGACAAACTTGAAACTCCGTTTTCGCTGATTGTGTTCGACCACCATCCCGATATGCAGCCACCGTTGTTTGACAACATACTTTCTTGCGGAAGTTGGGTAAAGGATATATTGGACCATAACAACAACTGCAAGAAAGTAATTATCGTAGGTTCTTCAGACAAACTGATACAGGCTGTGCCGAAAGGATATGAAAGACAAGTTCGGTTTTACAGTGAAACTACGCTCATGCACGAAGAGGGTTGGCAGAACTTTTCTTCCGGACATATCAACGGACCGGTTTACATTTCCATAGACAAGGATGTCTTGAATCCGGCTTCGGCAGCAACAAACTGGGATCAAGGTTCTCTCAGCTTATGGGAATTGGAGAAACTGCTGGCTGTTATTCTTCAGAAAGAACAGGTAGTGGGCATTGACATCTGTGGGGAATGCTCCACAACACTCAATCTTTTTGAAGAAAAACGGGAAACCGTCATGGATAGCCAGGCAAACAAAGAATTGCTCAGATTTATCCGGTCATCCTCCGGCCTTCAATAGAATTAGTTTTTTTGTTATTATAATTATCATATAAAAATAAAATAATTTAGCTTTATGGAAACAATTGTTCGTAGAATTGGACTTGTTGCACACGATGCAATGAAAAAAGACATGATAGAGTGGGTTCTCTGGAACTCGGAACGTCTGATAGGACATAAATTCTATTGTACGGGTACAACCGGTACACTAATTAAAAAAGCCCTTGAAGAAAAACATCCTGAAATCAAATGGGATATCACAATCCTGAAATCTGGTCCTTTAGGAGGTGACCAGCAAATTGGTTCGCGGATCGTAGAAGGAGAAATAGACTATCTGTTCTTTTTTACAGATCCGATGACACTACAGCCGCATGATACGGATGTGAAAGCATTGACCAGACTGGCTGGAGTTGAAAATATTGTTTTCTGCTGTAACCGTTCGACTGCGGACCACATTATTACGAGTCCCTTATTCACTGACCCAACTTACGAACGTATTCACCCGGATTACACCAATTACACGCAGCGTTTTGAAAACAAGGGAATCATATCTGAAGCAGTGGAGCAAGTGAAAAAGCGGAGGAATAAAAGTGAGAATAACATTTCTAAATGAACTGTAATAAGTAGTAGAATATTTATAAGGCTATCTAAGAAACAAGTTGTTTACATCTTTCAGAACTGGTATCTACTGAATGGTAATCTGCTTCCACCAACCCTTCTGGTTGGTGGAAAGAAACCACTTATAAAATATTTCGCTTCCTTTATGCATCCCAGTCGAAAAAGGACAAGGGCATTGCGGGTATACATCACTCCTTTCGCCTTCTTATTTAGTCCTTCCAGCAAAGTCTTGCTACCAGTTTTTTCCGGAACTACCTTGTGAAAAATTATGCGAAAATCGCCTTTCTGTGCCCGGATTCATCCGCAGGATCCCATGCCAAAGGGACATGGAACATGCCGGTAGCTTATCCCCCACGACTCCGGAGCATCAGGGGGCAGAGACGGTTTGGCGGCAGGTTGCCGTTAAACCGCTTGGTTTTCGTTTAACGAAAAGACAACTTGCTGTCCGCAGGGGCGGACCACGTTTCTCCAATAATTATTGTGTATCAGCCCATTATATGGCTGTTCTCTTGTGATTTGCGGGGCATTTCCATCGGGGATTTGTCGGCCTTTCTCCCCATAAAAGGGTGGATATCTCTCCATAACCATGCGGCTTACGCCCATAATTCGGGAATAAAGAGGCACATATACGGGAAATCAGCCCTTTCCATACCCAATTCTCCATTAATGGATTGCTACTTCTACACTTCTGCAAATGGAGAACGGGCGGTGAGCCGTATATGCCTCGTGTCTTTCCTTCGTTATCTCCATTGACGGATTGTTACTTCTACACTTCTGCAAATGGAGAATGGGCATGTAACCGTGTATGCCTTATGGTTTTCCTTCATTGTCTCCATTAATGGATTGTCACTTCTACACTTCTGCAAATGGAGAACGTGCATGTAGCCGTGTACGCCTTATGTTTTTTCTTCCTTGTCTCCATTAACGGATTGATATTTTTACACTTCCACAGACCGATAATTCAAGAATCCGTATCAGGACGGATGCATGCTCCCACACCTGCCCATAAGGATTTGAAAGGGGCGGTGGACAAGGAACGGAATCCCGCCGCTTTTCCACGCCGCTACGGACAGCAGGATTCTGACGTCACTCCTGCATGGGAAGAACCATCCGGATGGAACCATATGTTCGTCCCCCCGTCATGTGTATCATGACAATCCCCGACTTTGGATGACTATAAGTGACAGGTGGTTCCGTTCCGTCCTGTCCTCTTCTTTTTTTATTTTGTATTCCGAAACAATGCCAGTTGTGTAATTTAATAATTTAAGATTTTAAGACAATGGATTCAGAAAAGGAAAAGAACCGGCTTTCCGATATCGTTCTCGAGAGGGTCGGACTCACGGGAAACCTTCTGTCAGCTCCCGTTTCCCCATCCCCGGAACCGGCGGTGGATATGCCGGGTCATGAAAGGCAGGTCCGTGCAGGGAAAGTGACAGCCCCGGAAGAATACAAGAGGAGGTTTCTGGTTCCCGCTCCCAAGTCTGTGGAGTGGAAGACCGCGTATATTGACGGGAGGCTGCACCGCCGGATCGCCATGCTGGTCAGGGCCGCCGGTTGCGGCAGCATCTCCGGGTTTATCATCCGGCTGCTGGAGCTCCATATGGAGGAACATAGGGAGGATATCGCCGCCCTGCTCGGTGAGGTCTACCGTCCCTGGGATGAGGACGGACAGCCGGGAGGAACACCTCGCCGATAAAACGTTGTCATTGTCCAAGAAGGCATATCATGACAGGAAAGAACGTAAAAGAGCGGATTGGTCTTGGCGGGATGGACGCGGACCGCATCCGTGAGATCATGGGGGAAGCGCCTGCCTGTCCCCGGAAGAGACGTGGAACGTCCGGTAACGACATTATACGTCCCGCAAGGAAAAATGGCCCCATGCAACCGTCCGTCTACGGGGAGGAATACCTGCATGGCATTGCGGGCGTGCAGCGCCGGTCACTGCATATTCCTGCCGCCCTGCACCGGAAACTGTCCATCCTGGCGGGAGCCTCGAGAAATGGAACGGTCACGCTGGAGGGGTTCATCAACCACCTTGTATCGCGGCATCTGGAAGAATACAGGGAAACGGTGGAGATGATTCTGGAAGAGTCCCTGCCCGACCGGTCATAATAGTGTTTAACATTTAATGCAAGAAGTATGATGAAAAAAGAAAAAGAGTTGTTGGTTGCTGTCGCCAGCCAGAAGGGTGGCGTGGGAAAATCCGTCTTTACGGTACTGCTGGCCAGTGTGCTGCATTACCGCAAAGGCCTGCGTGTGGCGGTTGTGGACTGTGACTACCCGCAGCACAGCATCGCCCTGATGCGTGAGAGGGACATGGAGAGTGTCATGAAAAATGACGACCTGAAGGTGAGCCTTTACCGGCAGCACGAGAGAATCCGGAAGCCTGCCTATCCGGTCATCAAAAGCGATCCGGAAAAGGCGGTGGAGGACCTGCATCGTTATATGGACGAAAAGGGGGAAACTTTCGATATCGTGCTTTTCGACCTTCCCGGAACGCTCCGCAGCGAGGGGGTGGTCTATACTGTTGCCGCGATGGACTACATTTTCGTCCCGCTCAAGGCGGACAACATCGTCATGCAGAGTTCCCTGCAGTTTACCAAGGCTCTGGAAGAGGAGCTGGTCGCCAGGAAGAACTGCAACCTGAAAGGGACCTGGCTGTTCTGGAACATGGTGGACAGGAGGGGGCGGAAGGACCTGTATGACGCCTGGAACCGGGTCATCGACAAGATGGGGCTGCGGCTGCTGTCCTCACACATTCCGAACACCCTCCGCTACAACAGGGAGGCGGACCCTGTCTGCAAGGGTGTCTTCCGTTCCACGCTGTTTCCACCCGATCCCCATCAGGAGAAAGGCTCCGGCCTTCCTGAACTGGTGGAGGAGATATGCCGTACCATCGGCCTGGAGGAACCCGATACCGACCGGTAGCGGATGTCAGGGTATAGACACCTTAAATAAGGACTTTTAGCCTAAGATAAAGTAAGCTAATGGCGTGATAATAAGGATCTTATAATTACGATATCTCCTGTAAAAGCATTACCTTAGTAGTGTAATAATAAAGGAGGTAATAAATTATGAACGAGCAAATCAGAAGCATTTTAGCACAAGAAACGACAAAGACGAGCAAGATCCGGCAACTGTATCTTCTGGGTGTTCCCCGTGCGGAAATCGCACGAATGGTGACCAACGGAAACTACGGCTTTGTAGTGAACGCCCTGCGCCGTATGAGTGAATGTGAGTGCGGTCCGAACATCCAACCGTTGGCAGCCGCACCGGATTACACTTTCAACCGCAAGTTCGGTATCGAGATCGAGGCTTACAACTGCTCCCGTGAACGGCTCGCACGCGAGCTCAGGGAGTCCGGTATCGAGGTTGTGGTGGAAGGTTACAACCATACCACCCGTCCGCATTGGAAACTCGTGACAGACAGTAGTCTGAACGGGAATGACACCTTCGAGCTGGTCAGTCCGATCCTTGTCGGCGAAGCCGGGTTACGTGAACTGGAGAAGGTCTGCTGGGTGCTTGAGCTGTGTGATGTGAAGGTGAACGGGAGCTGCGGGCTTCACGTGCATATCGATGCCGCCGGTTTCAGCATGGAGACCTGGCGCAACCTGGCCCTGAGCTACAAACACCTGGAACCGGTCATCGACAGGTTCATGCCTGCATCCCGCAGGGACAACTACTATTGCCGTGGGCTGGGCCATGTCTCTGACGGGATGATACGTTCCGCCCGGACGGTGGACGAGCTGAAAGGAAGGATCGGTGACCGTTACCACAAGGTGAACCTTGAGGCCTACTCACGGCACAAGACGGTCGAGTTCCGGCAGCATTCGGGAACGACCAGCTTCACAAAAATGCGAAATTGGGTGCTGTTTCTCCACAAATTGGTTACCTTTGCCACAAGGGGACAGGTGCCTGCGGGCACCGCGCTCCAGGACATCCCCTTCCTGGATGGTGAACAGAAACTATATTATAAACTGAGAACTAAAAAATTATCGGCATGAACAGGCATATGTATATTTTGGCGGATGGCGGCAGGATTGCCGCCTCCGGCCCTTCCGAGTTTGTACGCGTCCTGCGTGAGGGCAGCTGGTTTGACAGCGGGTGCACCGATAAGGAGTACATGATGAATTTCTCCGGGCGGTACAGGGAACTGCACGGGGTGACGGTGAGGACCGACACGCCGGAGCATTTCATGGACGACCTGAAAAAGTACGGTTACATCAAGGGTTGAGAGGCCCGTTCCTTTATTGTTACGTTCCCTGCCGGTTCATTCATCTCCGGTGGGGATTTTTTTCTTTTTTCACGGTATCTGATCTCCGCCGTATCCTGTTTTCCGGAGGCTGGTTTCACGACCTCCTTCCTCAATCATTTTTTTCTCTTTTCATACTGCTATCAACGGATTGTCGTACTTTTACACACAATCCCGGCAATATCGGGAAGAATCCCGGGCTCTCGCCGGACTGCCATTTGTCATATCTTTTGCCGGCATTGACTATTTATGTCTATATATGACTATAACTGACAAGGTATTCCCTCATACATTTACTCTTTTTTTCTTTGCGGCGTAGGACGACAATCCGCCACCGGGAACGTCCGCCTGACCAAACACCCGGTTAT